>SDBS01000874.1_pt1 | contig 30309 bp, 41 predicted proteins | sample 2277091 | NCBI WGS metagenome assembly SDBS01 (sample SAMN10404972, study PRJNA504765) | marine sediment metagenome | isolation source: marine sediment core GS10_PC15, 163 cmbsf | place: Arctic Ocean: Southern Knipovich Ridge | collected 2010 | reverse complement strand
AGTCGGCGTCACAGGATCATTACTCGACGGCAATATTAGCGACTGCTTATCGCCGTCCCACCAAATGGCAGTCTCTAAATCTCCAGCATTTCCCTGAGCACCCATGCTCTGGATAGACCAGTCTGCAATCTCCGCTCCAGTTCCCGTGTGTGAAGCATTCCAGTAGAGTTTCCCCGTTACGTCTGGGTCATCCTGATTGGAGTCTATTGCTGATATTCCAGGTGCGGTGGTGGGCGTAGTAGTAGCCGAAGTCATGTTCGCATTTCCGGCGTTATCAATCGTTAGAACTGCTACCCATGACCCAGTTGCTTTGGCTTCAAGCGTCCAATCCCCGCCGTCTGCGGCCACGAGTCTCCATTTGTCTGAATTGTCTTCAGCGGCATCGGCTATCATGTTGAGAATGGCTGAAACTCCGGTGAGACCTTGAATAGTTATGTCAGTGGTAAAAATAGGAGAAATAGAAAAGACGCCTAATGCCCCTGCGCTACTCCCAGTTTCATCGTTTAAGATACCGAAAAGCTGAGCACTGGTTGTAACAGCAAAGAAACCGAGATGATCTGTGGCGTTAGGTACGGCATTGCCCCCTTCAGTCAGCGTTGCTCCCTCTATATTACCCGTAGCAGTCAAATCCCCATCCGCAAAACTCGAAACAATATGAAATGTACCTAAATTGCTATATCCATCAACAGCCACAAGATCATCAAAATGGGATGTAACCGTTGCTCCTGTGCCAATATAATACGAATAGTTGGTCGTGGCACCATCAACATGGATATGATTATAGAAAAACTTAGAGGTTGAAGCCGTATCAGCAGCATAAAAACCCCACGCAACCGCACACCCTGTCCCATCAACATGGATAGTATTGCGGTCAAACTCATGGGTGGTTCCTGTTCCCCCAAGATATGCAAGGCCCGTCACAAGAGTTCCAGTGTCTATAATTTCAATAATGCAATTGTGCATTTTTACAATGCCCGTAGAAGCTGTATCGACTATGACAGCAGTGATAAGCTCTGTGCCTGAGTTTGTGATAGTCGAGGCATCTAAATACTCTAAATGGATTTCTCCGCCAGTGCCTACTCGAAATGCACCTTTTTGAGCAGTTCCGCCACCATCTCCGGTATGGGCATAAGTGAAAGAACCCAAACCCAATCGCAATGTGCCTGCTCCACTTACAAGACCCACAGCAGGTTGATTTACTGCCGCAATATCTGCTGTAGTGGTCATACCAGATTGACAATTATTAACTTTAATTGAGCCAGTTGTTCCAGTAATCGTCGCAATAGCAGTTGTTGCAGCCGTGGTCTGAAGGGTCATATTAGAAACACATATATTTGTCCGTGTATTGAAATCCACAACAGCAGCATCAACTTGTTGAACAATGACTGTCCCTGGTTGGCCTATTCCATTAACCGTAATGTTACTCGCAGCAAACGTCATCGTATCAGTGTAAGTTCCTGGAAAGACCAGGACGGTATCATTAATCGTAGCAGCATCAATGGCGTCAGAGAGATCGGTATAGTCCCCCCCAGCCGTAGCCACAATTATTACCCCTGCATAAGGTGAACCAGAACCAAGCTCAGTCCAACTTCCCGCCCCAGGAGTATTGTCAATCAGCAGGTAAAATTTATCGTTGGTTTCGTCTACCCACAGATAAGGGACAATATAACTATCATCATTCACAGTAGGCGCAGCTGTCTTTTTTGTATAAGGCACTTCATCCACATCCCATGAACCTGTCCATGCCTGAACAGAAGTATACAGGAAACAAATAGCAATCAGCGCAATCAGCGTTAATAAAAATCGTTTCATTTTGTCACCTCATTATATTAAAACTTCCCAAGTGGTTGTATCAGAACTCGTATTTCCAGTAATACATCGCAAGGCAGTAATTGGTGCCTCAAGATTTGCTGATGTAGTCCCTACCTGTGCACCTGGCGGCCAGTCTTCCCATACCGCTGTGCCTGCTGCAACTTTAGCATCACTGGAGATGGTAGATTGCACTTTTGCATCATTTGTCTGCGCAATTGTCCTTACGCTGATCCGTTGTCCTGCCAGTAATGGTGGGATAGTTAAAGGATCTGTTGTTGTGCTTGCGGCTATCGCAAGTTGTTCAAAACTCCAGCCAAGAAAGCGGCCTGATCTTTTCGTAAGCGTTTGTACGGCCATAATTTCTCCTTTGTTTTCAGAGATTAAATAGTTTTTGTTTTCGCAATTTATAATCCTCTTTGGCATGACAGCTTGTGCATAAAGTGGTGAAATTGCTTGGATTGCAATTTTGTTTATTACCATCAGTATGATGATTAGACAGCCTTCGCTCGAACAATTTTATATTCATCATGTTTGTAATTCCACATTCTTCACAAACATTGCCCCGTAAGTCATCTCTATATTCACGATCACCCCAAACTTCACAATACCCATCGGATCTTAATTGTAATTTAGCAAGCGACATTCTTATTCGTGTTTCTATAGAAACCTTTTTATTTTGTTTCTTATTCCCTTCTGAGATTTTTATCCTCATGTCTTTTGTAACTATATGGTTCATACTAGCTTTAGATAATTTCTGTCTTGTCTCTTTAGAAACACATCTAGCACCATGTCGGCCAACATATTTATTCAATTTCCCATGATAAATATTGACTGGCTCACCACAACCACAGGCACATAACTTAACATCTTGACTATTAGGATTAGATTGAGGTATTGTTCGACTAGTCATGGCTTTATCTCCTTCGTAGATAAGGTTATTGATAAGAGGCGGTATAGGTCCAAACACCTGTACCGCTTCGTTATTATATAACATATTCAACATGATAGATCAACCTTTACTTTTCATCCCGTAGTTTTTCCTCAGCATAAGCCCGGATGTTCGGAATTGCCAGCCCGGGAGTGTTATAAATAAAATCCAAGGTTTTCAAGAATGTCAAGATAGTTTTAAGGTTAAGGTGCTTTTCAATTGTTTTAACTTCGTCTTTTGTAAGTGCCATTTTATTTCTCCTTTTATTGTTTTCGTTGGCCAAAGAATTAGGTTCTTTGGGCTATTTGAAGTTTATGTAGTCTAATTGATAACTTGATATTCCTTCTGCAGAACTTTCGGTAGCAAATGCCTCTGCCTGAACTCGAACCAGCGCTATGTTCCCGGTAAAGCCATAATCTGCCAATACTATTGTTTGCTCTTCACCTCCATTATCACCAATGCAATGATAGAATTCAGGGAAACTAACGCAGTTAGAAACGCCACCTGCAAAATAAAAAATCCTCCAAATACCATCAGTGTCTTGAAGGTATATGTATATGTTAGCGTTAGTGACATCTGCATTATTTATATCAGCCGTTACCTTGATAACCATTTCTGTTGCTTCAATGGCAGGATCTTCCTCTGACGCTCCCCAAACGATATAAGTCCAAACTTGTTGAGACGGGCTTGTTTCATCCGTCCAATTAGCGGTTATTGTTGTGTTTAATATTCCATCGGTAATGTCCATATCAATGTGATAAGCAGCAAGAGAAGCATTGGGGATTGTTGGACATTCAAAATATTCTAACTGGGCAGGATAAAAATTATAGGCTGCTATTGTCCAATCGTGATTGTCGCAAAGTAAGGTCTCCCACGGTTCCCACTCGCACGCCTTTGGATCACTCTTAAACCCAATCACTTTAGGTGATTTCCAATCGTTATCCTCAAACTTAACAATTACATCATCACCTTCTGCAAATGCAGCAGCATTACAATCCATATACTCTATTGGGACTGAATTAAGACCAAAACTCTGATTAATTTTTAATTCAGAGCCATCAGGGGTATCTCTACTCGAAAGAGGATATAGAGTAACATGGCATGTATCAGATTCAGTTTTGATTGCATGAATTCTACCATATCGGTAATTAGGCTTCCACTTCTGCCACCCAGGACGCATAGCCCAATTCCAGTAATTTCCTGCTGAGTGTTGCGTACCTAAAGAGGCAGGGACAGTATAAAGATCCCCGTCTCGTTCATCATTATAAGCGGCATTTCCATCATACCCTGGTTGAATATTAACACCCTTCCCAATCTCACCAGCTATCTCAATTATCCCGACATCGCCTGACAAATCCTCAGTTAAATCAACACACCATGCAAAGATAGAAAACTTTCGAGTCCCCCCATCAACCAGGACTACATATTTACCATCACTTGTATGTTTTCCTATAAATCCCCGACTCATACTGATACTCCGCCTGATACTCCTCCAGACGTGGATAATGGTATATCTATATCTGTTAAATTAACACCGGCATCAATTGGCCCAAGATGAATCCTCGAATCTCCGGTGATCGGATCCCAATAAAAATATCTTCCTTGTGGATCGTCTATTCTTAACCATGAGGAACCATAAGCCTCATTAATTGCACCCAATGCAAAGGTACCATCTACCTCTGTAGTTGCAGCTGAAAGCACTATGTTACCAAATGCATATAATGTAACTGTAATACCTGATAAATCTGGCATTCTTAACCCTCCTTATGCATCTACCTCTTGGACTTCCATTGAAGCCTGAACCGATCCGTCACGATTTGAACCTATGATATAAATCACTCCTTTAACTACAAAGGAATCATCACCATATCTTGCTGTATCACCAGGATTCAAATACAGATCAGCACTGGCACATCTGAAAGCTAACGTTCCGCCATCGTCTCGCCTGTAAACCACATCACGAAGCCATACTGTTTTCCCAACAAAAGATTCAGTTTTGTGTCCTGTTAAAGTAATTGATTGATTCCGTCCTCCCTCATCAACCCGCACGCCACTGCCGTCTCCAGCGCTATCTAATGTGCATCTAAATAATTCCTCTTGATATTCGATTGTCCCATTCAACTCCCAAATCATTTCAATAACCATCTCACCATTAAGTCGTGCATTGATCTGAGCTTCATAAGCAGTACCTGGGATCACAACGCTCAAAAAAGTTGGGTCCCCATCTTTACGTCTTGCCTGGAAACTCGAAATAGGAATAGTTACCTCGGCAATCGCTGGAGTTTCATTCTCTCCTGTAAGAGTGAAATAATAATACTTAGCACATTGGTCTCCATATAAATCCACCCAGGCTTTCCAGGCCGTACCGTCCCAGACTGTAGGGGCGACCAATGAAGCAACTGCTATAAATGGAGCACAAGGTATTTGAATCTGTGGAGTCGAGACCATGGAAGCAACTGCAATAAAAGGCTGGCAGTTTATCTGTAATTCAATAGAAGGAGCTACCAATAAAGCTGTTGCAATGAACGGCGCTGCTGTTATAATATTTCCGACAAAAACAGATCCACAATGAAAAGAACTGGCAACCACAAATGGTGCGCATGGGATTTGGATTTCAGGAGTTGATATCATTGAGGCTGATAATTCAAATGCAGGACAAGAAACTGAATCTTTTGTGTATGTTCCTTGTCGAATGGCATCAATCTCGCCAGAAGAAAGCACATCCTTAAAGACAACTACCTCATCAATCAAACCGTCAAAAAAGTAGTCAATGCCTCCATTTTCATCTCTTCCGCCAACTACAAATGCAGCATTGTCAAGACTAATATTATTAGTTGCCGTTCCGCTTGCATCAACAACTTTGCTCCCAGCAGTATCATCCCAAATAACTACTCTATATGATTTATCGTCATCATCAAAAGTTATACCAAAATGATACCATCTACCTGTTTGAGGAGTTCCTTCTGAAACCAGTTCTTCAGTGGTTGCTCCCCCATTGTATCCAATAAAAACTTTAAAATTATCAGTACCATCTAAACGAAACATAATAGTGCGCCTATCTCCACCACTATCATATTTTGAAAATACCGCAATCTGTCCATCAACAAGAGATTCCGGCTTGAACCAACCACAAGCACTGAATTTCTTGTTGGTATCTCCAACCTTAAATGGAAAACCAGCATCAAGGTTTGCATCAGTAATTGAAAGAGTCTCAGAAGTACCTTTCTCAAGATCAGCACACGCAGCCCCTTCTTTATAATCAACAGCCTCTGTCCCGACTGTATTATTGTCGGTAAGCGTGTTAGTGCCTTTAGAATCAGTCGTTAATGCACCATTCTCAAAACGCCAAAGGGCTACGCAATTTGGATCTGCTAAAAAAACATTCGCCATTTTAGGTCAACCTAAAAATTATGTCCTTCAGAAGGAAGCTCAGGCCATTCGCAACAGTATAGTCAGCACCGAAGTCAACACATCCAACTACCGTATCATCTGCTGTGGTATCATCGTATATGACTGCCGCGCCAATAGCAGGAAAAGCTCCACCAGAAGCTGTCCACGAAACGTCATTCCATGTTACGTTTGAACGATCATTTACATCATCTTCATCTACCGCAACATTTGCCAGGGTTTCGTCATCTTGGGTGTACCCATTCCCGGCTGCGATCTGATCCGCCGTAATATCCGCTAATGTGGCATCAGCATCCTTATCAAAAGCGTACGTGGTTTTCATAAGAATTACTTTAAAAGTATCCGCATCAAAATCAATATTTCCTGAATTCTTCTGAAACTTGAAATGATTTGAAAGAGTCGCTACTATTGCCATGATTTACTCCTCTATCAACAAGATTAATTTTAATTTCCCGTTATCCACTTCCAATGTTTTAGGGTGGCATGAATGATACTCTCCTTTAGAAACAACATTCCATAATGCGTAGTTTTCAATCATGTATTTCAAATTAGCCCCTTGAGTCTTTGTGACTCTTCCGCTAAAATCAAGAGTTCGATCAGTATCAGAAAATCCAGAATCATTCCCCACAGATCCACCGTCAAGAGTAGCCACTCTTGATACTCTTCGAGAGAATCTTCGAACCTTACTCCTGTAGTCTTCTTGAAATTTTACAACATACGTACTGGATACCTGTGAAGTAATTGATACCATTTCAATCTCCTAACCTGTTGCTGCTAATAAAAACTCCGCGCCTGATTCGTTTGCTCGCACCTGTATAGCTTTCAGAATTTTCCATATAATAGCTTCAACTTCTGGTTCAACGCCGCTTATATCAATTTCAATTTGTTTGTCTCCAGATATATATTCTTCTAATACATTAGTATGTTTATTTAATGCATTCTTGTGTTCATAAAGTACTTCTATTTGTCGGTCTATTAAATCTTCATTCTTTGTCATATGCTCTTCGTTAGCTTTTTGTATTTTTTCTCGTAAATCCATATCTCTTCTTTGCATCTCTAACTGCTGTTCCATACCCTCTAATAATAAGTCATTGGCTTTTTGTTTTTGTATTATACGCGCAGAGTCATTCATCGCTGCGGCAAATTTATCTAAGCCCAAATTGAGAATTTGACCAGTTGATTTGTAACCTGCTTCTACAGTTGCCGCATAAGCCCCATAAGCTTCTGTAGAATAACCTACTACATCTGTTACTTGTTGCAAAACATCTCCAACTTGAGTATTTATAGCTAAAATAAATTCTCTATCAGAGATCGTTTCTTCTATTACATCAAGCACTCTTTCAACACTCTTTTCCTCAACTGCAACTGATATGGGTATGTGAAGAATTTCACCAGAAATAATATCTTCATCTGGATGAGGAGGTTGATCTGAATAGTGTTCTTGCCCTTCAGAATCTGTCCATCTATACATAAGAGCAAAGGGCATTTCTAATTCAGTTGTCATACCCGCATCTCTTATATCATCAACAAGCTCATTATAAAATGCATCAGTATCTATCATAGGAAAAAGTGGCAAATCAGTATCGATAGCATCAAGCTCAGCTCGGATATCTATAGTTACTGCATCAAGAGCTTCCTTGTATTCAAGGTCTATTTTCTTTTGAGCTTCTTCCTGTTCCCACTTAATCATTTCTTCGTTTACTTTTTCAAGATTAGATTCAAAAGATGTAGTCTTTACATCAACTTTAGCAATCGCTTCTTCACCGTCTAACCCTTCTACAGCAGCTTGTACTGCGCTGATATAGGCTTCTTCCTCTTCTAAAACTTGATTAGCATCTCTCTGCGTTCCAGTGAAATCAACAATAGAATCAACCCAGCCTAATATCTTCTGTGAAACAGTGGTAATCGCAGGAATCTGATCATTAAGTACAGTACCCACCATATATCCTATTGCTCCTGACATTCCAGCAGCCCCCAGAGCAGCAGTAACTGTGCCTGATGCAGTTGCAAAAGCAGCCAGACCAGGCTTGGTACCAGTTATAGCAGTACCTAAAGATAATATGGACTTCCCAGCATTTACTCCAGCAAGGGTAAGCATAGCAGTAGACAGTCCTTCAATTGCTCCTGTCACCGGAGAAATAAGACCGGCAACTACATTTATTACCTTTCCCCAAGCAACAAATTCTCCTGTAGTCTTTTTAGTTGATTCATCAAGTTTATTAAACTTTTCGATCCAATCTAAGATTTCAAGAATTACCGCTTTAGCAGGTACGATCATACCCTCTGAAACTCGAATTAAAGACTCCAAGGAATCCACAACAAATTGTAACGCCTCTGCAACCTGATCGGGATCGCTAGGATCAAAATCCTCAAAGATTCCCCCAATACTAACCCCGATTTCTTCTAGTGCTGATATAAAACCTGACCAATCAATCTTACCAAGCGCCTCTGGAAGGCTTAGCGCAAGATCTCCAAAAAACTTCTCAATGTCCTCGCCTGCTAAATTGAGAACATCAAATAGATCATCAAAAGCCCCCGCGTCAATGCCCTGCCCTAACGATTTGAATACCTCAGAAATTTCACCAACAATACCCAAATAGCTATCTAATAACTCATCCCCTATCTGGATAAAAGTGGCTTTGATATTATTAGCAAGATTTTGATTTGTGAGATTAAAATTATCCGCCATCTTTTTATAAGCGCCTTCAGTTGCTCCAGCTTTATTTGCCATAGCTTCTAAAGCATCTGCAAATCGCCCAGACGTATCTGCGCCTAATGTCAAAACTGCTGGCAATGATTCTACCGAACCAAAAAGTTTAGTGATTTGATCTGTAGCCCCTCCAGTAGCTTGATATACATCTTTTAAGACTCCATCTAATCCCTTGGTTGCTAAAGCCGAGGCATCGAATTGAATCCCTAATTTTGCCGCCTCTTTTGTAGCTTCTGAAGAGGGCTTAATAATCGCCGCTATGGATGCTTTGATCGCAGTTATAGCCTGAGTGGTAGGAGCTCCTGTAGCTGTTACAGCCGCAATCGCTGCCATTAGAGTATCAAATGTTACACCGCCTTTAGCAGCAATCGTTGAAACTTGTGCCAGTGAATTAGCTAATTCAGGAAGAGTCGTTTGTCCTTTCTCTACAGTAGTAAACAAAGCATCTGAAAAACTCTCAGCCTCATCTACGCTCATCCCATAAGCATTAAGAGAACTCACAAGGACTCTTGTGGCCGATTCAAGATCCGCTTTGCCGGCAACAGATAATTGTTCAGTTTGATTTAGAAGGTCTAAAGAATCTCCGTAATCAATTCCAGCAGAAATTGCGGTATAGATAGCGGAATTGATATCATCAATCCCAGCAGTTGAGTCTCTCGAATAAGCTAAAATAGACCCTTTAAACTTCAGAAGTTCTGAGTCTGTAGCAGTAATAAGAGTTGTTATTTCTGCAAACGAATCTCCGAACTTTCCAGCTTCATTAATGGCAACGGCTATGCCTCCCACAGCTAACGCTGCTAAAACGACGTCGACCTTAACAATAGCATCCGCCATATCAGCAAGAGGCTGAGTAGCAGACTGAGCTGAATCGGCAAAGGTTCCAAGTTTTTTAGATAAAGTGCCCACAGTACTTGACATCTTATCAGTGCCTTGAAAAAGTATTTCAATTGTCTTCTTCACATCAGCCATGTTATTTGCCTACCGTATACCCTTATAATATGCCTTCATGGATTACCAACGAGCCTCGTAGAGATTAGACTCCTTTAACGAGGTATTACATTAGCTATCCGTTCTTATTTATCTTCCTTCTTTTCATCAAGGAATTTAGCCCACAATTCAATTTCAATTTGACTTAAGAATCCATACGGAAAAAGATCTGGAAGTACTTCATATAAAAACCTTGATGATCCCATCCCGCCTCCGTAACAGAGCATTAGAGCTACTCTGACTCGCTCATCTGCCCAGAGGCGTTCGATTCCCCCAATGTACTTCCTAATCCTGTCAACTCAAGAATCTTATTAGTCAAGTTGAAAAGAACAATTACAAAACTTTTAGCAATTTTGACTGCAAGTTCCTGAGAACATTCAGGTTCAACAGAGCCATATCTCAATAAAGCTATGCGCCTGACAAGATCATCTGGCACTTCATCAGACATGCCAAGACTTTCTCTAATGGCTTCAACCTTTTCCTCTGTACTACCACTGAAGAGTTTTTGTATTAAAGTACCCAGATCACGATTCTGCCTAACCGCATCAGCAACCCTTGCATGTTCCTCTCCAGGCAGCCCTTTAACAACCCAAACCGGATCGCTCTTATCCTCAAAAAAATCCTTGAGTTCTGGTACCTTGATCTCAGCCTGTCTTTGCTTGAGATCCGCCGTATTAAATTTTTCAATATCAAATCCCATTTTGTTGTCTCCCGTTTTTAGTTAGAATTACTTTCCACTTCCTATTAGAATCATAATAAAAACCCTTCGCAAGTAAATCCTCTATTCTTTCATTAGCTGCTTCCATTGTATCAAAATATGTTACTTCTACGATCCCCGGACTGACAAGCTTCCCCCAATCATTCCACCCACCAAAGATCCACCACTCTTTACAGCCTTGAATTTTGTAACGACCACCATATGTAAGAACTCTCCACTTAGTTACTTTCTTTCTCATTTTCTATCTCCCGTTCAAAAGAAAAAAGCCGGCACCAATGTCCGAGAGCCCAGGAGGAAGAAAACCCTCTTCAAATGACACCGGCTTGTTTTCCCGATTATATTGTTTTCAGTTTAAGCTTCGAAACTCACTGAACCATCTTCTGCCGTTATGGTACATGCTGATTGATTCTGGTCCGCAACTGGAAATGTTCTTGCGACTCCAAGTACTCCTTGTGTTAAAATAAAAGGATTTTTATTTCTATTAGGCCAGAACTTAACTGTAATGATCTGATCCTGTTCTCCAAGAATCGTATCATTAATAGCATTAGCAAGTAGTGCCGTAAAAGAACACTGCCCCAAACTTGACGCCTTAGATGCAGTAGTTCCATTGTAATATTGCGTAGAAGTCACGCTATGACTATCTTCAGCAGGTACAAAATTCAAAGTTTTCAGGACCTCTGCATACGAAGGAGTATAGTACTGGATATAAACGTGCTTGTAAGCTGGTCCAACTTGCGTCGCTGTCAATCCCGAACTGAATTTGATATGGGCATATTTCTGCTTAGCCGTATCAGAGTTGTACCCACCTCCAAGTGGATGTTCTACCCAATCTGGAAAATCATATCTTTCGACGTGAGTCCCTACCACCTGAAATATTTCAGCCGCAGTAACAGGCTGTGCAGTTCCAACTGTAGTTCTGATTTGACCGACTTCGATTCCACCGACCGGAATGAGAGGTGGACCGCCGGCACCATCCCTAGTGGTTATAAACGTTGAATCTGCAGCTTCACCACTTGGCACAACTGCAATATTTCCATCACTTCCCATATAGACAGAAATAATTTTCGCTTTTCCTGGCCCAGTTCCCCTGGTAAATGTATCTGTAGTTGCTGATACTGTTTTCAGCGTCCCCTTACTGTAAGCAGTAAAAGCCGCAACTGTAATTGTGTCATTAGACGCATGGACAGAAAGAACATTCCGGCCAGTCACCATTCCATCTGGCCTGACATCAGCTTCTGCTCCATCATAGCCTGACCAAGTTACCCCCCTGTAAAATATCTGATGGTCCGAATCGGTCATAGCTGTAAAGCTGGTCAGCGTGCGACCAATCTCAATACTTATTTTTCCTTTACTCGAAGTTGCCATTTGGTTTCTCCTTTACGATGTTGAAGTTAATCCCAATACCGCAAGGTTACTCCCGATCTCCTTGCTAATTGCCTGTTGTACTGGTTCATTTAATTGTTTGATTGCCTTTCTCAATTCTTTCATATATTGAGTACCATTCTGAAAGTGACACATTGCCGCCTGGTGAAGGATATAGGCGTAAGAATCAGGTTTGAATGAATACGTGAATCTAATTCCTGTAGTGCCTGGATTATTGCTCATGTAATTATAAGCAACTTTGTATTTATTTGCTCCTTCAATAACCATATTCCCCTTATTCAAAACCGTTCCCAGTTCAACCATCGCTGTTGCAATATCAATATCATTTGGAATGATCATTAAGGCCTCATCAAGAAGCTGCTGCGCCCTGACATAATCCTTTTTTGACATGTAAGCAGTAATCATACTGAAGTAAATTGATTCATTAAAATCATGAGCCTCTTGGCGCTTCTTCAAATACTTCTCCCCGTACAAAAGCCCTCTGTCAACTTGTCCAATATCGCAATAAGATTGAAACAGATAAAATAAAACCTTGGTCCGTTTGGGGTTGCTCAATAACTCCTCTTTCAACAACCCAATAGTGCGTCTTGATTTCTTCTTTTTTAATTCCTCATCCCCGTGATAACCATAATGGTGAATACGGGCATCAAGATAGAACCCGCAATTAGCCCTGTTAAACATTGGCTCATTATGAACTGCATGTTTATATACAATAGTGCCTTTTCTAAATGCCCTCACGGGATGGGCTTTCGTAGCGATACTTCCGTCAGGCCGTAAAGTGTGCGCCCACATGGCCATCGATTCGCAGTCACTTTGAAGGGCTGCAAGACCTTGTTTAAACTTATTTCCATCCCCTATAAATTCCTCGTCAGCATCGAACCACATCTGCCAATCCATCTCAGCATATCCAAAACCTTGATTCCTATGGACACTAAAATCCTCCCAAGGATGTTCATAAATTCTTGCTCCGTAACGCTTGCAAATTTCTATTGAGTTATCGGAACTTCCAGTATCAATAACCACGATCTCATCGGCAAAGTCTTTTATAGATGTCAGGCATCGATCAAGATTTTTTGCCTCATTCTTGACCATCATAACAACTGAAAGTGTTACAGGTTCAATATTGCCAAGATTCTCTGTATCTGTGCGTTTGACTTCTTTACTTTTGCAAGACTTTAGAATAGCTTCAATTTTGTCAATCTCAGAAATTAGAGAATAACGCTCTTCAACAAATGTGCGATATTTAGGAGGATCATACCACTCACCAAACATATCTCCAAAATCTTCAATCGTATTCCACAGATATTCTCTTGGATAAACATTTGAGGCACCCACAAAATTGTGAATCAGAGGCTTACATCCAGTAGCCATTGCCTCAAGAATGCCCATGCCCTGAGATTCAAGTAAACTTGATGAAACAATGTACTTCTTATCTTCCAGCCATTTAGGAATGTCATCAATCCACCCATTAAAGATTACATTATCTTCGATCCTTGTCTCTTCAAGGAACTGTTTGAAATAAAGCTCGTATCTTTCCTCTTGAAACTTTCCGGCAATGTAGAGTTTGTACTCAGGATCACTCTCAACAAGAGCCTGGAAAGCATGGAGCAAAAGCATTGGGCCTTTCTTGTAATTCAAATAGCCCACGTAGGCCAGGTTCTTTCCAGGCTTTCGATCTATAAACTTATACTTGTCCAAATCAACTCCATTTGGAATGACATGGATATTATCAACCATGCGCTTAATCTTGGGCACTTTCTTTAAAACCAGATCTTTGATATGCGCCGCAACGAATATTAAATGATCCACACGCTCCCAGTTTATATAATAGATATAAGGGAGAAATGCCTCGTAACTATGAATCCTGAGAATGACATTGCGCTGGTTGAGCAGCGCAGCATTTGTTGTAAGGTGCATTGCAAGTTCATTGCCCCACTCGATCCAGACAATATCGCTCTCCTTAACTGCATCGACAATTGCTTGATTATCCGGCGCCGATACTGTAGTGGTCTTATATCCACGATTGGATAATGCTTCTGAAACTGGAAGCATAAAGTTTTCAAGTCCTGGTTGAGATATGAAAGCTATTTTATTCATGAGAGCTACCAAATTTCTTAGGAATATAGATGGAACCACTTCTATAGTTTTCCTGCATGCCGGTTTTTGAATCAAAGACAGCACCCCAGCCTGCCTTCTTTGCTAATTCTATCGCACTATGTTCAACGTTAAACGAATTGACAAAATCCTGCATACCAACTCCACATTCAAATTCTAAAGAATTGAATGCCCAAAATCGCTTCAAACTTTTTGTGTTTCTGATTTCCTCTTTCATTTTCCTTCCTCCCGTAAAAAGGTTTATGCCGGTGTGCCTAACATCTTATATGTCATACAATCGTGATACTCTTTGGTAAGTTCATTAGGATTATAAATTGGCAAAAGTAATGAAACTGCATCTAACCAGTAATAACTATTTTCTAAGATTCACCCCCAATTCGCGTTGAACATCATGAACTGTTAGCTCGCGACCCTGTTGAAATAAAGTTATTAATTTGAGTGCCCTAAACAAACAATCTCTTCTTTTAGGCCCACTGATTTGTCCCGAAATCTGATATTCCATTTATACTCTATAAACATCCATCACAAATGGATCACACGTGTATTTGATTGTAAACCTTACCAACGCTCCACACCATGGAGCTTGTCCCTCCCCAATTTCATAGTCATAACCATTAAAAACCAGATCAGAGACAGTCTCTCCTAACTCATAATCAGGATCATCTGAAACTTTAGGACTGCTGTCAGATCTATTCAAAGCTACTACTACATCAGCCGCCAATTTATTTGCTACATCTATGAATGGATCATCCCGGGTCAAATCGTGATATTCCACAAATAGACTTAACTCACGATTATCATCATCATAAACATTTCTTTCATTTTCCAACGCGGTACCCCAATAATTAATACATGGCAAGTCATAGCCCTTGAAAGGGATAAGTCGTGCCCGTTGAATCTTTTTGACTGTAGTATAGTAACCATTAGCAATTGTGATATTCGCCAGCCTTAATTCAACCTCATCAAGTATTTGTGTGGGAGCTGGAGCTGCCATTTAATTCTCTGCTCCTATCACATCAGCAAGATTGCTCAACAGTGTTGGTATCTCTGCTTCTGCTGCATCTCGCATGCCAAGTTTTGGTTTTAAGTGTATTGGTCCTTTTGTAAGCAGGAACATTTTCACTCCTTTGAGGTATACACCAAAACCATCTTTTCCACCAAGTTTACCACCTTCTTTAAACACTGTCTTTGCTGACTTCCTCATACTTCCTCCTAAAGTCAAATTAGCCCCCACTGGAATATTAAGATAGGGACCACCTCTAACCTTCTTGTAGGCTTTTTTGGGTTTTATCGGTTCATTACCAGTGCCAAACTCATGAACTGGAGCATATAAAACTTCTTTAGATCCTGCCCCTTGAGCACTATAAATTGAAGCTCTTAATGTATCAAAATTGGATCCTGTTACACTTTCCTGGATAGACTTCTTTAGCATGCCACTTCGCTTCTTCAACCTTTTCATCTGCTTGACTACATTTGCCGCAGATATAACGGATTTCCGAAACATTTCTTTTGCCGCTGGAAAAGACTCTTTAGGCATAGTCTCAATATAATCTTTGACTTCTCTGAGATTAGTTAGTTCTACCTTGAAATCAGATTGTGCCATCATTTTCCATAGAGACCGCCAAATGCCTCATCCTTTCAATCGGTTGGGCTTTAATCCCTGCCAGAACAGACCCGCTTGGAACATCTTTCACAACTATTGCACCAACACCAATAGTCACATTGTCTCCGATCGTAACTTGATTCTTAATTATAGCCCCAGCCCCAACCCAGCAGTTTCTTCCAATAGTGACTGAGCCACAAATGACCGATCCTGCTACGATACAAGTGTTCTCCCCTATGCGACAATTATGAGCCACGTGTACCAAATTATCTATCTTGACATTATCCTCAATAATAGTATCATCTATGGTCCCTCGATCAATTGTACTGTTTGCACCAACTTCAACATTGTTCCCGATCTTAACTCCACCAATATGAGGTCGCCTTATTGGGACACCATCTGAATCATTCTCCCAACCGAACCCGGATCCACCAATAACAGCCCCTGGTTTGAAGTAACAATCTTCTCCCCATGTAACATTGCAATCAAGGATTGTTACTTCTAAATACCTATGAGGTGCCAATCGCCCATCTCCACTTGGTATTGTTCTGCTCTGACGTTGGAAAAACTTTTCCGTTACCCGCGCGTGCGCATACCGGGGATTAGGAACTGAAATATAACTATTCGTTAGCAGCCCAATATTAGAGAGATACTCATATTCAAGACACACCAAAAAAAGGATTGTAGAGGCGTATGGTGTCCAAGGCATTCTATCAAATTTACAAAAAGCTAAACAACAAGGTTTAAGATTGTCTAAAGAACAAACTCCTACTATCTCAATGTCTTTCCCAACCAATTCACTTCCTAAAAACTCCGCAATCTCTGAAGCTCTCATAATATCACCCCCCGAATGATATTAAACATTTCCGCATTCTTAACTCCAACCTGAGTTCCCCGAACAGTCATTAAGCCTTTGATATACTCCTCATTCATATATGCCTTATGACTCTGTGACTTATAACACTTGATCGCATCGATCTTCTTCTTGATATGCCTGTCTTGTAGACTAACAAATAACTGGGCATCTAAAGTAAGATTATTCCAAGGTACTTCATACCCCCACAAATTCATGTTCTTAAATGCCCTGAGCCCCTCCTGAGCTACTACTTGATGATCTTGATGGATATCATTCAATGAAGGCTGAATAACTAAATCTGGTTCAAGAGAATCCCTCAAAGAAATTAATCTATCAAGAATATACTGTCGGTATTTCTGCAAATGCCGAATTGGTAATCCAAGCAGGGTGCCCTCCCCCATCTGGAGGATCTTGGAGGCTTTTATCAACTCATCTCTGCGACCATTTACTTCCGTAAAGACCACTGATCGTACATCTGCCCCATCCTCAACAAGCCTTGCTATTGTCCCGCCACACCCTAACTCAGCATCGTCTGGATGTGGGGCAAGAATTAGAACTGTTTTAAAGTTTTGCATAAATGCTTGTCCCTTTATTCAACTCCTTATTACCTCAGCTTATTTTTATTCTAAGGCCCAATCCTCTTCGATTACATCGAAGACCTTTCTGGTGATACTTCCTTCTGGACATCAATAATTGTTTTGGAGGATTCATCGCCAGAAATAATCCAAGCCTTAAATATACTCTGGCTGCTTTCGCATTTTGAATCATTGTAGACTCAATTTCAGAGGGATCAAATATGTCTATGTCTGAGAAATTATTTATCCCAATAATCCACTTATCCTCATGCATAAAGCCATCGTGTTGCGTAGAAAAAATATCATTAGATGTAGCATATGCTGTAAAAGTTTCTCCATAAGCAATAATCATCTCACCACCTCAATCACCTACCCACTTTCAACAATTTACTATCCTGAAATAATATGGATAAATAAACCAAATGCGGAAATTATAATAATCAATATTGCAATTTCATCAAGCATATTACCAACTCAAAGGATGCATGTTTTTATCCAAGATCCTTCTAACCTCCTTCAACAGTCCAAGGGGTGGACGAGATATTGAACCACCTTCTGTCGTCACCTTTTCAGAACCAATATGATCTTTTGATTGAAACTCATAAGCAGTTTGAAGAAGAGCGGCCCTTGCTAAATCACTGGGGACAGTCGATATACCTCCAGTATAAGTAATGGCTATTGAACAATTAACAACCTTGGCCAATAACTTTAACCCATAGGCTGCTTTTTCATAGTCATCATGTTCAGTATAAGTCTCATCGGTTTCTGAAATTGTGACTACAAGAGATGTGACTGAGGTTATAGGGACGGCTTTTAATTTGAGCATAGTTGTGCCAAAAGAACCAATATAAATAGTCTCAGCCCTGGATGTGCTTTCAAGTAACCTTCCAGTATATGCCTCAAATGCAGCAGTCACAGAAGTCCTCAAAACATCAAGGGCAGGATAATCTGTAATCGCAGCATCTTCCAGGTCAAGCAACTTCTTCAGGTCAGCAAAACTCACAAGCTCAATTGCCATTGACTATCCTTTCTTGTGCTATCTTGAAATATTCAATCACCCTGCAAAAGCTCAATTCTCGGTATCGGGAATATGGGTAAGGCTTGCTGTTGCATTGACTACCTCCCATTCTCTTCTAATTCTTTGATAACTGATGATCTCCCCATTTGACAATTGAGCTCTTCCACTACGCAGAATATCAAGAATCTTCACTACTAAACCAGTCTCTTTCTGTCTGATAGTAAATCCTTCCCAAGTCTTTGGAGGGTTACTCAAAGACCCTTCAACTGCTTTTGAATCCTCAGGTGTTTCCAGTATCCTTTGCCTAGCTATTGGATCGACATATTCTGCTGCCCCCATTTCTTCGACAAAAACTTGCGCCAAACCAGGGCTTACATGATAAGTTTTTTCTTTGCTAAACCGTTTTACAGTAAACCCGTCCTCGCTACCAGTCTTACTCTTCACCATTTTTATTCTTTTTTTCATGCCTCTACCTCCATATAGAAGTTTTGAAAATAGAGGATGGGAAGCCAAAGCCCACCCTCTAAATTTTCAAGGTTCTCCTGATTACTTTACTTATGAAGTAGGCGCAACCTTACGCAATGGCCCCAGAACATTCGTGATGCCGAACAGGCAAGTATCCGAGGTCACCGTTACATACAACCGAGTATGCCTGCCCATAGGATTCGGCACATTAATGACAACTAAGGCATTCGGCCCTGTAAGGGTTGTCTCGTAATCATTCCCAGTAGACCCATCATCATCACTGAAGGTTGAGTCGTCATCACTATACTGGGTTTTTGCAACCAGATAGCCGTCAGTCCCATCATCCCCCAGGTTCAGAATAAATGCCCCAGAATGTCCCGCAGCATGGTCCTGAGAAGCACCAGCATCAGTACCGGTTCCAACAGAGACATGAGTGAGCCCCAAAGCAACAGTATAGTTAGTTTCAAGATCCATTTTCATGATGTTGTTCTCCTTTTATTTTCCCGTTTTGAATCCGTGGGAAAGCTGGCCGGGAGTTACCAGCTATTCAGGAATGTGCCCCCTATCCCACGAAATTGTTATTATTCAAGTGTGTAGGTCAATATGAAATCAACACCCGTGCAAGTATCAATCGGTGATCCAGTAATCGTGACGGTTAAAGCGTTATTGTCATCATTGATCATGAGAGAAGCATTATCTCCCTGAGTAGTTACATTGGCAACGTTCATTCTCAATTGTGCACTCTGGGCTAAAGCTGCTTGCGTTATGGAAATCAAATCAATCGTGCCGGTTTGCTCACCTTCAAGCTCAAGACTTGTGAGAGTTCCGCAAGTCCCTCCGCCATAAGGCACAATCGTAAAATCAACTAAACGGTAACCTTTGCCAGAAACTGCTGGAAGGACATCATGCCCCGCATTGATCTCAGTAATTGTTACTCTATGATAAGTGTTCAAGAGCAAAGTCTCTTGAGTAACAGGAGTAGTAGCAATTGTGATAGGAGTTCCCGCTGCTCCAATAGCAATGCTGGCAGTATTGGTAGCCCCAATCGAAATGGCCCCAGCCGTTCCACCATTAGCCGCTCCACCGGCAATAGTTACGGCACCACCGATATCCGACCCGCCGCCTGACGATCCACCGGTCACGTAGACGGCTCCGCCATTTCCTGTGGCCCCGCCGATACCTCCAACTAAAGAGGCGGATCCACCGACGCTATCATCCACCCCGGCCCCGCCGGTCATGGAAACAAGCGCGCCAACTCCGTCTGTACCACCAACCTGCGCTCCGCCATCGCCACCGGTTATGACCACAGATCCGCCAGCTCCACCGTCACCTGATGTGCCAGTATTTTCCCCACCTTCACCACCGGTAAGAACAAGGCCACCACCTGCTCCAGCATTATCCGAGCCTGTGTTATCCGTATCTCCACCGGCACCACCAGTGAAATTCAAAGTACCACCAGCTCCACCTACTCCGCTCCCTCCAGCTCCACTATTAGCTCCACCGGCCTGAGTGCGAATTGTCACTGATCCAGAAGCTCCACCTGCGGCAGTCGTTACACTTGCTGCCCCAGCGCCAGACTGAACTATTACAGCCCCAGTTGCGCTGGTTGATGCCGCAGTCGTTGTACCTGAAGCAATAGTCACAGCTCCTGAAAGTCCAGAAGTCGATCCGCCTGCTCCAGAGGTTATAAGAATTTGTCCACCAGCCCCAGTAGCCCCACCAACTCCACCAGTGGCGTAAGCATTTCCACCGGCTACTGCTAAGTTACCGGCTCCACCAATTAATGAAGCATTGCCACCAGCAGCGCCTGTGCCTGTACCAGTACCGGCGGCTCCAGCCGTAATCGTTACAGTCCCGCCAGCAAAACTTGCAGCTGCTCCATCATCAGAACCTTGACCAGCAGTAATTGCTATGGTTCCACCAATGTCATCTCCGTTATTTGCCGGTTGACTGATGGATATCTCTATGTTTCCAGTATCCCCAGCAGAAGTACTGCCACCGCCTACTCTGATAGTGACATCGCCGGTTGTTCCTGACGTTGAAGTCGTTCCAGACTCAATAATGACTTCGCCTGAATTAGCTGAGGTAGCATTAGAAGATTTCATAGATAGAGACTGGGCAGATATGGATTTAATAATGCCTGCACCTGTCCCCGCTTCATTTGATACGGTAAGATCCCCACCGGCTTTAACGATTACATTGCCACCTGATTTCAGAATTACCTCGCCATCAGTCCCGGCACCCGTTAAATTTCCGGCTGTAATGTTTATAGTTCCGCCATCGCCCGCTGTGCTATTAGCATTGGCCCCGATTATGTTAATGTTTCCTGCATTTCCCGTGGCCTGACCACTACCGGAAACACCAGAAGTCATATCAACATCGCCACCATTGCCTGTGCCTGATCCGACTCCGGCGTCAATGTCGATTTTACCGCCAGCAGCCCCATTGGCCCCTGTGCTTGACCCGGCAGCCCCGGCGACAATTGTTAAAGCGCCTCCCGCTCCGCCACCAGCAGCAGTATCCGACGATCCCTGGCCAGCCGTAATCGTTATAGTTCCGCCAATATCATCTCCGTCGGATACTGGTTGGGCAATCTGTACGCTGAAATTACCCGTATCCCCAGCGGGGGAAGCCCCTCCACCTATTCTAAGAGTTAAATCTCCAGTAGTTCCAGAAGTCGTGGTATCTCCGGTTTCAAGGATTACAGCCCCTGAGTTCCCGGATACACCACTTCCAGAACCGATAGTAACCGCCCCGGAAGCCCCGGAAGTCGTGGTTCCTGAGGCAACCGTGACCGCCCCCGATAGACCCGAAGAGCTCCCACCAGCACCGGACGTTATGAGAATTTGACCACCGGCTCCGGTCGCTCCGCCAATACCACCAACCAAAGAGGCATTTCCCCCAGCCACTGCCAAATCCCCAGCGCCTCCAATTAAAGAGGCCGCTCCACCAACGGCTCCAGTAGTATTACTTGATCCAGATGCGCCGGCAGTGATTGTCACTACACCACCAGCTCCAGAAGTCCCACCAGTAGAATCTGAGCCCTTTCCGGCAGTTATTAACATTGTGCCACCAATGTCATCTCCATTGTCTACTGCTTGGCTTATAGATATTTCCATATCGCCGACATCACCAGCCGACTTCACAGCACTGCCTATCCTGATTGTAAGATTACCAGTAGCGCCAGATGAAGTTGTGGTTCCTGTTTGTAAGGTTAATGATCCAGAATTGCCACCTGTGGCATTTCCAGAATCAACAATAATATTACCAGAGGCACCACCGGCAGCGGTCCCTGACGCTATTGTGACCGCTCCAGACGCACCTGTAGCTCCGGCAATGCCTGACGTAACCGTAACCAATCCGCCATCGCCAGTGCCTTTTCCGGCCCCACCAGAAAATGAGGCCGCACCTCCAGCCCCGTTTGCAGCGTTAGAATTCGCTCCGCCAGTCAAGGATACATTGCCGCCCGTTCCGGTTGCCCCGGCTGAAGTAGCCCCGCCAACTATCGTGACAGCGCCTGCGTTCGCTGTGGTCCCGCCAACGCCACCAGTCATGGTAACCGTTCCGCCGACCCCGGATGTAGTCCCGAGCCCGCCAGTTATAGCAATACCGCCGCCTTGCCCGGCTGTAGATTCAACTGGGCCGCTAACCAGGGAAGCAACGCCACCGTTTCCAGTAACGCCCGATCCTGAGACCCCGCCAGTCAAGGAAGCCGCGCCGCCGTCGCCTGTTCCCGTTCCCTCACCACCGGTTATGGCGAAAGCACCGCCGCTTTCGTTTGTAGTGTACCCATCTCTACCCACCATTCCCCCGGTTCCTAGATAGAGCTTTTGAGTTCTTACCCACGGCCTTTCATACGGTTCCGCTGCGTATGCTACGGTTATGCCCGTTAGCATTACCAAGATCGGAATCATTGAAAAGAATAGGCCGTACTTTTTAACCCACTTTTCCATAATCGTTCTCCTTTCGACCTATTTGTTTATGCATCCTCTAAGGTGTACGTTAAAATGAAATCAATTCCCGTACAAGTATCAAGGGTGCTATCAGTTTTCCCAACAGTAATGGCCGTCTCTTCATCGTTAGCCACATTCGAAGCGCCATCAGCCAAAACCGTAACATTTGAACTTGTAGGCTTAACAATGGAACTTTGAGTTAATGTTCCGATTGCTACTGTAGCTAATGCTACACCGCTACTTTGAGTTGCCAAGATGGTTACAGCAGTTGAAGTACCCGCTGCCCCACCGTACGCAATCATAGTCCAGTCAATGATTCTGTACTTCTTGTTAGCCACTGCTGCTAATATCGTTTTCCCTGAATTAATATCAGCAACAACAACCCTGAATCTTTGGGACTGGACTACATTATCACCCTCAACCAAAGTATTATCTGCAAATGGATTTTGCGACTTTGAGTAAGGTTTACCATAAACATTTTCTGGATAGGTACGTCCCATATTAGATCACCTCCTTATTAAGATGTAGCGACCTTGAGCGGGCAAAATGCCTCGTCCAGAGTTACCTTACCGCCAACCCTTTTCTTAATCAGAAACCCGGTCTGGTCATACTCAGCGTACCGTTCAATTAACCTTTGAACCGTCAAACCAGATCGATCGCGAATCTTATATCCAGCCATGAAGTCTCCAAATACTATCGGATAAGCATTTGCGGCTACATCCGGCATACCTTCAGCATTCGCAATTGCCTTACCAAGCAGCGAAGCAGGGACACCAGCCTGAGTCTCCGGTTGCCATAAATAACGACCTTCACCATCCTTCAGTTTCCTGAGGAGAGATTCTGTAGTCGAGTTAAGAACCCACGTTGCGTTCCTTCGATAAGATTTCTTGATCCCATAAAAGCAATCCATCAACCCGTCAACACCATTATTTGTAGCATCGCTCAAAGCATCTGATACTCCAGTAAACTTATAGTTAGCCTGGACTGCCGCATCAGCACTAACACCCTGTGGACTGTCATCTCCGGCTCCTGCCGCAAAAGCAACATCCTCTGCCTCAGCGATCGCTCGACCAAAGGCCTCGGTCATCTCTGAAACGATATTAGCTTCTGCATCATCCAGAGTGTTATTAGAGATGAGGGTCAACGCTCGCAGGTCATAAATAGAAATCCTCTCGCCGCCAGTATCAAGATCCTGTTGGGATACCGCTACGCTCTGACGGCCCCAAGCCACAGAAGGCTTACTCAACGCGCCAAGAACTACAAGATCCCTGCCAGTCGTCCCCACCTGGCAAAGAGGTCTCAACTCGGCCAAATCATATGCATTCATGATAATGCCAGACTCGAATGTAGGCGGAATAAGAAAGCCACCATCAGCATCAGAAGTGCCTCCCAGTGCCCTCTTTTCCTCAGCGGACCAGGAAACCGGGCTATCCTGCTCAAAACCATATCTAATCCATTTCTCGAAAGATACAGTCCGCAATTCCTCTTCCTCTGAAAGCTCCTCATTGCCTTCCATGGAGATCTTCGGCCGATTGATTCTTTTTTCCAACTCAATCATGGCCTTGCGAATCTCTGTTATGTCTTCATTTGCCTTGTCAACAATGGCTCGAGTCTCCGTAGTCGCTACTCCACTTCGAGTCTCGGACTCTGTAATCGCTTTGTCGTTATGCTCTTTGAGGGTTTCAAAAGTCTTACTCACTTCCTCATGAAGCTCTTTCAGATTTTCTTTGTCGCTCATCAGATTTCTCCTTTAACGATTCCCGTAGTTTAGTTATTCCATCGATTATATTGGAGAGATCCTTATCCTTCTTGTTTTCAATTCCAAGCAAACCCTTGAACCTGGATCTCTCAGCATTACTGAATCCACCGAGTCTAAGCTCGTTACAAAACTCAGTTACAACCCTGCCCCTTTCCTTATGGTGAGCATTCTGAATGTCTTCAGGAAGCTCATCCAGCTTAGATCTCGACTCCATCGGGAGCAACTTGTTTTCTTGCAAACCACGGAGTTCGCTAATGGTTAATGAAGTTGTTTTTGCTATCTCATCTAAATCTCCCTGACTGTGCTCAAACAGAGCGGCAGTAATTTCTCCGGCATTCGGAATAGATCTTCCTTCAGAAAAGTGAGTCACATAATCATTGGCCCACTCAACGTAGGCACCGTGAAACTTCTGGATTGCTTCGTCCACAAGAGGGACTGGACTTTCTCCTTCTGGTAAAGGAGACCACCAGATATCCATAAGGGTCTGATCCAGGGCTGCGAAAAGTTTATAGCCCCGGCTGTTCAGCTCTCTGTCCAATACTGTCTCATCAAAGTCCAAAGCTCGATCTTCGTCTGACTTTATGGACCCTTCATTTCTATTTATATTGGCAAAAGTTTCTTCATCAATCATCCGTTTAAGTGGATTAAGAAACTCAGATGGATTGGCTTCAGCTCTGACTTGGATCTTCTTCAATAAATCCTGAACCATAAGCTTATCCACATTGGCCTTCAGCCCCTTTTCTCCACTTGTTTCCTCTGAACGAACTTCTTGACCCTCAGGTGGAATATCATTAGGATGTATGCCTTCTGGGATCTCCAATTTCCCATCTGCCCCAGTACGCACGCTAATAATTTCAGCCTTCTCATTAGCTGGAAAAATAGAAGGGCCACATTCCATACACCGAACTTCACTGACATGCCGTATACCCTCAATCCATTTATCCTTAATAGTATTGAACCCAAACGAGAATGCCGATACATCCCCGGCCTTGCAGTGAGCGTGAGCATCCTGCCCAGCCCTGGTCTCCATGTTAATCTGGCCTTTAACAAAAGGACCAATCTGATCTTCCCGGCACTCAATAACATGGCCGATTAGAGCCTCATGATTCCAGATCAACTTAATCTTAGTCCCTCTTTCTTGAAAAGTGTTTTTGAAACTCCCCTCCTTAAAAGTACTGCGGTACTCATCCACCGTATTCCACTTTGTCAGGTACGCTTCAATAATTCCTTCCTCTGTTACTGATCGAAGTTCACCGAAACTTCTGTACTCCAATACATCCTTCGCAGTGGTATTTTCTACTTTTTCCTTTGCCATATCTAATAGCTCCCCGGCTGCTCTAAAAATTGATGCAGCTCCTGCCTGAGCGGATCTTGATCGGATTGCCCTCAAGGCAGACAAGTATACTCTTCCATTTTTTCCAAAGGGATACTTGAATCTGGCTTTTGTTTTCTTTTCAGCCGATGTATCCTCTGCCAAATGCCATCTCCCATACTCAGCCCAGTTGTCTCCATCCTTACCGCCAAGCAATTTATTGCCATCACTTGCAGAGAAACTCCAAGCAACCTTAGAAATTTCTCCTGCTCTTATTCTTCCAGCTGCATTTGATTTGCCTTTATTGTTTAATTGAATAGGCATTAACTTCCTCAAAATAAAAAAGGCCGGTTGCAATTCCAAATTCTGGAATCATCAACCGGCCCTATATGGTGCTCGTGTTGGGGGTGTTATTTAATTGTTATTCTAAAAAATCTATATGTGCCTCATGAATAGAATCCTCAACCCTCAAAGATGGATATGTAGCAACTGCAATTATTTTCTCTTTCACTTCCATCTTACTTGGATATTTTGATAACCACCAATTAGGCAATATTTGGTTTCTTAGCTCTTGCCACCAAGAAGTATACCACTCAAATGTATATTCCCCTTCTTCCCTGGCGCAAACCTTGCAAGTCAACCGTACTAAGAGTTGATCATGAAAACTTTCTGACAATATATGCAACTCAGGCTCATTCAATTCAATACATTCCTTCAGTAACCCATCAGACAAATACTGAAGTACCGTTAACTTCATTTTCTCTAATTTCACATTATCATAAACTGTTGACATCACATCCCCGTGGTTTAATTGTTATTTATGCTTCAAATAAACATGATCCTTCATTTGATCAAATATAATAGAAAAGTTTCTGGGAAATTTGATGTTTGATAATCTCCATCCACAAACCTTACACACATACGTTTTCCACATTGTACTCTTAGTGTCTTTCTCAAAATAATCCTTACTGCAGTTGAACTCTTCCTTCGGGGCGAATGCCAATGACACGAATGGTGTGGGCGGGGCTACTTCCTTGTCTGGAGGTGCATCTATAGCCGTTGGAACATCGCGTGTCATATTCCCAAGAGGTTGCCAAGAAAATCCATGAAACAATTCACATTGTCTATCCCCACAATAAGCAGATGAAGGTGCATTAGGAGGCCAACCATGAATTAACCCACCGCACTTAGGACATCTCCCCATCAATAGCATATCTTAACCCTTCCGTAGTTTAGCCATCGCCTTTTTATTAACACGCGCTATCTTCCTTAATTGAATGCCCATCAACTCCAAATTATCTAAACCAGTTTTCGTGTATACACCAGTCACAACCACAGTAAGATTATCAAAATTTAATGCCACCATACTTTGGCCATCAAATTCCCCTACCTCAACAATTTCATCACCTTGCTTGGGGAACACAGTATGCACCCACTTATGTTTCATATCCTACCCTCCCGTAGTTTAATCATCAACCCTGATAACAATCTCAATCCTAATCATTTTCAATTTTGGTTTACATTCCTTCTCAATCTTAAACCATAACCCATATTCATCACACAGGTCAAGAAATTTCTTTTGTATGAGTTCAGCCTGTGCTTGTTTCGCCATAATTATTAGTCCAAACCGCTATATCAAAATCAGGGTACTCATATGAATATTCTTTAATCATTTCATCCATCAATTTGAAATTCTTCATGTCCTCTTCCAACGAAAGTAACCTGACCGTCTCTTCCCTCAACATTGATTCAAAAAATTCTTTAATGAGATTGGGGCCTTCCCCATCATGACTAAACCGAATTTTTAATTTCTCAAAATATTCAATAGTTGCCTTAACATTCTTCTTTTGAGATGCACAAGCTTCGTTACCGCCCCGGATCGACTGCCTAAGCGACCCTATAAAATTGATGTCTCCCTTCTGGTCTATACATTGTTGGGACTTTACAATCTCTAAAACCAATCTCAGCAAATCATTTCTGGCTCTGGTATGCGCTGACTTCGCATTTGAAGGCTCTAAAACCTCCCCAGTCTCGTCATAATGGAGTCTTCGTACTGGGTCTTGTAATAGGTTACTCGCCTTTCGGACCTTATCAAACTTATCTGTAGTCCCACCATGATCCGGGTGTAAGCTTTTAGCCATCTCTCGAAACTTTCTTTTAATCTCCGTAGGAGAAGCGTCCTTACGAATATTTAATTCTTCATATGGCGATTTCATTTATCTCATAGGTTGAATACCTCTCAATCTCTCCCCCGGTAGTTATGATTCAATCCTCTTACATTCTTCCCACTCTACATAGAGACCATCAGTTTGTAAAGGTATTCCCGAAGTGGGCACCTGGACGTATCTTTTTGTCACATTATACGTTTGATTCTCGACAGTTACAGTTCTCATAGGAACATCCTCTACTAACTCAATAAACTTTAGCTCAAGCACTGGCGACTTAAAATCCCTACCAAACAAAGAACATGAACGCTTAATACACTTATATGTACAAGGTTTCTTCATCTGTTCTTCATAAGTTTCCCCTGGAACAATCTTAAAAGTTTTATTCATACGATCTCCACACTCGCGGTGAGTATTCATCCGCTGGGCTGGCTTGTTAGGAGAGTATAATCAATCCAGCGATGCCTAAAGCTAAACATATGACTCCGATCCACATAATTCGTGTTTCATAATCCAATATAGTTTCCCCCTTCTACGATTTCTCGGAATTGGTTTATTTGGTTCTGGTTAGCCATCCGGTTGTGACATGCTCGAAAACTTGGTTCTTTTGATTCTAATGTAATACATTGGCGTTATCTGAATGTGGTACGTTAAGGTTGTCAATCTTCATCCAGTCCTTGATCTTAGCAAAATCATCTTTATAGTATTCCTCTGTAATTGGGAAGCTGGCATAACAAGTCTGGTCACCCATATGGCTTATATTCCATTTATCTCCTGGTGTAAGAATAACCATAACCGGCTCAACTTCACCATCATAAATCTTATCCCCCACTTTCACTTTCATGGCTTATTCCTTTTTCATACGGCGTATCCAATAATTATTTAAAAGACACGTTTCCTAAATGCCCTTTTAAAAGCAAATAATACATCCGCCTCTGGAGCTGGTTCCATCTCAAAACCTGGTGGTTTGAAAAATATCCCATTCAATATGCAGTCCTTGCCGCAACATTCATACATAATAGAACTCAAGAATTCCCGTCCATACATAGCATAACCACATTCAGGACAATAAAATACTCCCAGCATCTTTGCCAGCATCAATGCACCTCCTCGGCAGACTTCGTGAACGCCTCCCCTTTTAAAATGTACCTTGGATCTTTTAAAAGTTCATCTACAATTTCAAGACTGGCTTCTGTTTTTGGAATTAAAAAGCCGCCATCACCTGTTTTTAGGTCTACGCATATAAAACTTATCATTTCCTTTTCCTTTCTTTCACAATTTTATACTTCCTCCACTTTCACCACGATCCTCCAAATTCCGTAGGTTTTCCACCTGTCCTTTCAAGCAAGTGAGAAGTGAAATAAGACCAATTTCAGCCCCTGATTCATCAGCCCTATCCTGGATCTTTTTCAACATCTTCCATATCACAAGTTCAATTCTCTTTCTCCTTATATCTAATGGCGTTTTAATTTCCCGTATAGCTGCTCAGGGCTGACTGGTTTTACGGCCGCCTGGTTCAACTTTCAGGTCGAAAGCCCCTATGCCCTCCCAATTTGTTTCCACAAGCTTTCTTACTGCATCTTCCGTGGCCTCTATTTCCTCGCGATATTTTTCTATCGAGACATTAAGCTGGTTGATTTCTCTTGATTCACGCTGAATAGAATCTTTCATGTCAACTATTTGTGCCTGCAACTCTTTCTTGAATTTCTCAATTATTGTATTCATAGTCTTCTCCCTTTCTCCTTAATTTAAACAAAGTTCCCAGATCATCCGGTATGGTCCGGTATAATAAACAAATATAACCACTGGTCTCATTTGTTTAACTTCCTTAAAATCAATTTAGGACGAGTAGGGTCTTCAGTGTGAACCCAGAGTATTGGGGCACCAAGTAGAGTCTCATGATCAATTATTCCATAGACATCTTGTTCACAATCAGGGCATTCCCTTACAAATTTCCTTTCACTTGAAATACAAAATAAATATATTCCATTTTCATCTTTAAGCGTAGTTATCTGCGTCTTTAATTTGCGATCCCCATACCAACAAACATCCTCTCCCGGTAACTCATTACGGGCATTTTTAATAGCACCTGCTGTTATCTCATAGTGTACTGCTACCTTTACCTTTGTTGTATGCATATTAAGTCTCCCTATTCAGTTAAAAAGCATCCATGTCAGGAGCGTTTGCATGGCCAACAATCCTAACCCTGCACACCCCACACACAAAAGCTCGACTACAACACTCAGAGCCCCAGCTACACCCATACTTTATCTTTTCCGCTGAAGTACAGTCAACCCGTTTTGCATAGCCTCCGCATTGACATTCAAGCCCATAAGCATCTCGATCAATCCTTAATCTCTCTTCAGTCTCCATCTCTAAACCCTCCCGTAGTTTAGTCCTTTATTTCTGGCAATATAGCGTCTGGAGTTAATTCACCCTTCCCTCTTATCTCAAACATTAGGGCACATCTGCAATTGATTCTTTCTGCGGCACTCAATAACGAGTCTCCAGGATACCTCCCACCATTACTGAACCGTTCATC
>SDBS01000873.1_pt1 | contig 30314 bp, 25 predicted proteins | sample 2277091 | NCBI WGS metagenome assembly SDBS01 (sample SAMN10404972, study PRJNA504765) | marine sediment metagenome | isolation source: marine sediment core GS10_PC15, 163 cmbsf | place: Arctic Ocean: Southern Knipovich Ridge | collected 2010 | reverse complement strand
CACCTCCGGATGCTGGAAAGGCTGCCGGAATTTCCAGGTTTCTCAACCCTGCAGATGCCCCTGAACATTATTGATCTCGCCAGCGAACACAGCTTTGTGAGGCAAACACTCCCGGTGGCCCTGGAGAATGATCTTGGACTGCTTGCTATGAAGACGCTTGCAGATGGTCGGTTCTTTGGTAAAAAACAGACGAATGACAGGGTGCGCTGGGAGACTGAGACCCCGGTTATACCTGGTCACATCAGTCTAAGGGATGCCCTATACTTCAGCTGGTCACTGCCGATCTCTGTCCTGATAACAGGTGCCGAAAACAGGGACCTGCTGACCGAAAAAATAAAACTTGCCAGGGAATTTGTCAAATTATCGGATGAGGAAAAGGATCTTATCCTTGAAAAAGCAAGCCAGGCCCCGGACCGGGATAAGGTAGAGTATTACAAGAAAATTGAAGTTTAAATTGATATGTTATGAAAAATTTTGGACTAAACAGATTCCTGCTTTTACTCAGCCTGTTAATCATAGCTGCCATGGGATGTAAGCAGCAAAAGGGGGACGGTCATGTAGACCTGCTAGTGGTGACCGGTGGACATGCATATGATACTGCAGAGTTTATACAGATGTTTGAAGCCCTGCCGGGCATCTCGTTTGAAATGGCATTAAAACCAGAAGTATGGGAGATGCTGGCTACGGGCAAGGAATTCGATGTGATCGTATTTTACGATATGTGGAAGGATATCAGTGATGAGGAAAAAGAGATCTTTCTGAATGAATTTGAGAAGGGGACCGGTATGGTATTCATGCATCATTGCCTGGCTTCCCACCCCGAATGGCCGGAATATGTTCAGCTGGTAGGGGGGAAATATAACCTCCCTGACTATACTCCCGATTCCAGCCTGAGATCTGATTATAAACATGACATAATACTGCAGGTCAGGGTGATTGATAAAAGCCACCAGGTTACATTGGGACTGGAAGATTTTGAGATACTTGACGAGGGTTACAGTAATACAACGCAGCTTCCCGGTGTGCAGAATCTGCTGGAAACCTCCCATCCGGATTGTGACCGCTATATCGGATGGACCCATCCGGTAAAGAATTCAAAGGCGGTTTATCTCATGGGTGGGCATGATAAACATGCCTTTGAGAATCCATCCTTCAGAAAACTACTTTCAAACGCGATAAATTTCACCAAACCATGACCATTTCCTGCAGAAGATTCATCCTGTCCGCTGGCTTATTTGTAATTGCTTCCCTGATCCTAAAGGCAGAGGTACGCTTGCCACATATCATTGGCAGTCATATGGTCCTCCAGCGAAACCAGGAACTGAGGATCTGGGGATGGGCCGACAGGGGGGAAAAGGTGACCGTCCATCTGAATGAAGCCGTGGAAAGCACCCGGACCGGAAAAGACGGGAAGTGGATGATCACCTTGCCGGCCATGGAAGCCGGGGGCCCATATACCATGAAGGTAAGGGGCAGGAATATCATCGAACTGGAGAACATACTTATCGGTGATGTATGGGTATGTTCGGGACAATCGAATATGGAGTACAGGGTGGAAGCCTTTCCATGGGCAGGGGAGGAATCTGCCCGGGCTGATTACCCTGGGATCAGGTTGTTCACCGTACCCAAGAATACCCAGTTATCACCCGCTGACGAAATTCCGGGCGGGCAGTGGCAGGAATGCAATCCTGAAACGGTGTTGCCGTTTTCAGCTGTCGGATATTTCTTCGGGAAACATATTCATAAAGAAGTGGGTGTCCCGGTAGGCCTGCTCAATACCAACTGGGGCGGGACCAACATAGAGACCTGGATAAGCGGGGAAAGCATTAGCCAGGTTCCTGAATTTACCGAAAGGGTAGCCGGTCTGGCCGGTCATGATGCGGAAGCAGCTCTTGAAATGAAAAAGGCTGAAATGCAGGAAATCATTGATAAATATGCCGCTGATGAACCCGGTATTCGGGATGGTGTGGCAGTCTGGGCTGCAAGTGGGCTTGAACTGGAAGGCTGGGGCAGTATGGAATTACCACAGTTATGGGAGAGGGCAGGTCTTGTGGGACTCGATGGCACTGTCTGGTTCAGGCTGGAGGTGGATCTTCCGGCCGAAGTTGCCGGACGGGGGATCAGCCTGGAACTTGGTTCCATTGATGATTCGGACTGGACCTGGGTCAATGGGCACAAGGTCGGTGAAACCATGCAGAAGTATAATTTGGACAGGGTCTATGAAGTACCGGCTGAGTATTTAAATGAAGGTAAGAATGTCATTGCTGTACGCGTTGAAGATACCGGCGGCGGCGGAGGATTCCATGGGGATGCTGAACAAATGAGGATCATCTCCGGAGATTTCGCAATGCCCCTTGCAGGTGAATGGCATTTCCGTGTCAGTCCCGCAGAATTGAACCTGAATACCGTAGCTGTATTGGGACCCAACAGCAATCCAACCCTGCTTTTCAACGGCATGATCCACCCGCTGCTGGATTTCAGGGTCAAAGGTGCTATCTGGTACCAGGGAGAATCCAATGCTTCAAGGGCCTATCAATACCGTGAGCTGTTTCCTCTGATGATAGAAGACTGGAGAAAACACTGGGAATATCCCGACATGCCCTTTATGTTTGTTCAGCTGGCGAATTTTATGAAACCTCCCGGGAAGCCGGGGGAAAGCTCCTGGGCGGAGCTGCGTGAAGCCCAGGCCATGGCATTATCGCTTCCCCGTACAGGGATGGCTGTGGCCATTGATATTGGGGAAGCAGATGATATCCATCCCATTAATAAACAGGATGTTGGGGAACGGCTGGCACTCGCGGCCCTGAATGTTGCATACGGTAAGGATCTTGTATTTTCAGGACCTGTTTACAAGGACATGATCATAGCCGGGGATAATGTTATCCTGAGTTTTGAACATGTTGGCGGGGGACTGAAGGCAAAGAACAGGTACGGATACCTGAATGGATTTTCCATGCAGGCGAAGACCGGATATTCCACTGGGCCAGGGCCCATATCCAGGGAGATAAGGTCTTTGTATACAGCCAGAAAGTCAAACAGCCCGTAGCAGTACGCTATGGCTGGGCTGATAATCCCGATGATGTTAATCTGTACAATGCGGAAGGACTACCGGCATCACCTTTCAGAACTGATGACTGGCCGGGAGTAACACAGGGAAAGAAATGATCAGCCGTTGAATCCACCCACCCTGGTATAGCTTTCCTGTGCATTGATATAAAAGGCCTTGTACTTGATATAGTGGTTTCCCTTTACGTACTCCCAGTAAGTATTCCTTGCCTTGAATATCTTGCCAATACAAGCCTCGAAGATCATCATTGGGTGAAGTCCGGTGGCCTGTGAAGCTTCCAGGATGGAATTGAATTTCACGCTTCTGTCTGCAAAATGCCCGATCACGGGAAGGTGGAATTTCTTCTGTGCAAACTTATTCTTCAACAGCTCATCGCTGTTACCAGCATGTGCGTGTGCCATAAAATCAACTTTTATTCAGTAAACGCAAGATAGGGAAATTTGTTACATAAATTAGAAAGATATCTTACCTATGTTTAAACAAATGAATTCACAGCTTGTTATGTAGGAATCACCGTGAAATTTCAGATATTTGCCATACCACAATTTGAACAATACTATACTGCCATAACCCAGTGTTTCAGCTCCAGTCAAATATTAATGTCCGGTCAGCAGCATTCAAAAAGAACCTGTCCAATTATCAATCTTTACTCACCGATTTCCATAAAAGGCTGGATGAGATCCACCGGGGTGGGTCAGCGGCAGCCGTAAAAAAACACAAAGCCAGGAATAAATTACTTGCCAGGGAAAGGATAGATCTGCTCGTAGACAGGAATACCCCCTTCCTGGAATTATCCACTTTTGCCGCATGGGATCAGTACCGGAACCAGTTTCCTGCTGCCGGTATTGTTACAGGGATTGGATTGATCCATGACAGGGAAACGGTGATCATTGCAAATGATGCCACGGTAAAAGGTGGAACATATATTGAAGAAACCATAAAAAAGCATATCAGGGCCCAGGAGATAGCCCTTGAGAACCATATCCCAATTGTATACATGGTAGATTCAGGTGGCGTTTTCCTTCCGGAACAGGATAAGGTTTTCCCGGACAAGTATGATTTTGGCCGGATTTTCTTCAACCAGTCCAGGTTATCTGCAGAGGGGATCGTGCAGGTAGCCATTGTCATGGGATCCTGTACAGCCGGAGGAGCTTATGTGCCTGCCATGAGTGATGAGGCCATTATTGTCAGGAAACAGGGGACGATTTTCATTGGCGGACCTCCCCTTGTAAAAGCTGCAACAGGTGAGGATGTAACTGCCGAGGAGCTGGGAGGCGCCGATGTACATACCCGGATTTCGGGCGTAGCGGATCATCTGGCAGAAAATGATACCCATGCCATACAGATCTGCAGGAACATTTTTGAGCAGCTGAACCCAGCCCTGAAGCAGGAACTTTCCCTGAAAACTATTGAACCACCGGCCTGTGATCCGGCTGAATTGTACGGGCTTATCCCTGCGGATCCCAAAAAGCCCATTGACCCGAAGGAGATAATTATGCGCCTGGTGGATGGAAGTAAGTTCCAGGAATTTAAGCAGCATTATGCACCCACCATTGTGACTGGATTTGCAAGGATCATGGGTTACCCGGTGGGGATCATTGCCAACAATGGCGTGCTCTTCTCAGAAACATCACTCAAGGCAACCCATTTTATTGAGTTGTGCAATTTCAGGAAGACACCCATTCTGTTTCTGCAAAATATTAGCGGTTTTATCGTGGGCAAGGAATATGAACACAAGGGGATCGCCAAGGACGGGGCCAAGCTGGTTCACGCGGTTTCTACAGCAAGCGTACCTAAATTTACCATCATCATCGGCGGATCATATGGAGCCGGGAATTATGCCATGGCCGGCCGGGCCTTTGATCCAAGACTGCTTTTCATGTGGCCCAATGCGCGTATTTCTGTAATGGGTGGCGAACAGGCAGCCGAGGTATTGAGCCGGGTTAAAATGGACCAGTTAAAAGCAGCAGGCAGGGAAGTCCCCAAAGAAGAGATCAGGCAGATCAAGGAGGAGATCCTCGCCAAATATGCTCACGAAAGTTCTGCATGGTACAGTTCATCAAGGCTATGGGATGATGGCATCATCGATCCGGTGGATACAAGGAAAGTGGTGGCCATGGGAATTGCGATGTCTCTCAATAAACCTTATCCGGACCCCAGAACGGGAGTCTACAGAATGTAATAAAGCCCTCTGCATGGATCTGAACACCATCGAGTTTTCAATTAAGGACCAGGTAGCCTATCTCTGGTTGAACAGGCCGGAAAAGAGGAATGCATTGAATGCTGACATGCTTGCCGAGCTTTTATCGTTCTTCGAATCAATATCCAGGAAAGAAGCGAGGGTCCTCGTACTCAGGGGGCGCGGCAAGGCATTCTGTGCCGGAGCAGACCTGGCATTCATTTCCGATATATCCCAGAAAACGGATGAAGATCTCCAGTCAGAAGCCACCCTGTTTTTTGATTGTTTTGAGAGTCTGTACAGGCTGCCCATCCCGGTTATTTGCTATGCTCATGGCACTGTTCATGGCGGGGCAAACGGACTGCTTGCCGCGAGTGATTTTGTACTTAGCACCGAAGATACCAGGTTTTCTTTTTCTGAGGTTGGCCTGGGACTGGTACCGGCGACTGTTGCCCCATTTGTCCTTCGCCGGATGGGAAGTGTCAAAACGAGACAATGTATGATATCCGGAAAGGTCATGGATGGGATTGAAGCTTTATCGGGCGGACTGGTTGACCATTTAGTCTCCCATGAGCAGGCAGATATGGAGATAGAGAAACTGACAGGGCTGCTTAAAGAAAATGCACCGGGTGCCGTTATGATGACCAAAAAACTGCTTGTCGATATTGAACATAAAGAAATAAACGGGGAATTGAGGGCATTGACTGCGGAAATGATAGCCCGTGCCCGGAGGTCGGATGAAGCTGCCGAGGGACTGGATGCATTTTTCAGTAAACGCATCCCAAACTGGAGAAACAAGGAATAATGGAAATCGACCGGATACTGATCGCAAACAGGGGTGAAATAGCCCACCGCATCATCAGGGCTGCCAGGGAACTCGGGATCACTACCGTGGCCATATATTCCGGCCTGGATGGACCTGATGCCTATCATTGCAGGATGGCGGACCTTGCGTTCCCTCTCCATGGTACAGACTTAGCGGATACCTACCTCAATATTGAAAAAATCATTTCCATAGCCAGAATGGCAGAAGTCCAGGCCATACATCCCGGGTATGGCTTTCTCTCTGAAAATCATATATTTGCAGAGGCTTGTGAGCAAAATGACCTGGTATTTATCGGTCCCTCGGCCAAACTGATCCGATTAATGGGCAATAAGATCGAGGCCCGGGAAAGCGTCAGCAAATTTGGCGTAGCGGTTTTACGGGGAGATGTGGCTTCCGCAGAGGAAATTCTGCAGCAATCCGGATCACTGGAATATCCTGTACTGATAAAAGCGGCTGCCGGCGGAGGCGGGAAGGGCATGCGGATCGTCCGGAGTGAAGAAGAACTGGCGGATGCGCTGGAAGTCACTGCCCGCGAAGCACAGAACTATTTCGGGAAGGGTGATGTTTTTCTTGAAAAATACCTGGATCCGGCGCGTCATATCGAATTCCAGATACTGGGTGATCATCATGGGAATGTCATCCATGTAAATGAACGGGAGTGTTCTGTGCAACGAAGGTACCAAAAGATCATCGAGGAGTCCCCGTCCGCCTGGCTCCTTCCCGAAACACGCCGGCGAATGGGAGAGGCGGCAGTTAGCATTGCTGTGGGACTCGGATATACCAATGCCGGGACGATTGAATTCCTGGTGGATGAGAAACAGCAATTTTATTTCCTTGAAATGAACACCAGGATACAGGTGGAGCATCCTGTTACAGAAATGACCAGCGGCATTGACCTGGTGAAGGAACAAATCCGTATTGAGCAGGGCATTTCCCTGGGGTATAAACAGGAGGAGGTCCGGTCCCACGGGCATGCCATTGAAGCACGGATATATGCCGAAGACCCGCTCAGCCAGTTCAGGCCTTCACCAGGCCGGATCGCTTACTATAAGGAACCAGATAATCCCTCCATCAGGATGGATACATCACTGGACGGTCCGGCACGGATCTTCCCGGAATACGATCCGATGATCTCGAAAATGATCGCCTGGGGAGAAGACAGGACCGAAGCAATGCATCACCTGCTGAAGGGGCTCAGGGAATATGCCATCCTCGGGATACAGACCAATATCATTTTCCTGCAGGAGATCCTGCAGGATGAGAACTATATACAAAACCGGATCTCCACCCGCTACTGTGATCTCAGGATGGAACACCTGACTACAGCTATAAACCGCAGGGTGGCCGGGATTGATCATATTTTTTATGTAAGTGCTTTTCTGGCTGGCAGCTTAATGGCAGGGAATTCGAGACATCAGGCAAAAAATAGTTATTCACCCTGGCATACGATCGGTTACTGGCGGCAGATGGCCAGTCTAAAATTTTCCATGGGAGGTGAGAAAGAGAGTATCAAAATACTTTTCATTAACAGGCAGATGCTAAGGTTCCGGTACCGGGAAAATGAATATGTTATATCCGGGGTCAGGAAAGAGGGCGGCGAGCTCAGTTTCCTCCTTGATGGAGAGTCAGGGACTGTCTCCTATGCTCCATTGGCAACAGGTGAAGAAATTGTTGAATACCAGGGATTAAAAGTTGTTTTTAAACGGCGGGATGCCTTGCCTGAACAACCTGCAATCATAGGATCTTCCGACCGGCATGAACATAATGAGAATATGATTATCTCTCCGATGTATGGCAAAATCGTTAAGATCAATGTAAAAGAGAAGGATACTATTTCGAAAGGAGATGTTTTACTGGTCATAGATTCCATGAAAATTGAGAACAACATCCTGGCACCCAGGAGGGCAAAAGTAACCCGTGTTTTGATGAATCCCGGTGACCAGGTGGAATTAAATAAACCTATCATAGCGATAGAATAATTATTATTTTTGTCTAAGCTTTTATGAAACCATGCCGATATTAAACGGACAACATGAGGCTCTGCGAATAAAAGTGAGGGACTTCGCAGAGAAGGAAATTGCACCCGTTGCAGCCGAACTTGACGAAAAGGAGTTGTTTTCTGTTGACCTTTCAAATAAGATGGGGGAACTGGGACTCTTCGGGATCAACCTTTCACAGCAATATGGCGGGGCCGGTCTTGATACCCTGTCTTACATCATAGCTGTTGAAGAACTGGCCCGTGTGGATAGCTCCCAGGCCGGGGTTGTGGCTTCTCACAATTCCCTGGGTATCGGTCCCATTGCAGGGTTTGGAACAGAAGCCCAGAAAGACAAATACCTGCCACAGCTTACCACCGGGCAGAAACTCTGGGCATTTGGATTGACAGAACCAACGGCCGGATCAGATTCACAGGGGACCAAAACCAGGGCTGTGCTGGAGAATGGTGACTGGGTGATCAATGGCAGGAAAATGTTCATCTCAAATGCCTCTACTCCAATATCTGCAGGCTTAACCGTCCAGGCTGTCACAAATGAAAATAATGGCAGGAAGGAATTGTCCACCATCCTCGTAGAACAGGGCACAGAGGGATTTTCCGTTGAGAAAATCCATAATAAGATGATGTGGAGAGCCATCGATACGGCCGAATTATTTTTTAAGAATTGCAGGGTACCGGAAGCCAACCTGCTGGGGGAGCGTGGCATGGGTTCCAAGATCATGCTGAAAATACTGGATGGAGGAAGGCTTTCCATTGCAGCCATGGGATTGGGACTTGCACAGGGGGCATTCGAAGCAGCCATGGATTACGCGAAGAAAAGGGAACAGTTCGGACGCCCGATCTCGAAGTTCCAGAGCATTGGTTTCAAGCTGGCAGATATGGATATGAAAATTGAACTGGCCAGGAATACACTTTATAAGGCCTGCTGGTTAAAGGATGAGGGCAAACCTTTTAGCAGGGAAGCAGCCATTGCCAAACTGTATTGTTCAGAGATTGCCAGGGAGGTGGCTGATGAGTCCCTGCAGATCCACGGGGGATACGGACTGATCAAGGGTGCAGCCATCGAGCGCTTCTACCGTGACCAGCGTCTATTGCAGATAGGCGAGGGAACCTCGGAAATACTCAGGCTGGTTATCTCCCGGAAACTGGGTGTCTAGCTTATCTAAATTTATTTATATGGAAGAGCGGAAAAAAGACCATATTGATCTTGCCCTGGATTCACAAACACTCAAAAACACTATAGATGACCGATTTTATTACGAACCCCTGCTCAATCCACATCCAGGCGGTTCCCCAGAACCCTTTGATTTCCTGGGAAAAAAACTGAATATCCCACTCTGGGTCAGCAGCATGACCGGTGGTACAAAGATGGCAGGCACAATCAACAGGAACCTGGCCAGGGCATGTCATGAATTCGGCATGGGTATGGGACTGGGTTCATGCCGTATTATCATGGACGATGATACCTGTTTTGAGGATTTTAATGTCAGGCCTATCATTGGAGATGATTATCCCTTATACGCAAATCTGGGCATCGCCCAGATTGAAGAATTCATAGAGTCAAACAGCCTTGACAGGATCCGCTCCCTGTTGGACAGGCTGCAGGCAGATGGACTGGTTGTTCATGTGAATCCATTACAGGAATGGTGCCAGCCCGAGGGAGACCATTTCAGGAGTCCACCTGTCGATACACTTAAAAAACTGCTGGATCAAACAGATTTCAGGATCATTGTTAAGGAAGTGGGACAGGGAATGGGGCCGGAGAGCCTTCGGGCATTGCTGAAACTACCCCTGGAGGCCATTGAATTTGCAGCATTCGGGGGCACTAATTTTGCACTGGTGGAACTGGACCGCAGTGCGCCTGCCATGAAGGCTTTTTATGAACCTTTAACAACCCTGGGACATACCGCGGAGGAAATGGTTGATATGGTCAACCATATCTTCGACACTGAACCGGAAATATTGTGCCGGCAATTAATTATTTCAGGTGGCATAAAAACATTCCTGGATGGTTTTTACCTCGTTAAAAAGTCCAGGTTGCCTGCCATATACGGACAGGCCAGCGGATTTTTGATGCATGCCAGGGAAAATTATGAATCACTGCAGGAATACGTTGCGTACCAAGTGAAAGGATGGCAGCTGGCGGAAACATACCTTACCCCTAAATTTGATTGAGCATGGATGGAACTGAACCCATTTCAGGATTTTCCAGACTATCCAGGGAAGAGAAGATCGAAATGGCCTCGAAACTCAGTTCAGATCCTGAAGCCTTTGCCCGGGAACTGGCCGGTTTCTGGCACAGGGATCCCGAGGTACAGCGCATCCTTGAAGCATTCAGTGAAAATACGGTAAGTAATTATTGCCTGCCATTCGGGCTTGCACCCAATTTCCTGATCAATGACAGGCTCTATATCCTTCCCATGGTAATAGAGGAGAGTTCCGTGGTTGCAGCAGCCTCAAAAAGCGCCAGGTTCTGGGTTACAAGGGGCGGCTTTCAGACGGAAGTGATCTCTACTGCCAAGCCCGGACATGTCTATTTCAAATGGAAAGTAAGCCGGGACCTTTTGCTGGATCAAGAGGAAGACCTTGAAAGATACCTGATCGAACACACCGCCCATCTTACAGAAAACATGAGGAAAAGGGGAGGGGGGATCAAATCTGTAAAGATCCATGATATGGCGCCGGGAATGCCGGGACACTTCAAACTTGAGGCTATTTTTGAAACGGCAGATTCAATGGGTGCGAATTTCATCAATACCTGTCTCGAAGCGTTTGCAGGATTATTACCGGAATTTTTCCATGACCAGGGTATCCTGATTGATGAGTACGACCTGGAAATCACCATGGCCATTCTGTCGAACCACACGCCGGAATGCATTGTTTCCTGCAAGGTTCAGTGTCCGGAGGAAGAATTTGCAGGTATGGGAGTGGGACTGACGGCTGGCGAGTTTACCGGAAAATTCAAAGAAGCTGTAAATATTGCAAGCCATGATACTTACCGTGCTGTCACGCATAATAAAGGGATTTTCAATGGTGTGGATGCACTGGCACTGGCTACTGGTAATGATTACAGGGCCATAGAAGCCGCCGGCCATGCATACGCTTCAAGGAAGGGGAAATACAGCAGCCTGACCGGCATCGAACTGTCCGGAGGTAATTTCACCTATTCGCTTCAACTTCCTATGGCGATCGGGACGGTAGGTGGACTGACAGGGGCGCATCCGCTGGCGCGCCTTTCAATGGACCTGCTGGGTTTTCCGGATGCCGGTGAATTGATGCAGATAACTGCAGCAGCCGGCATGGCCAATCATTTTGCGGCCATCTGGTCACTGGTGACTTCAGGTATTCAGAAAGGGCATATGCAGATGCACCTGTCCAATATCCTCAATAGCCTTGGGGCCACAGTGAATGAAATGGAAACAGCCACCAGGTACTTCCATGATAAGGATGTTTCCTACAGGGCGGTTGAGGATTATCTGATCCAGTTAAGGAGGTCTCTGTAGCCATGGAAAAATCAGGGAAATGCTTCCGTTCCAACGGGAAATTAATCCTGTCAGGAGAATACCTGGTCCTGCACGGGGCCTGGTCCCTCGCTGTGCCTACTGTCCTGGGACAGTCCCTCAGGGTTAAGGAGATTGACCAGGCAGGGATCCTTTTATGGAAAACAAAGGTGGTTTCAAAACCATGGATGGATTGTGAGATAGATCCGGTGAGCTGGCAGGTCATTCAAACAGATGAACCGGTGAGGGCAAAGAATTTAGTCCGGATACTGAAAGCTGCCTCAGAGATAAGGGGTGATACGGAGTGGTTGAAGGGAAAAGAGGTGGTTTCGGAGCTTGAGTTTGATATTGAGTGGGGACTGGGAAGTAGTTCTTCGCTGATTTCGAATATTGCCTGGTGGGCAGGGATTGATCCTTTTCGCCTCTCCGGGTCGGTGTCCGGCGGATCGGGTTATGACATAGCCTGCGCCAGGTCAGATCAGCCATTGCTGTACAGGACGGGGAATATCGCCCCCAGGTATAAACCCATAGATTTTCTGCCACCGTTTCATGAGCAACTGGCATTCGTTTATCTCGGCAAGAAACAGGACAGTGCATCAAGTGTAAGGAATTTCCTGAACAAAGCCCTGGTCTTGGAGAAAGATATTTCAAATATATCCGCTATTACGGAGAAGCTCTGCCGGACCGGGCAACTGGATGAATTTGAGGACCTGATGAGAGAACATGAGAATATCCTGTCCCATATTCTTGGATTGCCGCCGGTGAAGCAGGGACTTTTCCAGGATTATCATGCCGGGGTAAAATCTCTGGGAGCCTGGGGCGGTGATTTTGTCATGATCACCATGCATCAGGAATGGCCCGGGGTGAAAGCGTATTTTTCTGCAAAGGGGATGGAGACAGTCATTCCATATCAAAAAATGGTTAAAGCCTGATAAGATGAGCGGTGAACTTCATCAAAAATACCTTGACGAGGCTGTGGGACAGATACCCGGAAGTATGGGGATACTCAAATCAACATGGAGGTGTCCCTCCAATATCGCCCTTGTGAAATACTGGGGAAAGAAGCATGTGCAGATCCCTGCCAATCCTTCCCTGAGTTTTACACTCAGTAATTCCTATACTGAGATGAATTTGACCATCGGGAAACATGCCGGAAATGCGCAGGAGCTGGAATATTCCTTTGAGGGAGAACAAAACGAGGCATTTGAATCCAGGATCAGGGGATACCTCCGGAATATCAGTTCCTATTTTCCTTTTTTAAGCGGTTGTAACATCAGGATAGCAAGCCGGAATACCTTCCCCCATTCCTCCGGAATAGCATCCTCGGCTTCCAGCATGGGTGCACTTGCACTGGGAATTTGTTCCATTGAACGGCAGATCCTGGACGGATCTAAGGATGAGGATTTCTACAGGAAGGCCTCATACATGGCCAGGCTGGGTTCTGGAAGTGCGGCCAGGTCTGTCTACGGGGGATTTGTCACCTGGGGAACAATGGAAGATAATGAGCATACCTCGGATGAATTTGCCACCCCGCTGGCCGAAAGTGTTGGTCCCGCATTTACATCTCTCTGCGACGCAGTCCTGATTATCAGTCCGGATAAAAAATCCGTATCCAGCAGCCAGGGACATGCCCTTATGGATGATCATCCCTATGCGGGTGCCAGGTATCTGCAGGCAAGAAAGAACATCCTTGACTTACGCAGAGCTATCATCGGGAATGACATAAAGACCTTTATTCAAATTGCAGAAAATGAAGCACTTGCACTTCATGGCCTGATGATGAGTTCTGATCCTGCCTTCCTGCTGCTGAAACCTGGCACACTCCAGGTTATGTCGCGTATACAGGAGTTCAGGAAAGAAAAAGGCATTTCTGTTGCCTTTACCCTTGATGCCGGTCCGAATGTCCATTTGATTTATCCAGGATACGAACGGGAAAAAGTACTGGCTTTAATCATGGATGAATTACTGGGATATTGCTACCAGGAACAATGGCTGGACGACAGGATGGGAACGGGTCCGGAAGAATTGTCAGTTTGACCGGCTTTTATAGCTTAAAAACATATGCTAATGGCCGGGTAAAAGACAATTAATGTATTATTTTAAGGACCGGAAGTAAATGAGAAAAAAAAGTCTTGTAAGATGATAAATTTTGAAGCATTATTTAAGGTTTCCTACGGACTCTATATTGTCTGTTCCGGGGATAAAAACCGGGGGAACGGATTCATTTCCAATACGGTCTTCCAGGTAACCTCATCACCAGCCAGGTTTGCCTCCTGTTGTAATAAAGACAATTATACTGCTGAATTTATTAAAGAATCAGGAGCATTCTCGGTCTCCGTATTACACCAGGATACGCCTGCAGATATCTTTGGCCGGTTTGGATATAAAAGCGGCCGGGATTTTGACAAGCTCGAAGGAATGCATGTACAGTACGGGGAAACCGGAGTCCCCATTGTGCTGGATGAAGCCATTGCATACCTTGAATGCAAGGTGGTCCAGACACACGATGTAGGGACCCACTGGCTGTTCATAGGTGAACTGGTCCAATCTGAAGTGGTCGACGACACCATGGAGCCTATAACCTACCTGCATTACAGGGAGGTTAAAAAAGGCCTGGCGCCAAAGAATGCACCCACTTACGTGGATAAGTCATTACTTGAGAAGAAGGAAGCATCATCAAAATTCAGAAAATTCAAGTGTACTGCATGCGGGTATGTTTATGATGAACAGGAAGGAGATCCTTCGAACGGCATTGATCCGGGAACCCTTTTTCCAGATCTGCCTGACGATTGGGTTTGTCCCGTTTGTGGAACAGAAAAGGAAGATTTTATTGAATTATAACTAATAAATCAAGCAAAACTATGTCTAAATCATTGAAAGGAACCAAAACCGAACAAAACCTGTTAAAATCATTTGCTGGCGAGTCTCAGGCCAGAAACCGCTATGAGTTTTTCGTAAAAGTAGCGAAGAAGGAAGGCTATGAGCAGATTGCTGCCATTTTTCAGGAGACAGCAAACCAGGAAAAAGAACATGCCAAGCGATTCTTTAAATTCCTGGAGGGAGGGATGACCGAAATAACGGCAGCTTATCCTGCCGGCAAGATCGGTACGACTGCAGAAAACCTGAAGGCTGCCGCCGAGGGGGAAAATGAAGAATGGACAATATTGTATCCCGCTTTTGCAGAGACGGCAAGGGAAGAAGGTTTTCCCGAAGTGGCCACTGCGTATAAAATGATTGCCAGGGTAGAGGCCGAACATGAACGCCGTTTCCTGAAACTCCTTCAGAATATTTCAGAAGACAAGGTATTCATGAAAGACGGGAAAGTCTGGTGGAAGTGCATTAATTGCGGTTATGTGTATGAATCGGAAAAGGCATTGGAGAATTGTCCGGCCTGCCAGCATCCCCTGGCCTATATGCAGGTGAGAGAAGAGAATTACTAAAGGTGGCAGGCAAACACTGTCATCCTGATTATTTGAAATGTCAAAGGAATTCCCTGGCAAAATATTATTATTCGGGGAGTATACCATCATCATAGGATCAAAGGCCCTCGTACTGCCATTCAGGAAATTCTCGGGCATGCTGGAAATGCCCGAAAAAGAGGAAGAACCTGTGGAATCTGGTAAGCAACCCGGGCAGACCCATGCCCTGAGGTCAAATGATGACCTCCTGGGACTCCTGCAATACCTGGAAAAGTTGCAGGCAGCCGGGAATCTGCCGGATGAATTCGATATCGGCCGTTTTATGGAACAGGTAATCGGGGGACTCTTCTTTCATTCCTCCATTCCCGAGGCGTACGGTGCCGGTAGTTCCGGAGCCCTCGTAGCCGCTATCTATGATGAGTTTGGATCAGGAAGCAGCCGGATCGGATCACAGGATTTCACCAGGTTGAGACGGATCCTGGGACAGATTGAATCATATTATCATGGTACCAGTTCAGGAATAGATCCACTTTGTTGTTATTTGAATAAACCAGTCCTGTTTGACGGGGATGATGCCTATCCCGTGAATGTGCCAGCTTCCCCACCCGGTACCGGATTCTTTCTTCTGGATACAGGTAGTCCCGGCATGACCGGTCCCATGATAGAATATTTCAAGTCACGCATACAGGAATCCGGCTTTCTGGATATGATCAATGACAGTATGATCCCACTCATTGAAAGGAATATTGATTTGATGCTGGAGACTGATTCCAGGTTATCGGCGAATATGCAAAAGCTGTCTGAAATGCAATATACCAGTTTTCGAAGGATGATCCCCCAGGCCTTTCACCGGATATGGCAGTATGGCCTCCAATCCGGCCTGTTTTCGCTAAAGCTGTGCGGTTCCGGCGGCGGCGGTTATATCATTGGTTACACGGCACGATGGATAGAGGCCATGCAATACTTTAACAAGCCAGGATTCAAGTTGCTTCCCCTGGATGTTTGAGAATTTATTCATCCGATTTCGCAGTCTTGACATATTTTTTTATGTTTACAGCCTTGAACAACCATAATCCTTATTATTCTTATGAGCAATAATTCCTTTAAGACCTGGATGGCGCAGATCCGTGCCCCTTTTCTTTTCCTTGCTGTATTTCTCGTTGTCATTGGCCTTGCATTCTCGGTCAAGTATCCGCAGGATTCCGGATCAAGCATTAACTGGCTTCATGCAGTGATGCTTATCGTCGGGGTGGTGCTTTCACATGTATCGGTGAACCTTTTCAACGAATACTCTGATTTCAAAACTAAGATAGATTTTAATACAAACCGTACACCCTTCAGCGGAGGCAGCGGCATGATTCAAGCCGGCAATACCAGGCCTGAGAATGTCAAGACAGTTGGGATTATAACCCTCCTTATCGCAGGGGCCATCGGCATTTACTTTGCCTTCATTTCACACTGGATGGTATTTGTTTTTTCGATTATCGGTGCCTTTTCTGTTTTATTTTATACCAATTTTCTCGCAAAATATATACTGGGAGAATTGTTTGCGGGACTTGCCCTGGGAACAATGGTAGTGCTCGGAACCTACGTAGCCATGACTGGTATGCCGGGTATGCCTGTTGATGGCCTTTTTCCGAAAGAGGTCATATGGATATCCATCCCCCCGGGGATACTTACTTCACTGCTCCTGTTGATTAACGAGTTTCCTGATCATGAGGCAGATAAGGAAGGTGGCAGGAAACACCTGGTCATCCGATTTGGTCTGAAAGGCGCTTCCTATATCTATACTGCAGGTATGTTCGCTACCTTCGGAATTATAGTGCTGGTTCCCATCCTTGGAATTTCATCATACTGGATCTACATCGCACTGTTGCCTATGCCGCTTGGGATAAAAGCGGCTATGACGGCCATCAGGCATGGTGATGATCTTGGCAAAATGATACCTGCACTCGGTTCCAATGTAATGACCGTACTACTGACAGATCTGTTGCTGGCAGTTTCTGTGATTATTGATGTATTGTAGGGCCTGTCGTTGGAAAATGCAAGCAGATCGGGGCTTATCCCATTGCACCCCTTACTGCTCCCCCGTCCACACTGATGGTCTGACCGGTGATATAGGATGACCAAGGGGAAAGCAGCCATAAGGCAAGTGAACCAAAATCATCCACACCACCCGTCTTTTTAACAGGTACATTATCAATGATCTTCTCTTTCGCTTCTTCGAATGAAACGCCGTTCACCTCGCTGGATTTCCGGATCACCCTTTCCAGTGCCGGGGTCATGTGCATTCCCGGTGCCATCACATTGGCTGTGATGCCTTTCAGGGCAATCTCATCTGAAAGTGTTTTAACGAAGCCGGTCACGGCCATTCGTAAAGATGTGCTGAGAACCAGGTTTGGAACTGGTTGTTTCACTGAGATACTTTCTATAAATAGATATCTTCCGTAATTATTTTTCTCGAATAGTGGAAGAAATGTTTGTGCCAGATCCACTTTCCATCGCAGGACCTGCTGGTAGGCCCGGTCCCAGTCCTCCATGTTTGTTTCCAGGAATGCTTTGGCTGGTGGACCACCTGCGTTGACGACGATGCCGTTCAGATCCCGTTCCCCGACTGATTCTACCAGGCTATTCAGGGATTCGGGCTGTGTTATATCTAATGACAGGATCTCAATGGCAGGATGTTCATCCTGCAGGGCTTTGAGTTTGTCCATGCCGCGGGCCACGGCAATTACAAGTGCCTCTTCCTTGCTTAGCATGGAGGCTATGGCCCTGCCAAAACCGCTGCTGGCACCGGTCACGATGAATAGTTTATTTTTTAAGTGAAGATCCATAATTATTGTTTCAGCTGGGTTTCCTGTTTAAAATGTGACTCCTCTTTGATGGTCATGATCAGCCTTGCGAGGCAAAAAGCAAAGATCAGTAAAGCTACTGCTAAAAGCATAAGGTATGGTCCGGATTCTGCAAAAATATCGCGGTAACTCTGCACATCTTTCCCGAAAATATAGACCATCAGATAACTGAATGTATTGTTGATTATATGAATGAATATTACAGGGAGAAGAGATCTTGTCTTCAGATATATATATCCCAGTAGTAAACCGATGAAGAAAGCCGGTATAAACTGCCAGGGATTCATATGAAAAAGCCCGAATAACATGGCAGACCAGAATATGGCCTTGCCAGGTTTGTACCGGTTCAGAAATCCATCCAGGATGATCCCCCGGAAAAGGACTTCTTCCAGGATGGGGCCCGTGATCCCGACTGTCAGAAAGGTCCAGATATCCCTCTTGGTCAGCATGGCAAAAAGTTTTTCAATGTATTCAGGCATGGGAATAGCAGTTGTAACCGGGTCCAGGATCACATTCAGGGAAAGGGATAACAGGAGGAGGATTACATACAGGAATGCCGGGATCTGTTTAAAATACAGCGTTTTTTCTCCTGATCCGGGTACAGGCTTAAGACGCCATGCGATCCATATAACCAGGGGCAGGCTCACATTGTACCCGATAAAGTTAATGATCGATTGGTTGCTGATGCCAATTGTGGGAAGAAGGGCGGCAAACAACAAGCCGAGACCAAGGCTGACCGCCACAAAAATCCCGAAGATGCCCCATGCTTGAGGAAGGGAAGGGTACCGTGAACTTGAAATCTGATTCATAATTCCCAAAAATAGTGATTTGGATTCATTCAACCACCATTTTGTTGTTCCCAGCATTGCCGGTATTGTCCACCTGAACCATAAAGCTCATCATGGTGGCCGGATTCAGATACCTTGCCGTCACTGATCAGGATGATATGATCTGCCTGCCTGACAATCTGGAGTTTATGTGAGATTACGACCAGGGTCATTCCTTGATCCTTCATAGCAAGAACCAGCTTGATCATTTCCTGTTCGGCTTCTGCATCCAGGGCCGATGTGAATTCATCCAGGACAAGGATCTCCGGTCTCCTGTAAAGGGCCCTCGCCATGGCAATTCGCTGACGTTCCCCGCCCGAGAGGGTAAATCCCTGTTCACCCACGGCTGTATAAATACCTCCGGGAAGACTGTTCAGGAATCCTGTCAACCCAGTTTGTTCGGCGATCTGCATGATCCTGTCCGTATCCGGGTCCTTTTCCCCGGGAGAAATGTTATCGAGTATGGTTCCGGAAAGTAGTTCGGGTTGCTGTGGTACCAGGGCTAGAACCTGGCGCAGTTGGGTTTTGTTAAACTGGTTGATATCGCAGTTATTTACAAGTATCTGGCCCTTCCGGGGGGGATATATCCCCATGAGCAGACTTGCGATACTGCTCTTGCCGCAGCCGCTTTTTCCCACTATACCGGTCATGGCTGACCGGGGAATCGAGAAATCCAATCCTTTGAAAAGAAGGGGTCTGGATCCGTACCTGAATTCAACATTCTGAAATTGGACATCATGGGTGATTTTTTTTATCCCAATGCCGGTTTTCAGGTTCTTTTCACCTGCCAGGTCAAGGATCTGGAAGAGCCTGTCTGCAGCGATAGTGGCATCGCGAATGGTCCTGCTCATACCAGTGAGGCTCCGGACAGGTCCCATCATATACCCCAACATGGCATAAAATGACATTAGTTCACCCGGACTAAGCATGTTTTGCAGTACCCTGAGGGAGCCAATCCAAAGAAGCAGAATGGTGATCAGTCCGGAAAAAAAATCACCGGCCTCACTGACCCGGATGGAAATCAGTCCACCGCGAAAATTCATCCGGATCAGATCGATAAAACTGGATTCTGCGTTCATGTATGCGTAATCCTGGAGGTTGAATCCACGGACTGTCCGTTGGGCCCTGACGGTGTCTACCAACTGCGACTCCAGATCGGCAGCTTTTTCCATGGTCCGGCGAAGGATTGATTTGTTCAACATATCATATACAATGTATATCCCACCATAGACAGGGATCGCTAATCCGGCCAGCAAACATAATTGCCAGGATAAAAATGCCATGGCGGTAAAAGTCAGCAGTATGGTAATAAGGCTTACCACCAGGTCCACAATGGTATGGTTGATAAAAAAACGGATCTTTACCGCATCATTCATTCGTGAGAGTATTTCACCGGTTCTCATGCTGTCGAAGAAGCGTTGCGGAAGAGTAAGCAGGTGCCGGTAATATCCCATCATCAGGCCACAATCGATCTGATGTCCGGTTTTCAAAAGGAAAAGGTTCTTGAAATAAGATGTGAGATTTCTGATGATCAACAGGATGATCATTGCGCAGCTCATCAGGTTCAACAGGTTGATGTTCTGGTTGACCAGGACAAAATCCATGATCTTCTGTACATAAAGAGAGGTTGAGAGTCCCAGGAGGCTGTAAACAACCGCTCCGGCCAGTGCCTGCCGGATGATTTTCCTGAATGGCCTGGCCAGTTCAATGAATCGGTTCAAAACAGGGGTATCCTTTTTTGCCTTGCTGAAGGAAGCCGAGGGTGAAATAATGATCAGGACACCGGTCCAGATTCGCCGAAATGCTTCATGGGAGGTTGTTACGATGCTTCCATGAGCCGGATCCATGTATTTGATGTGGTGTTTTCCACAGGTAACGAGCACCACGAAATGGCAGATCCGGTTTTTCAGGATTATATGTGCTATGGAAGGTGTAGGAGCTCCTGGCAGGGCTTCAAAAGGGCCCTTGACACCCCGTGCAGTCAATCCCATTTCCTCAGCCGCTTCAATGATCCCCATGACATTGGTGCCTGCCCTGTCAGTGGAGGCCATTTCCCTCACTCTGGACAGCGGAAGCTGCAGCCCATGGAAGGCTGCTACGGAGACAAGGCAGGCTGCGCCGCAGTCAGCCTGGTCATGCTGGCGGATTTTTTTGATCTTTTTCATATGTGCCGCTTAGGGACTGACCAACATCCTTTGACTGCTGATCGCCGGATCAAGCCAGTCATCAGCTTTATCGGTCAGTAATTGGAACAGTGACCGGGGAGCAATCAGACAACGTGCCTGGAAAGTCATGCCTTTGATAAGTTCCCCTTCATACCCGTTTTTCAGAACCAGTCTTTTTTCCGGAAAACGGCATTTTACCCTGTAGACGGCCTGCTGGTTGAGCCAGATGTAGTCATTTGAGATTTCATATATTTCCGCTTTTACCATTCCCCATTCACGGGAAGGGAAGGCATCTACCTGCATGATAACCTCCTGGCCGGAACTGAGATATGCGATATCTTTCGACTGCATATACATCTCTGCGATCAGCTTTGAATCCGGACTGATAACCCCTATGGTTTCACCTGCCTGAAGTACCGATCCCGGAAAGATCCCGGAGAACTCTTCCATGCTGCCGCTGACGGGGGCGGTGATCATGGACCTTCGGATCTGTTCCTCTGTCTGCTGTATTTGTGTGGTTAATATCCGTTGGCGGTCAAGATAAGCGGTGTAGTCCTCCTGCCATGCCCGTTTTGATTCACTTATAAATCTCACCCTTTCCTGTTTTGCCTTATTCCTGCTGAATGCCAGGTCATCATATTCTTTTTCGCTGATTAATCCAGCCTTATAAAGTCCGGTTTGCCGTATCCATTCCTTATGGGCTTTTTCATACATTAATGTCAGGTAATCCATGTGGTGAGAGTATTCTTTCCAGGAAGTCCTGAATTTCTGCCGGACAGGGACGGTCAATGTATCGCTTAATAGTCCCCTGAGGTCATAGATGTATTGATCTGTATCTGTCAATTCCATTTTCAGTAATTGAAGATTCATGGAGGCATCGAACGACCTTACCTTCAATATCGGATCTGACATTTTGATATAATCACCTTCCGAGACGTACACCTCTTCAACCATACCCGAGATGAAGGGGATGATATTTGCTTTCTCCTGCCTGGGACGAATGATCCCTTTACCGGTGACAGATACCTGTACCCTGACCAGAGGTAAACTGATCAATACTCCTGCAATAAGGAGGAGGCAAAGGTGGTAGATGACCCTGCTCTCCGGACTGATACTAACCAGAAAGGCCGGGAGATTCTTTGTAAAATGATTATATGATTCCCTTTCCGGTTGCATGAATGCCCGTGGCTACATAAACCATCCCTTTATGAGCTCCCAGTTCCTGAATATCAGTGAGAAGAAGATGAAAGATACTATGGTCAATATGACCAGCAGCAAGATGTCTCTTTTTTTCATAATGAACAGTGTTTAAGGCAGGATACCCATAGGGATACCCTGCCATATTACAAATTATGATTCAAGAAATGATGTACAGACCCAATCTGCTATGGCAAAGGATGGACCATTCATTCCCCCGGCTGCAATGCCCAGGAACCGCAGTACCCTGCCTGCATCGTATGCAAAACTAGTTCCACCGCATATAGTCATGCTTTCTTCAGATGATAAATTTCTGAAAGACAATGGATTACAATTTATTTTTTCCATTTCAATTATTTTATTGTTGTTTGAATTAAGAATAACTGTCAATTGACCGGGGGCCTGCCTGCCAGTCCCGCTTTAAAATTTTCCCAGTCCCTGAAGATTTGACCTGATGCAGCTACTGTGATACCTGCCGCAATGGCTAAAAGAAGTGGTGCAAAGCCACCCCGGGTTGCCTGGATTTCCTGATCATCCAGCGGGGTAAAAAAACTTGTTGTGAAAGGAATTGTTTTCATTTCATGGTGTTTTAAGTTTAACAATAGTTTAAAAAGGAGCTGGCCGGCTCCAGACAGTTCAGCCAAACATTATTCGGGACCCCATCGACCCTTAATGTCAGGCATGCAAAAAAATCATACAGGCAGGTGAAAAAAAAATCAGTTTGACAAGGGGAAGAATGTCTGGAAGATCAGGGAAATCCTGTTCAAGCTAATCAGGACAAGGATGACAGCAATTACCAGGAGCAAATAGATCAGCACCTTTTTGAGTGGTAATTTCCTGTGTGTAGGATCAAGCTTTACCATTTCTCCTCGTTATTCATATCGCAGGGAATCTACCGGATTTGCCAGTCCGGACCGTATCGCCTGGTAGCTGACCGAAAATACTGTGATGGCCAGGGCCATGAGCGCTGCAAGAGCAAATTCCCACCACTGGATGTTAATGTGATAAGCAAAATTGTCAAGCCACATATTCATGAAAAAATATCCCAGTGGCAAGGCAATGATTAATGCAAATATGACATAAATTATGAAATTACTGGACATCTGGAGGGCGATTTTCAATACACTGGCTCCCATGGCCTTACGTATCCCCATCTCCTTAGTTTTCAATTGGGCAGTAAAGGCCGAGAGTCCAAAAAGACCGAGACAGGAAATAAATATGGCGAAGAGGGCAAAGGCCTGCAGCAATTCTTTAAAACGTTTTTCAGATCTGTAATTCTTGTGGATATTGTCCTCTATAAAGGTGAAATCCATTGAATATCCCTCTGCAATTTCTTTCATTCTTTCCTGGATGCTTTCGATCATTCCTGAAACATCTCCCGGTGATAACCGCAGTAAAAGGAACTGATACCAAAGACCCCTGAACGCCGGATCATAATTTACTTCCAGGACCAGGGGCTCAATCATTTGCTGCAATGAAGCATAATGAAAATCCTTTGTGACACCCACGATCTCACCGGACTGGCCGAAGAGGGAGGTGGCCTTTACACCAACCGGTTTTTCGAGATTCAGGGCCTGGACTGCTGATTCATTCAGGAGGAATTCACTCCGGTCACCGCTTATGCGTTTCAGGTTCCTTCCGTGTAATATTTCAATACCCATCAACGGAATAAAATCTTCATCTACCCGGAGAAACCTTAGGGAAGGGGCATTGTCTTCCTCCCGGGGAATTTCCGGATAAAGTGCCTCGACACTGAACCTGTCCCCGGGCAATTGACTGATCATGGTAGCTCCTTCGACAAAGGCCAATTTGCTGATTTCTTCTTTTAACATTTCAGGATTCTCTCTTGCAAGCTGGACGGCCCGGCCATTCAAGGTCAGGGCGATGATGTGTTCCTTGTCAAAACCCATATCCTTGTTCAGGAAAAAATTCATCTGCCTGTAAATGATGATGGTGCCCAGGATCATGAAGATGGAAACAGTGAACTGCAGAATTACCAGTCCCACCCTTACCCGGTTCGTCACTGATCCCGGATCTTTCATTTCCTTCATGGCTTTAATGGGACTTGTCCGGGAAGCAAACAGTGCAGGATAAATTCCGGATACCAGTCCAAGTATAACAACCAGCAGCAACAACATGCCCGTGTTAGGAATGGACAGTATCTCAAGGGAATCGATATTTTTTTCAGTGATCCGGTTAAACAAGGGAAGCAGGAGATCCATCACAAGGATTGACAGGATACCTGACAGCACTGCCATAAAAAGGGATTCCCCTATAAACTGGAATACCAGTTGATATTGCAATGCGCCGGTGACTTTCCGTATGCCGACCTCTTTCATTCGTTTGAAGGTTTTTACCGTTGCAAGATTGACGTAATTGACACCGGCAATGATCAGGATAAATATGGCAGCCAGCATGGATACCAGTACATATACCATATTGCCGTTGGCTTCAACTTCCTGTTCCAGGTGGGATTTGAGATGGATATCTGTGAGCGGCTGCAACACGTATTTTCCGTTTTCAATAATCTCCTCCCTGGTGAGGTTCTCACTCAGGAAGTCCACCCTGAAATCCATCATTTTCTCCTCAAGATCAGCAGCCTCGATACCTTCATCCAGTACAACATAGGTGTATACCCCTGACCATCCACGACTGTAATAGAGGTCACGAAGTCCCGCTCCGATAATGAAATCATGAAAGGTTTGCCAGTCAATAAAGAAGGTAGGGGAAAAATGTTGTGTTTTGGGAAAGTCCTGGCATACAGCTGTGATGGCAAAGGGTGTTCCTCTCATCATGATGGATTTTCCCAAGGGGTTTTCCTCCCCGAAGAATTTCCTTGCCAGTGATTCGGTCAGTACCATGGTTCCGGGCTGGCTGAGTGGATTAACCCTGTCACCATGGAGGATTATTACATCGAATATCCCGAAAAAGCTGGAATCAACAAAGAATCCTCCCTGATCGACATGACCGACCTTGGATATACTATCAGGAATATATTCCAGGTAGTTATCACCGATGGGGCGCATACGTGTAACAAGCTCAATTTCCGGGATGAAGTTAACGATCTCATCAGCAATGAGCGGGGCCCCGTTTGCCCAGTCCCTTGCGTTACCCTCCATGGTATTGAAATTTGTGATCCGGTAGATCCTGTGGGCCTTAGGGAAGTGTTTGTCATAGCTTAATTCCTCCTTTACGTAAAGGAATATAAGCATAGATACAGCCAGTGCAATCGACAGTCCGAATATATTCAGGAAGCTGTACAACCTGAATCTCCAGAAGTTGCGGAGAATTATAGTAAGATAGTTTTTTATCATATCATTTATTCATATCTGAGGCTGTTAGCAGGATTGCTAGCTGCAGCCCGCAGCGCCTGAAAACTGACGGTTATAACTGCAATGACGATTACGATTGCGGCTGTAATAAGAAACAGTCCAGGTCCCATGCTAACCCTCTCCACAAATAGCTGTAACATCACCCTCATGAGCAGGATGGAGATAGGAATAGAGATCGCCAGGGAAACCAGGATCAGTTTCAGAAAATCAAGGGTTAAGAGGCGCAGAATTCTTGTACTGGAAGCCCCCACTGCCTTGCGGATGCCAATCTCCTTGGTCCGCTGCTGAGTTGAATAGGTTGACAGCCCCAGCAATCCGAGACAGGAGATCAGGATCCCGAAAAAGGTGAAGAAATATACAATCTCATTAAGCAGTCCCAAACCCGCGGTGATTGGATCGGTAAATTCGTCCAGGTATAAATGTTCGAAGGGGTAGTCGGGATTGTATTTCTCATGCACGTCCCCGATATAGTCAATAATCTCCTCCTGGTTGATCCCTGAAATCTTTACAAATACCCAGTTGTTTTCGTGGCTGAAGGGAAGAATGACTTTGTCTCCCATGAGGGACAGGGGATTGAACGAGTAATTCTCAAGCACTCCGATGATGGTATAGGATTCTTCTTCCAGATAGAAGGTTTGACCTATCGGATCTTCGAGTTCAAGAGCCTCGGCCACAGCCCGGTTGATGATAATGGCATTGTTGCTGTCACCTGGCATATCCGCTGAATAAAATCGCCCCGCTGACATATCCATATCAAAGGTTTTATCAAAATCAAAGTTTACAGGGTACTTCGCGGCAATGTCATTTTTCTCCTCTGAGGTCAGTCCCCAGCTAAATTCTCCTGTATCAACATATTTCGGGATATAAGCAGCGCTGGTAACACTTACCACTCCCGGATTCTGCAGGATCTCCTGTTTTACACTGGCAAACTTTTCGTTCAGCTCACCCCTGCTCTGGAAATAAATGATATTACTTGTATCGAAACCGGCTAATGATTCGTTTAACAGTTTGAATTGCTGGTAGTTCACAATGGAAGTAATGATGAAAAGGATGGCGAAAAGGAATTGGACCACGACCAGTACCCGCCGGATCCCTTTGCCCGTCATTTTTCCTCCCCCCGCTTTATGGAATATGTCTGCTGCATTGAATGAAGACAGGAAGAATGCCGGGTAACTACCGGCGACCAGACTGGTGATCAGAAAAATACCTAACAGTCCCATCAGGATCACTGGATCAGTGAGTTGAAAAACTACCTGAAGTTCAAAATGCCGGTTGAAGGCAGGGATTATGGAATCTATAAGGAGGATGGACAGGTTCATAGCCAGGAAAGTAATGATCATTGTTTCTCCCAGAAACTGCCGGATGAGTTGTCCCCTCCTTGCACCAACTACTTTCCGTATGCCTACTTCACGGGTACGGTCCAGATACCTGGCCGTAGATAAATTCATGAAATTAATACAGGCTATGGATAGGATTATAACCCCCAGCAGGATCAATATCATGTTAAAAATATCTCCCCTGGTTTCTCCCCTGTTACGGTAATTTTTCAGGGAAAGCAGTTTTTGATCTGCCATCATCCCTTCGCTTTGGTAATCATCCAGATACGCAGTGATTTTCTGCTCCATGCTTTCAGCCAGCAATGGATCATCCATGTACAAAAAAGTACTGAAGGGATTGCCATCGAAACTTTCCAGGTCGTGACCAAATTCCTTCAGAAAACCAAAATTGATGAGCAAATCAAATCGGATGCTGGAAGTAATTGGAGGATCCTCAACAATAGCTGTCACTATGAATGCATATTTACTGTTAACCGTAAGAGTTCTGTCCAGGGCCTCCTCGTTACCAAAATATTTCTCAGCTGTTTCCCGGGTCAGTACAATCGAATAAGGATCCATTAGAGCTGTTACCTGATCTCCGGCAATGGTTGGAAAGGTGAACAGGGACAAGAAGTTGGAATCCACTGCCAATACTGCATCCTCGATGAATAATTTTCTTTCCGGCTTTTTATCCTTGCTTGTATCAGATGGAATATAGGAGACCAGCATTTCCTGTGGGGCGGAAAACCGTACATATGAGCTAAATTCCGGGAAAGCATCCACCAGTGCCGGACCGCAGGCAGCCCCGCTGCGGTCAGTAGTATAGGAGCCGGTTCCCAGGTCCATTCTCTGTTGCAGGCTGAATAAATGTTCGTTATTTTCATGAAACCGGTCATAGGTCATATGCTGCTTCACCACTGTCAGGATCAGTAAGGCGCAGGATAGCCCAATGGACAGTCCCAGTATATTGATCAGAGAAAATATCTTATTCCTGACAAGGACCCTGGTGGCAATGACAATGATGTTTCTGATCATCTCTGAAAATTTAGGTCTTGAAATTCAAATGCTGTGCCACCATACATAAGTGACAGTTATTCAGTTTGTTATATTCGATTGGGATAAATGTTTTTATCGACGTGTCCAGTCATGGACACAGAACTGTCCGAAAATGGACATTTTTGCATGGTATTTTCTTTGTAGTTTGGCTGAAAACATTGAATTTTAGGTTTTTGTTGCTACTGGCATAGTTTTGGAACATGCTGACAGTAAAAATTATTAGTTTAAATGACACTTACAAAGGGAAAAATACTGGTTGTAGATGATGATCCCTATATCATCCTTTCACTGCAAACCCTGCTAGAGCAGCATTATACACAGATCCGGACCCTGAAGGATGCGAGGGGGATACCCGGACAGCTGGCGGAGGAAAATTATGATGTGATCCTGCTGGACATGAATTTCCGTCCGGGTGATACCAGCGGTGCGGACGGGATGGAGTGGTTGCAAAGGATACAGGAGACTGATGATTCAACCTCTGTGATCCTGATCACAGCCTATGGGGGGGTGAATATAGCTGTTGAAGCCATCAAGAAAGGTGCAGTGGATTTTGTCGTCAAACCCTGGCAGAATGATAAATTATTATCAACGGTATCAGCTGCATTCCGGCTCAGCAAGTCGAAAAGAGAGCTTGACCGTCACCGGTCCAGAGAAAGGATACTCGGATCCACCATTGATAAGCAGTTTGCCGGTCTTGTCGGTGATTCACCAGCCATACAAAATGTCCTCGAACAGGTGGATAAGGTTGCTGCCACCGATGCCAATGTTTTGATCCTGGGGGAGAACGGTACGGGCAAGGAATTGGTGGCAAGAGAGATACACAGGAGGTCCCGGAGAAGTGAGGATGTATTTATTCCGGTCGACCTGGGATCAATTTCCGAAACCCTTTTTGAGAGTGAAATATTCGGGCATACCAGGGGGGCTTTCACTGATGCCCACCAGGACCATACCGGCCGTTTTGAAGCCGCTTCGGGTGGTACCCTGTTCTTTGATGAGATCGGCAACCTCCCCATGCCACTTCAGGTCAAAATCCTTTCAGCATTGCAGAGCAGGGAAATTTTCAGGGTCGGCAGCAGCAAGTCCACCGAGATCGATATCCGCCTTGTCTGTGCCACCAACCAATCATTACGGCAGATGGTTGCCGACGGCAGTTTCAGGCAGGATCTCCTGTATCGCATCAACACCGTTGAGATTGAAGTTCCCCCTCTACGGGAACGGGCCGGGGATATCCCCCTGCTGGCAGATTTTTTTCTCGCAAAATATGCACCCAAATACAGGAAAGGAAATCTGCAAATGCCGGGGTATGTGCTGAAAAAGCTTCAGAAGTTCGATTGGCCGGGAAATGTAAGGGAACTGCAGCATGCTATTGAGCGTGCGGTGATCATGAGTGATGGCGGGAGCCTGAAGGCATCAGACTTTCTTTTCCTGACAGGAGACGAACAGGGAGAGAAGCCCGGCGAGGATTTTAACCTTGATAACCTGGAAAAATGGGCAATCAGGAACTGCCTGAAAAAATATAGAGGCAATATCACCAGGGCCGCTGCAGAGCTCGGTTTAACCCGTGGTGCCCTATACCGGAGAGTAGAGAAATATGGTTTATAAGAATTTCCGTTGGAATATTATTATCCGGATCATCATGTTGTTTGCGGCTATAACGGCATGTGCCCTGTTCATTGTCCAGGCTGAATATGTCCGCCTGGTCTACCTGGCCATCCTGGTGATCCTGCTGGTCGTTGAAATGTTCTATTATATAGACAGGATCAACAAGGACCTGTCCCAATTCCTCATCTCTGTGCTGCATGATGAGTATACCCTTACATTTAAGGAGAGGGGGAGGGGAAAGTCCTTTCGTGGTTTATATAAAGCCATGAATGATATCTCACTAAAGCTGAAAACACTTAGTAAAGAGAAGGAATCCCGCAACCAGTACCTTTTCAGCCTGATTGAACAGGTAAAGGTGGGGATCATATCCTACGAGCCCTCCGGCAGGGTCCACCTGGTCAACCAGGCTTTTAAAGAACTGCTGGCAACACCTACCATAAAGGCAGGGGCAGACCTGAAAGCCAGGGAACCGGGACTCTTTTCCATACTTGAAAGTGTGTCTGCCGGGGAACGGCAACTGGTGAGGATGAAAATCCAGAATGAAGAGAAGGAATTTTCCATACAATCTGCCGGATTCAGGATCGAAGATCAGGATTTCAATCTTGTATCTGTACAGAATATCAGGGAGGAACTGGATGAAAGGGAACTGGAAGCCTGGCAGAAACTGATCAGGGTACTCACACATGAGATCATGAATTCGGTAACCCCCATTACCTCGCTTGCCGCTTCCCTGTATGATCTGGTGGATGCCCGGGATACTGCAATCGGGTCCCCCCAGCTGAAGGAAAAGCTTGTATCCGGACTGGGAGCGGTGCGGGAAAGGAGTGCGGGACTCATCAAATTCACCACTGCCTACCAGGATATTGCAAAGATCCCGGCGCCGGTTATCAAGACGGTACAGACCACTGAATTGATCAGTCGCCTTCAATCACTCTTTGCTGCTGAGATGAAGGAGGGGGGAATTGATTTTGAGATCAGCA
>SDBS01000872.1_pt1 | contig 30330 bp, 28 predicted proteins | sample 2277091 | NCBI WGS metagenome assembly SDBS01 (sample SAMN10404972, study PRJNA504765) | marine sediment metagenome | isolation source: marine sediment core GS10_PC15, 163 cmbsf | place: Arctic Ocean: Southern Knipovich Ridge | collected 2010 | reverse complement strand
AAATTTAAAGAGATGATAACTGCTCAAGGCGGGGATCCGGAAATAATCGATAGACCGGAATTATTGCCCTTGGCAAAACATTGTACTAAAATTAAAGCTGATAGAAGCGGCTATGTACAGAAAATAGATTCCCGATTAATTGGTGAAAGCGCTATGCTTTTGGGAGCAGGCAGAGAGAAAAAAGAATCAGAAATTGATTTATCTGTGGGGATTATTTTAAAAAAGAAAGTAGGCAGCAAAGTTAATATTAATGAAGATTTTGCCGAATTGTATTATAATGATTCAGAAAAAATAAAAGTAGCAAAGAACAAATTGTTCTCCTCATTTATGATAGGAGATAAAAAACCGAAAAAATTACCACTGATTTTAGCTACCATAAGTAAGGAAGGGATTAAAGAATTTATATAAGAAGTATCGCGTTTGCCCCCCCCTCACCCTAACCCTCTCCCTCCAAGAGGAGAGGGAATAAAGATTCTGCATCTTTTAATTCATCCCGTATGCTATTTAATATTCTGGCTCCTGACTTCTTCCTTCTTTACTACATACTATATACTAATTATGCTCTACGCTTTTTTCTTAACTATATACTATCTTCCCTTTATTTATGCTATAATTTTAAATAAAAAAATAAAAAAGAGGGTAATTTAGTGGAAGTAATTATTAGTCATCAAAGCGCTGATTTTGATTCTTTGGCTGCCATGGTTGCAGCTAAAAAAATATATAAAGATGCTTTTTTAGTATTTACCGGAGCTGTGGAGAGAAATGTAAGAAAATTTATCTCCATATATGGAGAGTTGATAGCTATAACCCCTCTTAAGAAAATTAAGATAGAAGAAATTACTAAATTAATAATAGTTGATACTCGAATAAAAAGACGGATTGGTTCATTTGCCAATGTACTAAAAAAAAGAGATTTGGAAATTCATATATATGACCATCACCCTTCCACTGCAGATGACATAATAGGGGATTTGAATATAATAGAAGAATTGGGAGCAACTACTACCATAATTCTAAAAAAACTAAAAGAAATGAATTTAGAAATTAGCCCCATTGAAGCCACTCTCTTTGCCTTGGGAATTTACGAAGATACCGGGTCATTGACTTTTTCAACTACTACAATTGATGATATCAATAGTATTTCTTATCTGTTTGACAAAGGAATAAAATTAAAGGTTGTAGCAAATTTTATGAATATTGGTTTAAGTTTGGCCCAAAAAAAATTATTTAACCAATTGCTCCTTTCTTCTAAAGAAATCTCTTGCAAGGGCATACGTATTGATATGGCTGAAGCAGAAGCAAAAAATTATACAGAGGGGCTGGCTCTTCTCACTCATAGGTTAATAGAAATTGAAAATAGCGATGTTTTTTTTACCATAGTAAAGATGGCAGACCGAATATATATAGTCGGAAGAAGTAGAACAAATTCAGTTGATGTAGATGAAATACTAAAGGAATTAGGTGGTGGAGGTCATTTTCAGGCAGCTTCCGCAGTAGTAAAAGATTTATCTCTTGATGAATTGGAAAAAAAACTTATCAAGATCCTGGAAAGAAAAGTAAGAGTGGGAATCACAGCGAAAGATATTATGTCTTCACCGGTTAAAACCGTCAGTACTTTAACTTCTATCGAAGAAACGAAAAAAATATTATTAAGATACGGACATAACGGGATTCCGGTAGTAGAAGAAGATAAACTAAAAGGCATTATAACAATGCAAGAAGTAAATAAAGCTAAGCAGCATGGATTTGGAAAAGAATTGGTAAGTAAATATATGTCTAATCAAATAATTAACGTAAAGCTAGATACTTCTTTGACCGAAATTCAAGAATTAATGATTGATTATGACATTGGGAGAATATTAGTGGTTAATCAAGAAAGTAAATTGGTAGGAATTGTTACCAGAACTGATTTGATAAGAAATTTGTATGGAGAAGGTCATATTCCTAAAAGATCATTTTCAACCTATATTGTGACCAGTAGCAAGATGGCGAGAAAGAAACAAATAGAATTAATAAAGAAGATATTTCCTAAAAGAGTTCAAGGTATTCTGAATAAAATTGGGGAAATAGGTGATAAATTGAATTTTCCAGTTTTCATGGTAGGAGGAGTGGTAAGAGATCTGTTCCTTGGGATTGAAAATTATGACATTGATATTGTAGTTGAAGGTGATGGAATAAAATATGCTCGAGAGTTAAGTGGAGATTTGAAAGGGAGAACAAAAAGTCATGAAAAATTTAGAACCGCAGTAATAATTTTAGCAGATGGTTTTAAAATAGATGTGGCAACTGCCCGACGAGAATTTTATGAATACCCCGCAGCCTTTCCTGAGGTTGAGTTAAGTTCGATAAAAAAAGATTTATATAGGAGAGATTTTACCATAAATGCCATGGCTATTCAGCTAAACAAAAAGTATTTTGGAAAATTAATCGACTTTTTTGGTGGGCAGAAAGATTTGCGTATAGGAATAATTAGGGTTTTATATAATCTGAGTTTTGTTGAAGACCCGGCACGGATCATTCGGGCAATAAGATTTGAACAGAGATATAATTTTAAAATGGATAGGGCAACAGAAGACTTTCTTGAAAAAGCAATTGATGATAAATTACTCTCCAGATTAAGAAAGAAAAGAATTGCCGAAGAGTTAATTCTAATATTGAAAGAAGAAAATCCATTAAAATCTGTAAAAAGATTGGAAGAATTGGGAGCTTTGAAGTATATTCTTCCGGAAGTTGAATTAGATAAAGATACAGTTGAAAGATTTAATAAGGCAAAGGATAATTATAATTTTTGGAAACGTAATATATCTGATGAAAAAATAGAACTATGGTTAATATATTTTTTCTGTATAATTGGTCAATTAGAAAAGAATAAAATGCAAAGAAGGTGTAAAAAGTTAATGTTTAAACAGAAGACCATGGATAAAATAAATTATATTTATCTAAATTTAGATTCAATTATAGAATTTATCTCTCAAAAGAATAAGTTATTACCCAGTTCTATCTACACAAAATTAAAAGATGTACCAAATGAGATTTTATTCTTAGCGATGATGGAAAGTAGATCAGATACTGCAAAAGAAAGGGTAAATAGTTTTTTAAAAAATTATAAAAAAGAAAGTTTATATATTTCTGGAAAAGATCTAAAAAAATTAGATTTTAAACCTGGCCCCATTTATTCGTATATTTTAAATAGATTACTCTATGCTCAATTAGATGGGGAGGTAAATAGTAAAGAGGATGAAATTAAAATTGTAAAAAATCTTTTAGAAGGAAAGGATAAATAAATGTTAAATAATATATTTGAAATTGTTTGGAGCATACCAGCGGTTTTAATTGCTATTACTATTCATGAATACTGGCACGGTAGAATTGCTTATAATTTAGGTGATCCAACTGCAGCGGAGGCGGGAAGACTTACCTTAAACCCATTGGCTCATCTTGATCCTGTAGGAACTTTAATGTTGCTTTTGTTCCGTTTTGGGTGGGCTAAACCAGTACCAGTAAATTTTAATAATTTAAATAATCCTAAAAGAGATATGATATATGTTTCTTTAGCAGGGCCTATTGCAAATATATTAACTGCTGTTATATTTGCCCTTATATTAAGATTGAGTTATTATTTTATCTGGCAAATTACTTTTGCACAAGATACAACATTTTTAAATTTAATTATAACTTTACTTAGGGGATGGTTGCTTTTTTTACAAACGGGGGTAATAATTAATTTGGCTTTGGCAATATTTAACCTAATCCCTATACCACCATTAGATGGATCTAAGATACTATTAGGCTTTTTACCTTATCCACTGGCTTATAAATTCGCTAAGTTAGAATCATACGGATATGGAAATGTTATTTTATTGATACTTGTATTTAGTGGTATAATTGGCAAAGTACTATTTCCTATTGTATTTTTTTTATTTCGTTTTTTAGTATAAAATAGATTAATTTAAAAAAGTATCTTATAATTTGTCAATAATGAGTTAACAGATAGACATATTTTAATAATAAAATAAAGAGAGGAGTATTTTGGATGACAAGGATAATTTTTAGCGGCATGCGTCCTACGGGAAAATTACATTTGGGTAATTACTTGGGAGCTTTAGAAAATTGGGTAAAACTTCAGGAAGAATACAAGTGTTTTTTTGGAGTCGTAGATTTACACGCTCTAACTACAGGATATAGTCATACCAAAGAGGTAAAAGAAAACATTGAGGAAATGCTTATAGATTGGTTTAGTGCAGGTATTGACCCCGAAAAAAGTACTATACTAATACAATCTTATGTCCCGGAACATGCAGAATTACATCTGCTTTTTTCCATGATTACTCCTTTGCCCTGGTTAGAAAGAAATCCAGTATTAAAAGAACAAGTACGAGATTTAGGATTAAAAGAAAATATTAGTTATGGCCTTTTAGGATATCCGGTTCTAATGGCTTCAGATATTTTGATTTATAAGGCAAATGCTGTACCGGTGGGAGAAGATCAAGTGCACCACGTAGAATTAACTCGTGAAATAGCCCGGAGATTTAATAATCTTTATAAAAATGTTTTCCCCTTGCCCCAGGTAAAATTAACCAAGGTTCCCCGTGTACCGGGAACTGACGGAAAGAGAATGAGTAAAAGTCTGGGGAATACTATTTCCATATCCGATTCGCCGGAGAAAATCGGAGAAAAAGTAAAAACAATGATAACTGATACCCAAAAAATAAGATTGAACGATCCGGGACATCCCGATATTTGTGTCGTGTATACTTATCAAAAAATATTTAATTTGGAACAATCCGAAGAAATATCTGTCGGATGTAAATCAGGAAAATTAGGATGTGTAGAATGTAAAAAAAAATTGGCGCAAGTCTTAATAAATAAATTTGATGGATTCAGGAAAAAAAGAAAATATTATGAAAAAAATCCGGGAATAATTAGAGGAATTGTAATTGAAGGGAGCAAAAAGGCTAGGCAAGCAGCTAAGCAAACTCTTGATGAAGCAAAAAAAGCTATGAACCTGGATTATGAATAATAAAGATATGGATTTTAAGATAAAGATTGATGATCTCGATAGCTCCGTAAATGAATTATTGAGAAATATAAAAGAAGATATCGTAGATATTAAGCAGGTACCCATTAATGAAATAATAGATCAGTATTTAAAGTATGTTATTAATAACAAGAGCACTATTGACCTGAGTATTGCTGGTAAAACCATAACTAAAATAGCGATAATATTAAAAATAAAATCAGAAAATCTTCTCCCTAAACTGGAATCTAAAAACAGAGAAGAAGAAGATGATGAAGATAATGATTTTATGATTTCAAAAGAAAAAGAAGCATACCTTCAAGAATATGACAAATTCCAAAAAGTGGTCGAATATTTAAAGGAAAGGGAAGGGACGCAAAATAATATCTATTTTCCGGCAATAGAAAACAATGATGAAGAAGGCAGTATGGAAATTCAAAAAGTTGATTTAGCAGACCTTTTGACTTCTTTGGAAAAAGTATTACAGAATATAAAAAAGGAAGAATTTATTCCCTTTAAGGTAAGAAAATTTACTGTAGCTACCAAGATGAAAGAAACAATTAATATGTTGAAAAACGGTAAAGAAGGATTATCTTTCGGTTATTTTATGGAAAAAGCTCAAAGTAAGTTAGAAATTATCGTTATTTTTCTTGCCTTATTAGAACTTATATATTTAAAGAAAATAAGATGTTATCAAAATAAAAATTTTGATAACATCTTATTTAATCTGAAAGAAGGTGCATTAAATTCAAACAAGAATTAGAAAACAATTCCAGATGGGGAAATATATTAGAATGCTTGTTGCTTGTATATAATGATCCATTAACTCTTGAAAAGATAAAAGAGATTACCGGTCTTGAAAAAAGAAGAAGTAGAGCGATAATTAATGAATTAATCTTTGAATATAAAGATGGTGATAGGCCATTTAGAATATATGAAATTGCTGGTGGATATAAGCTAGGCACTAAGCCCCAATACTCTGCCTGGGTAGAAAAAATTTTAGAGAATAAAAAAAAGCATCAAATTTCTAAAGCGGCCTTGGAAACGCTGGCTATTATTGCCTATAATCAGTCAGTAACCCGTTTAGAAATTGAAAAGATAAGGGGAGTAAGTTGTTCGGGAGTTTTATTTAATTTATTAAAGCATAAATTTATAAAAATTAGCGGGAGAAAGAAAGCACCTGGAAATCCTTTGCTTTATAAAGTTACAGACTTTTTTTTAATGCATTTCGGCTTAAAAAAAATTGGTGATCTTCCCAAACTAGGTGAGGTGGGGATTAAATAATATGATGGAAAGATTACAAAAATATTTGGCAGGAGCAGGAATTGATTCTCGAAGAAAGTGTGAAGAACTTATTCTTCAGGGGCAGGTGCGGGTAAATAATTTTGTTGTTACTAAATTAGGAACTAAGATTGACCCCCAAAAAGACAATATTGAAGTAAAGGGTAAATTAATAAAATATATAGAAAAAAAGCATTTTTCTTATATATTGCTAAATAAGCCCAAAAGGTATCTAACATCTTTATCTGATCCTTTTGGCAGGCCGATTGTTCTAGATTTATTGAAAGATATAAAAGAAAGAGTATACCCGGTTGGTCGATTAGATTTTAATTCTGAAGGGTTATTGCTTCTTACTGATGATGGTGAATTAACACATGCTTTAACTCACCCCGCAAAAGAAGTAGAAAAGGTTTACATTGTTAAAGTAAAGGGAATTCCTTCTTCCGAAAAATTAAAAATGTTGTCAAAAGGAGTGACTTTAAAAAATAATTATAAAATATCACCCTGCAATATTTATTTGTTAAAAATTACCAACGGAAATGCTATATTAAAAATAAAAATAAAAGAAGGAAAGAAAAGACAGATTAGGAAAATGGGTGAATATATTGGGCATTTTGTTTTAACACTGAGAAGAACCCAGTTAGGCCCCATTTCTTTAAAAGGTGTGAAGCCAGGAGAATACAGGTATTTAAACAAGCAAGAAATTAAAAGTCTGAAGAAAATAATATAATTGTTAGATGGTTAGTTGGTTACCTGGTTAATTGGTTAAATAAATAGAAGTTAGAAGTCAAGAGCCAGAATTCAGAATGAAAAAATAGAAACGTTCTGATAAATCAGATTTCGCAATGACATAAAATATAATAGAACGACAACTGAAAACTTAAAACGTGTATTTAATGCTAACGACTATTCACTAACGACTAATTTGGATGAATTTATGAAAAAAAATGGATTAGTAATTGCTATAGATGGACCCGCTGCGGTGGGTAAAAGTACTATGGGTAAAATAATTGCCCGAGAATTAGGCTTTTTATATATTGACACAGGAGCGATTTACAGAGCAATAACCTGGAAAGTTTTAAAAAAAAATATTAATGTATATGATGAAGATACAATTTCCAATCTTGTTTCAAATACTCATATAACTATAGAGAGAAAAAATCGTAATAGCTTAAAAAGTTATTATAATATTTTTATTGACGGAGAGGATGTGACTGAGGAAATACGCAGTCCCGAGATTGACCAAAATGTTTCTCAGATAGCTAAGCTGCCCAAAATTAGAAAACAATTAATTTATCTGCAGAGAAAATTAGCCAAAAAGGGAAATATTATAATGGAAGGTAGAGACATAGGTTCGATAATTTTGCCGCAGGCAGATATAAAATTGTATTTTACTGCTTCTGAGGAGGAAAGAATCAAGAGGAGATATAAAGAACTTATAGATAAAGGTTATAATATAGATTATAAAGAAGTTAAAAAACAGATAGTACAGAGGGACGAAATCGACAGCAAGAGAAAATATGCTCCTTTGATTAAAGCAAAAGATGCTATTCTTATAGATTCTACAGAAAAAAGCATTGAGGAAGTCAAAGATAAGATTTTGAAGACAATAAAAAAGTATGGAAAATGTAGGAAAAAACAAATTGAAAATAATATTATCTAAAAAAATGGGATTTTGTTTTGGAGTCAAAAAATCTGTAAACTTAACTAGAAATACTCTAAGAAAAAGAAAAGGCAACCTATATATGCTGGGTTCAATAATAAATAATCCTCAAGTTATAGAATATTTTACAAAAGAAGGAATAAAAATAGTAGATAGTTTAGACGAAGTTCCAGAAGAAAGTACAATTATAACCAGGGCTCACGGTATTTCTCCTACAATGCTTAACCAAGCTTACCGAAAGAGATTATCAGTGGTTGATACCACCTGTCCATATGTTAAAAAAGTACAGAAGATAGCTCACTATTTATATAAAGAAAACTATTTTATAGTTATCTATGGAGATAAAAAACATCCTGAAATTCTAAGTTTATTGGATATAGTTCAAGACAATGCTTTAGTGATAAATTCAATTTCTGAAGCAGAGAAGATAACTACAAAGAAAAAAATATGTTTTATATCTCAAACTACAAAAAATATTTATGATTTTTATAAATTATCCTCAGCCTTATTAAACAAGGCTGAGGAATTAAGGATATTCAATACTATATGTAAATCTACCACTGAAAGACAAAGGAGCGCACTTGAATTAGCAAAAGAAGTAGATGTGATGTTGGTAATTGGAGGGAAAGAAAGTGCTAATACAGCTCGATTAGCAGAAATTGGTAAGAATCAGGGAGTAAAGATTTATCACATTGAAACTAAAAACCAACTAAATTATAAATGGGTTCATTCTGAAGATAAAGTTGGAATAACCAGTGGTGCCTCTACTCCTGATTGGGTAACTAATGAAGTTATTGATAAACTTAAAGAATGGTATGATTAATAACTTTTCTTTACTTTGCCGGCTTTTAAGCATTTAGTGCAGACATTAATTCTTTTTACGGTGTTATCAACATGTGCTTTTATTTTTTGAAGGTTAGGATGCCACATTCTTTTAGTAACTCTATGTGAATGGCTTATATTATTGCCAAATTGCGGACCTTTACCACAAATATCACATTTTGCCATTTTATATTTCCTCCTGTAAACTTAAAAAATATTTAACAGTACACATTTTACCATATTATATAAGATCTTTGCAAGTAATAATTTAAAATTTATAAAAAAAATTAGCGTATAGCGTGGAGCGTAGAGCGTGTAGAAAATAGCGTACAGCGTATAGCGTATAGCGTATAGTATATAGCGAAAAACGAAAAGCGCAAAATGTAAAGCCATAGCTCAAAATTTAAATACATTGTTTTATATATTAATTTTCATCTTTCTTATCTCGCATGTTATACAGCAAAAATGAAAAGATAAGAAGCAGAAATAGAACTTAAAATTAAATATTGAGAGAAAAAGTTTTGAGTTTTGAATTATGGTTTTTCGCTATACGATAAGAACTAAAAACTGATTTTCTTTATTTAAAACTAAATACTAACAACTAACACACTAACGAATAATTTAATTGGTGAATTGGCCAATCGGTAAATCGGTGAATTGGTGAAAGGTAAATTATGAGAATTGTTGCTGGGAAAAACAAAGGTAATATATTAAAATCCCCCAAGGATTTATCTGTTCGTCCTACTTCTGAAAAGGTGAGGGAGGCTTTGTTTGATATTTTGGGAACATCTGTCAGGGAAACCTGTTTTTTGGACCTATTTGCAGGTACTGGCGCAGTAGGTATTGAAGCCTTAAGCAGGGGAACAAAAAAAGTAATATTTATCGAAAAAGAACTAAAATGCGTAAAAATTATAAAAAATAATTTAGACAAGACTGAAAACATCCAAAATGCTGTAGTTTACAAAATAGATTTTTTGCCTGGATTAAAATTATTGGCTAAAAAAAATTATCTATTGGATTATATCTTTCTTGATCCCCCTTACAATAGGGAACTGGTAAATATTTCTTTATTAGAAATATCGAAATTACCTATATTGAAAGAGAAAGGTTTAGTGATTGCTCAACACTACAAAAAAGAAAAAGTCATGGAAAATATAAATAATTTGAGATTGTTTAATCAAAGAAGATACGGAGAATGCTATCTATCTTTTTATGAATATGTTAATATTTAATTAGTTAGCTATTTAATTGGTTACCTGATTAGTCAGTTAAAGAATCACTACCAGCTCAGTGTATTTGAATTCTTATTTTATTAACGTGATACGCGATACTCTATACTCGATACTGTACTAAAAGGAGGGAAAAATGAAAACAGCCGTTTATCCAGGTAGTTTTGATCCGGTTACTAATGGCCATCTAGATATTATTGAAAGAACCACAAAAATTGTTGATAAATTAATAGTAGCAGTAGCGGTTGATTCTAAAAAATCAACTTTGTTTTCAGCTCAAGAAAGAACCGAAATGATAAAAGAAACCACTAAGGATTTGGAAAAGGTTAAAGTGCAGTCATTTTCCGGTTTATTAACTGATTTTGTGAAAAAAAATAAGGCAGATATTATAATCAGGGGGATGAGAGCTATCTCTGATTTCGAACATGAATCACAGCTGGCTTTAATGAATAAAAGGCTTGCTCCGGAAATTGAAACAATATTTATGGTTACTTGTTCTAAGTACTCTTACTTAAATTCCAGTATAGTTAAAGAAATAGCGAGTTTAAATGGTAATATATCCCAGTTAGTCCCGGAAATTGTAGAGAAAAATTTAAAGACAATATTTTTTAATCAAAAAGTTTAATAATGCCATTTAACTGTATTTATTAGTAAAAATATTTATTAATAAATTGAAGTAAAAATCTATCCATAGAACAAAGAGAAAAAATGTACTACATTAAAAGATATTTTATAATTATTATAATTACAGTTTTAATCTTACTTAATCTAATACCCACTCCTTATTTTCTGGTAATTCCGGGTCAGGCCATCAATCTTAGTGAAAATATTACGGTAGAAAACGGTGGAAAAGATGCAAAAGGCCAATTTATCCTTACATCAACTGCGATAATAAGAGCAAATTTATTATTATATATCTATGGTTTCTTTGATCCCAATATCGATTTGAAAAATGGGGATAATGAAATATTATTAAATATGGATCAAAAAGATTATATTGATATAATGGATAAATTGATGCAAGAAAGCCAGATGATTTCCAAAATTGTAGCTCTGAGAAAAGCAGGATATTCACCGGAAATATCAGGACGAGGAATATTGATTAACAAAATATTAGACAACAGCCCGGCAAAAAATAAACTACTACCAGGTGATGTGATTATAAAGATAGATGAGCAGCTTATTCATACTCTGGGAGAATTTTCAGAGGTTATTCGAAGTTATGTTCCACGACAAATTATCAGAATTACTTTTTTGAGAAATGACAGTACTTATTCAACGTTAATCCCTCTTATTGAACTTCCTAATACCGATGATAAAAAAGAAAAAATGGGGATTGGTGTTTATGCTACTACTAAAGATTTTCAAAGTAAGCTTCCTTTAAAAATAGAAATAAATTTAGATAAAATTAAGGGACCTTCTGCTGGTCTGCTGATTACCTTGGAAATATTGAATCAACTAACCGAAAATGATTTGACTGGTAACTTGGTGATCGCCGGTACTGGTAATTTAAGTATCGACGGGAGAATAACCGAAGTAGACGGGATTAAACAAAAAATAATTTCTGCAAAAAAACAAAAAGCCGATGTATTTTTAGTACCTCGAAAAAATTACCCGGAAGCTCTCAAATTCAATCATGGTATAAGAATTATCCCAGTTAATGATTTTGATGATACGATAATGAAATTAATAAAATTATAAAAATGATAAATTTATTTAGATAATAAGAAATAATTTGATTTTATAGGAATTTCCTTTTTCCGTAATTCCTAATTAGTTGTTAATTTTAAATGCAAGTTTTCAGTTATCATATACAGCTAAAAACTTAAAACTTTTTCTCTCACTATTAAATTTTAAGTTTTGTTTTTGATTTTTTATCTTTTCATTTTTCGCTATAACTATACGCTATGCGCTCTACGCTAATTTTATTCACTAACGACTAATTTAGTCTTTTTTTATGACTATTTTATGAGTAAAATCAATCCGAGCAACTCTGTCTTCCTTTTTTTTATAACCGAGGACATATATATCGGTAGAAAGAATGTCATAATCAGACATCTTTATTAATCTATTTCGAATATTACTATTTCTCGTAGAAATTACTTGTCTTAAATAATTTGATAATTTACTGATTAAAGGTACAGAAGAACTTTTTTTAATAGCTCTTAGAAGAGTTTTTCCTTTTTTGGAGAATCCCAAAACCCTTGCATATAAAGGTCCGCATTTATTAAAATTTGTTACATCTTCTTTGGAGAGGCTCATCATAATATGCAGGATTATACGTTGAATTTTAGTACGAGTATATCTCCTGGTTTTAATTGAATTGATTAACTGTTCAATGGTGTAAGATTTTAAAGATGCCTTCTTTATTCTATTTTCCAATCCTTCAGTTACACCATGAATATGGGAAATATCTTCCAATGACATTCTTCTCAATGTAGCAATAGTATATTGCTGGTAAGAGTCAAGGGTAATTGGTCCTCTTCCTTCTTCTAATTCTGCCTCTAATACAGGAAAAACTGATAGAGGAATGGTTGATTTTATTTTATTGTTTAGGGTAAAAAGGTTGGTTTTGGAGGAAGCTAAATTATTTAGTATTTCATTTCTAATAGATGTAGCACTGGAAATATTACCTTTAATATTTTTTTGATGGTAACTTGCTCCCATTCTTTTTATTGCTATGGTTTTAATCTTGCTGTTTAAATTCAATAGATGTTTTATATATTCTAAAGCTAAAATATTATTGGGGTATTTTAGCAATTTGCTTAACTCAGAAGGTGACATTTTTTCTAAACCGTCTATTCCGAATATCCTATGATAATCACATACGGTCTTGCTCCTTGCTTTTGGAAATTCGTATCCGCTTTTACAATTATATACTAACAATTCTTTATATTCCTGTGGTTCAATATGCAAAAAATTGCTTATAGAATAAAGGGTATCAAGATTATTAGTTTCGCAGCCAAAACATAGATAATCTATAATCTTAAGCGAATCAAGTAATTTTACTGCTCCGAAAGCAAAACCGTTTGCATCCTGAGTAGAAAAAACAAAAGGAATTTCAATTATCAGGTCAACCCCTGCATTTAGTGCCATCTTTGTTCGAGCCCATTTATTTATAATTGCCGGCTCCCCTCTCTGCAGAAAATTTCCGCTCATAACTGCTATTACATAATCTGCTTTGGTTATTTCCTTTGCTTTAGAAAGATGGTAAAGATGGCCATTATGAAAAGGATTATATTCAGTAATTATTCCCAATGTTTTCATATAATTTCTCGATTTATAAAATATTTTATGTTATAATTATACAAAATTTGCTATAAAATTGATAGTAATATATTCGTATCTTGATTCGTTAGTTAGTTACTTAGTCATCTGGTTAATTGGTTAATAAATTATTAGTATTAAACCAGCTAACCAATTTATATATCGTATTGCGTAAAGAAATAGAAAGAAAGGTACCAAGGGAAAAGAAGATAGAAAAAAATATTTAAAACTATCCTTTTCTTTCTCTGAATACCACACCGAAGTTTACACTAAAAAATATTAATTAAAAAGGGGAATTCGAATGAGAATATCGCAACTTATTCGAGAAAAAGCTAAAAAAAACCCTAAGGTTGTTGTGCTTCCGGAGGGAGAAGAGCCACGGATGATTAAAGCGACAGAAACTATTATTAATGAGGGTTTTGCCAGCTTAATACTTTTAGGAAAAGAAGAAAACATTAAATCTAAAGCCCAGGAACTGGGAATTAAATTACCAAATGAAATAAAAATAATAAACCCCAAAGATTCTGATAAATTGAAAGAATATGCCGAATCTTATTATCAGCTTCGCAAAAATAAAGGATTAAATTTAGATGAAGCTTATCAATTATTGGAAAATCCTCTTTATTTTGGTGCATTAATGGTCTATCAAGATGATGCAGATGGTTTAGTCGCCGGTTCTATTAATTCAACGGGAGATGTTTTTAGACCAGCTTTACAGACCATAAAAACTGCCCCTGGTATTAATATTGTTTCCAGTTCTTTTATAATTGTTCTGCCTGATTGCCCATATGGAGAAAGTGGAGTTGTTGTATTTGCAGATTGCGCTATAAATCCGGAACCTAATGCCAAACAACTTGCCGATATTGCTATTGCCAGCGCTGCAACCGGGAAAGCATTAGTTGGCTTTGAACCGAGAGTAGCAATGTTGTCTTTTTCCACTAAAGGTAGTGCCAAGCATCCTTTGGTAGATAAAGTAATTGAAGCTACTAAAATTGTTCAAGAAAAGAAACCAGAGCTTCTTATTGATGGTGAACTTCAAGCTGATGCTGCATTAATTCCCTCAATCGGAGAGCGGAAAGCTCCAAATAGTAAAATTGCCGGAAAAGCTAATGTCCTGATATTCCCGGACTTACAGTCTGCAAACATTGCTTATAAATTGGTAGAAAGATTAGCCAAAGCAGAAGCTATCGGTCCAATATCTCAGGGGATGAGGAAGCCAGTTAATGACCTTTCTCGAGGCTGTAGTGATGAAGATATAGTTAATGTGGTAGCAATTACCGTGTTACAAGCTGGCGAAGTATAAATGTATAAATTAGTTATCTGGTTAGCTAGTTAATTGGTTAACTAGCTAGTGCAAGAATATATAGCACGCGTTGTGCCCTTACTTCTTTACTCTCTCTTGCATTTTTTTAACCAGCTAACTAATTAACTATTTCTATATAAATAAATTAGTAAGTTTAAATAAAATCAAAAGATTGGAAGGAAAAAATTGTGATCATATTATCTTTCAATTGTGGAAGCTCCTCAGTAAAATATCAACTTTATAATTGGGAAAAGCAAGAAATAATTGCCAAAGGTATAGTAGAAAGAGTCACTATAGGCAATTCTTTCTGCATTCATGAGATTAATCATCAGGGGAAAGTTACCATAGAGCATGATTGTCCCACTCATAAAGAAGCTATAAAATTAATTACTGATAATATCATTCATCCTGAATACGGTGCTATAAAAGATTTATCCAATATTGACGCAATTGGCCATAGAGTAGTTCATGGTGGTGAAAAATTTTCCAAATCGGTTATTGTTAACCCGGAAGTCCTAAAAACATTTAAAGAGCTTTACGGTCTTGCTCCTCTACATAATCCTCCTAATATTATGGGTATTGAGGCAGCTATGGAACTATTACCTGATATCCCCCATATGGCTATTATGGATACTGCCTGGCATCAGACTATGCCTGATTATATCTATAATTACGCTGTACCCTACCAGTGGTATGAAAAATACGGGATAAGAAAATACGGTTTTCACGGCACTTCATTATTATATGTAGCTAAAAGGGCAGCTGTTTTACTGGGTAAAGGCTCCTTTGAGTGCAATTTAATTAGCTGTCATATTGGAAATGGAGTAAGCGTAAATGCGGTGAAAAACGGTCTTTCCTATGATACCAGTATGGGATTTACCCCTTTAGAAGGAGCCATTATGGGTACCAGAGCCGGAGACCATGATGCTGCTCTGGACTTCTATGTTATGCAAAAGGAAGGTTATACTCCCCAAGAGATGGATACTATCCTAAACAAGAAGAGTGGGATATTGGGCATAACCGGAAAGTATGTAGATAGAAGAGATGTAATAGAAGCTGCTTCCAAGGGTGACGAAAGAGCGAAATTGGCCATAGAAATGGAAGCCTACCGACTGAAGAAATATATTGGTGCCTATGCCGCTGCTTTGGGGAGAGTAGATGCCCTAATCTTTACCGCCGGAGTAGGGGAGATGAGTGATATTATTCGTGCTAAAGTATTAGAAGGATTGGATATATTGGGGATTAAGTATGATCCTGAAAAGAATAAGTTGGCCAGAACCAGGAATTCTGAATCCGATATCTCTGCAGATGATTCTCCGACAAAAATATTTATTATCCCTACCGACGAAGAATTAGTCTTTGTGGAAGATGTGGTAGCCTTACTGGAAGGCACTTATGATATTCATACAAACTTTAAATATACTTTTCAGGAAAAAGATTATAAAAATTTAATGAGAGAAAAATCCTTCGAAAAAGAATGTAAACAAAAGCCTAACTTATATAAAATAAAGGCTAATAGAAACGATAAAAATATTAATGAATAGAGAAAAATGTCAATAGTATTTTCGTTTATCAAGTTGACATAAAATATATCGGGTCGGTTTAGAAGGATTTATAAAAAATAATTTGCATTTTTTAATGATAAATTATATACTTTTAAAGTTATTAGGATAATAAGTTAGTTAGCTTGTTAGTTAGTTACCTGGTTAATTGGTTAAGAAAAAAGAAGACAGAAATAGGGTTACTACGATGATGCATGGTAACCACAGGTAAAAAGAACAAAAAAAGATAGATTCCCGTTTACACGGGAATGACATAAAAGCGTAAGGATAAGAAATTTAGGGGCTTATTAAATTAGTTAGATAGCTTAACACTAATAGTTTATTAACTAATTAACCAAATAACTAATTAACGAATCGAGAAATACAATTAAATTAAATTATAATAAAAGGAGGTATGCGTTATGCCGATGCCGAAAAGAAAAACATCCAAATCAAGAAGAAATAAAAGACGCACGCACTGGAAGTTAAATGAAGTAAATTTAGAGGAATGTCCTAGATGCCATGAGATGAAATTACCTCACAGAGCATGCCTTGAATGCGGTTACTACGATGGAAAAGAAATTATTTCATCTTCCGAAAAAAAGGATAAAAAGAAATAGATTATAAAATATTATAATTATTAGAAATAATAGAGTGCCTGATTGATTTAAAAAATTAAGGCACTTTTTTATTTCTATAATTTAGAGCTAGTGCAAACTTTAGTGGGGTAGTTAGATAAAAAGAAGAATACTACTTTTTTGTATCTTTTCTTCTCTTTCTTAACTCGATATTTTATAAAAATATGTTTGATTTTCAAAAACGGCTAATGTATAATACTAACAATTAGTAGTTGCTAATAATATGTGCTATTAATAAATACAAAATAGGTGGCCAAAAAAATGATTCAGAATTTGAGTAAATTTGAAAGGCAAAGAAGAATAAAAGAAAATATTTCGAAGAATCCATTTTTATCAGATAGAAAACTTGCTGAATTATTTAATTTTAGTGTACAAACTATTCGATTAGATCGACTGGAAATGGGGATTCCCGAAATGAGAAAACGGATAGTGCAAGTTGCCAAAAAAACTTCCTCAATCAATAAGGTAAAATCTTTAAGCAAAGAAGAAATAGTCGGTGAATTAATAGACATAGAGATAGGTAAAAATGGTATTGCTATTTTAAAAACTACAAAAGATATGGCTTTCAACAGAACTGGTATAGTTAGAAGTCATTATATATTTTCTTTAGCTGATTCATTGGCAATTTCTATCATTGATGCAGAAGTAGCCTTAACTGGAATTGCTCGCTTAAGCTATAAAAAACCTGTATATGCCGGACAGACTTTGGTTGCCAAGGCAAGAATCGCTCGTAATAAGGGCAATAAATATTTAGTATCAGTTCACGTAAAATCCGACCAAAAAGAAGTATTTACGGGAAAATTAGTAATTTTTACGGTTAGCCATAATGTAAAAAAGGAGAAGATATAATGAAAATAGTTATAGATGCCATGGGAGGAGATTACGCTCCCGAAGAAGTTGTAAAAGGAGCAGCTTTGGCCTTGGAAGAAATAGATTTAGAGATTGTCTTATTAGGCAATATGGAGAAAGTTAACGAAATATTAGCAAAATATAAATATAAAAAAGATAAAATATCGATTATAAATTGTAAAGAATCTATTGAAACAAGCGAATTCCCCTTAAGCGCTATACGCAATAAAAAGGATTCTTCTATAGTAGTGGGAACGAAATTGTTAAAAAATAATAAGGCCGATGCCTTTATTTCTGCTGGAAATAGCGGAGCAGTTATGGCTGCAGCTATCTTAGAGTTAGGATGTATTTCCAAACAAATACGACGTCCCTCCATTGCTGCCATATTACCCTCAGCAAAAGGGAAAGTGTTAGTATTGGATGTGGGTGCAAATGTTGATTGCAAGCCGGAACACCTGCTTCAGTTTGCCCATTTAGGAAGTAAATATGCCAAATATATATTAAAGATAAAAGACCCGAAAATAGGATTGCTAAATATTGGTGAGGAGGAGAATAAAGGAAATAAATTTACTCAAAATGCTTATATAATATTAAAAAATGCCGATATTGATTTTGTGGGGAATATTGAAGGTAAGGATATTTTCAAGGGAAAAGTTGATGTAGTAGTATGTGATGGTTTTACCGGCAACATATTATTAAAATCTTCTGAAGGGTTAGCCAAGTTGCTTTTAACCGAGATTAATAAAGAAGTTATTAGCCAACTTCCGCAAAATCAAGAAATGGATAAATTAAAGCAAAAATTTGCGAATTTGGTAAAAATGACCGATTATACAGAATACGGTGGGTCTCCTCTTTTGGGAATAAACGGATTATGCGTTATATGTCATGGACGGTCTAATGCAAAAACTTTTAAAAATGCCATACTTAACACCTGTAAATTTATAGATTCTAACATAGTTGAGCACTTTAAAGAGATATAGATATAAAAAAGGGACTAAGAAAAAGGAGAAAATATTAATTGACGGAAAATATATAAAATGTCAGAATAATTGGAGCCGATACTCTTTCAAAATTTGTTGATTGGTCTGATAGAAATACTTGTATTCTTTTTGGTGATGGAGCAGGGGCTGTTCTTCTAAAAGCTGACCAGGAAAAAGGAATTCTTTCTGGTTGCTTGGGAGGAGATGGGTCAAAAGTAGATTTGATTACTTTGCCAGCCGGGCTTTCTAAAAATCCAGCTTCATATGAAACTATAGAAAAGAAAATGCATTATATCAAGATGAAAGGGAATGAAGTATTTAAAGAAGCTGTTAAGCGCATGAAAAGGTCAACTATAAAAGCTTTGGGTAAATGTAATCTTTCGGTAGAAGATATAGATTGCTTTATTCCGCATCAAACTAATATTCGGATTATTTCTGCACTGACAAGAGTTTTAAAAATAAAAAAAGATAAAGTTTTTGTAAATTTAAACAAGTATGGGAATACCTCTGCTGCCTCTATTATGATTGCTCTTAGTGAAGCAGTAAAAGAAGTTAAGATTAAAAATGGTGATATTGTAGTGCTGACTTCATTTGGTGCTGGTCTTGCTTATGGAACCATTGTGTTAAAATGGAAAACATAAAAACTTCTGATGGGTATTATAAGATTTTAGCAAGAAGTAAGAAAGGTTATAAAGAAAAAATGGAAAAAATTGCTTTTATATTCCCAGGCCAGGGCTCACAAAAAGTAGGAATGGGAAAAGATTTAATAGAAAACTACGAGGAAGCAAAGATAATTATTGAAAAAGCTAATATTGCCCTAAATGAAGAAGGAGTTGATATTGCTAAACTATGCTTTGAAGGTCCTGAGGAAGAACTAAAAAATACGGCTAATGCTCAACCGGCAATCTTAACTATCAGTACAATTTTGTTTGAATTACTTAAGAAACATAATATCAGACCTTCCATAGTTGCTGGTCATAGTTTGGGTGAATATTCAGCACTGGTGGCTAGCTCTGCTATTAAGTTCGCAGAAGCAATAAAGTTGGTAAGAAAAAGGGGACAATATATGCAAAATGCAACTCCTTTAGGGACAGGGTCAATGTTAGCTATAATCGGTTTAGAAGCAGTTGAAATAAAAGAATTATGTAAAAAAGTTTGCAATTATGGAACTATAGAAATTGCTAATTATAATTCTCCTACACAAATTGTAGTTTCAGGAGAAATTAAACCACTGGATGAATTATCGGAATTAGCAAAGGAGAGAGGGGCGAGAAAGGTAATTCCCTTAAAAGTGAGTGCTCCTTTTCATTCATCATTAATGAAATTAGCCAAAGATAATTTAGCCAGATATTTAGAAAGAGTTGAAATAAATAATCCTCAAATTCCAATAATTTGTAATGTAAGTACTAATTATGTTAGAAATAAAGAAGAAGTTAGGTCGGCTCTAATCGAACAAATGAATCACCCTGTATTGTGGGTTGATTCCATAAAAAAAATGAGTTTCGAAGGTATTAATCATTTTATCGAAGTAGGTCCCGGTAAAGTTTTAAGAGGATTGATTAAGCAAATAATTCCTGAATCTAAAGTCTTTAATGTCTTTGATTCAGACTCACTGAAAAATGTAGTTGAAAAAATGAAGGTGGTTTTGTAAAATGGGGATATTTGGGAAAGTTGCTTTAATTACCGGGTCAGCTCGGGGGATAGGTAAAGCTATCGCCCTGGAATTAGCCAATCACGGAGCAAATATAGTTATTAATGATATTCTACCAAAAAATGAAATTGAAAAAACTTTGGAAGAAATAAAGCAAATTAGTGATAAAGCCCTCGGGATAAGAGCAGACATAACTGTATTTAACGAAGTAGAAAATATGGTAAAAGAGATTGTAAATAAATTTGGAAAGATAGATATATTGGTAAATAATGCTGGAATAACCCGTGATTCTTTTTTAATCAGGATGAAAGAAGAGGACTGGGATGCAGTAATAAGAATTAATCTAAAAGGTACTTTTAATTGTTCCAAAGCTGTGGCAAAATATATGATGAGACAGAAGAGTAATGATAAAATTGTAAATATATCATCGGTTATCGGATTGGTGGGTAATATCGGACAGACTAATTATGCCGCTTCAAAAGCGGGAATAATAGGGCTAACTAAATCAATGGCAAAAGAACTTGCTTTAAGAAATATAAATGTAAATGCTATTGCGCCCGGATTTATTGAAACAGATATGACTATAAAATTACCGGAAAAAGTTATAGAAGATCTGCAACGGCAAATCCCCTTAAAAAGATTGGGCATTGTGGAAGATGTTGCTAAAACGGTGTATTTTTTAGTTTCCGATGCAGCAAATTATATTACTGGACAAGTTATAAATGTCGATGGCGGTATGGTAATGTGAGGGGAGGTGAGAGAATAGAATGGAATCTATAGATAGAATAAAAAAGATAATTGTGGATCAATTAGGAGTTGATGAAAGTAAAATTACAGAAAATTCTTCTTTTGTTGATGATTTAGGTGCTGATTCATTAGATATAGTTGAACTGATAATGGCTTTTGAGGAAGAATTTGATGTAGAAATTCCAGATGAAGATGCTGAAAAGATGAAGACCATAGGAGATGCAATAAAGTACTTAGATAAATAATAAATATAAAGTTTATATACAATTATTTTAAAAAAATAATTTTAAAAGGATTTATAAAGAATTAAAAATAATATTTTTTTAGATAAGGGTCGGATTGATTCGACCCTTATCTAAACGTTATATTCTACTTCAAAGAAATTATTATTTAAAAGAGGGGAATGATTTATGATCAATAGAGTAGTGATTACCGGAGCAGGCTTAGTTACCCCCATAGGAATTGGAAAAGAAGAATTTTGGCAATCATTAATTCAGGGAAAATCCGGAATTTCCAAGATTAGTTATTTTGACACCTCGGAATATCCTACTAAGATAGCGGCAGAAGTTAAGAATTTTGATTTTATGAATTTTATCTCTCCTAAAGAAGCAAACAGAATGGATAAAAGTACTCAATTTTCAATTGTTAGTGCTATGTTAGCCCTGGAAGATTCTAATTTGAAAATTACCGGAAAAGACAATTATTCAATAGGAGTTATAATTGGTTCAGGTATAGGCGGAATAGGTACTTTTGAAAAACAGCATAAAATGTTGTTGGAAAAGGGGCCAAGAAGAGTAAGTCCATTTTTTATACCTATGATGATTTCCAATATATCTGCAGGAGAAATAGCTATCAAAATTGGGGCGAAAGGACCCAATGGAGTTATTGCTACTGCTTGTGCATCATCTACGCATGCTATTGGCATAGCCTTCAATATTTTACAACACGGAGATGCTCAGATAATTTTTAGTGGAGGTACAGAAGCTGCCATTAGTCCAATGGCATTGGCTGGTTTTTGTAAAATGAGAGCATTATCTATTCAAAATGATGATCCCAGCCGTGCTTCCAGGCCTTTCGATAAAGAAAGAGACGGATTTGTCATGGGAGAAGGCGCAGGAATTTTAGTATTAGAAACTTTACAACATGCGAAAGAGAGGAATGCTAATATATATGCTGAGATATTAGGTTTTGGCATGACTGCTGATGCCTACCATATTACTGCTCCAGCACCTGACGGAGAAAGCACAGCTAAGGCGATGGAAATTGCTTTAAGAAATGCAAGAATTAAGTCTTCCCAGATTGATTATATTAATGCTCATGGAACTTCTACTCCCTTAAATGATAAATTAGAAACTTTAGCCATAAAAAAAGTGTTTGGCCGACATGCTTATAATTTAAAAATTAGTTCTAATAAATCGATGATGGGCCACCTGCTGGGAGCAAGCGGGGGAGTAGAGGCTATCGCTACTGCCCTTACTATAAAAAATAATATTATTCCTCCCACTATAAATTATAACTCTCCGGACCCGGAATGTGATTTGGATTACGTGCCAAATAAAAGTGAAAAGAAAATAGTTGATTATGCTATTTTAAATTCATTTGGTTTTGGCGGACATAATGGAGTAATTGTTTTAGGCAAATTTAAAGAAAAGAGGAATAGCGGATAGAATTAGTTAGTTAGTTGGTTAAGAAGAGAGAATGAGTCAGAATTAAGGAGCCAGGAGCCAGAATGTAATAGTATTTAGTATATAGCGAAAAATTAAAAGCGCAAAAAGCAAAACCATAGCTCAAAATATAAAATTTACAGAAATAGTTTTGGGTTTTAAATTATGGTTTTCAGCTTTCCGCTTTTAGCTTTTAGTTTTTTACTATATGCTCTACGCTAGTTTTGCACACTGATGACTAAATTATAAGGTGATACAATAATTTTGAAAAATAAAACAGATTCTATATTAAATGATTTAGAAAATAAATTAGATTATAAATTTAAAAACAAAACCCTTCTCAAAGAAGCCTTAACTCACCCTTCTTTCCCAAAAAGAGGTTTGAAAGATAAAACAACAAATAATCAAAGATTGGAATTTTTAGGAGATTCTATTTTAGATTTAATTGTTACTGAGAGCCTTTACCGTAAATTAGTATCTTTTTCAGAAGGTAGGCTTACCAAGATTAAATCTGTCATTGTTAGCAAGGATACCTTGGCTAAATGGGCTAATCATCTTTTTTTAGGAAAGTACATTATTTTAGGAAAAGGAGAAGATTTAACCGGGGGAAGAAAAAAATCATCTATTCTCGCTGATTGTTTCGAAGCTCTATTAGGAGCAGTCTATTTAGATAGCGGTCTTAAAAAAGCTAAAAAAATTATTTTGCTGTTTATCAAAGCAGAAATTGAACTCATTATAGAGGGAAAGCATGAAGAAGATCATAAAACTCTACTGCAAGAAAATTCTCAAAAAAAGATGAAATGTTTACCCGAATATTGTCTAATTAAAGAAAAAGGTCCGGATCATAAGAAAATATTTTGTATTGAAGTAAGAATAAAAAAAATAACCTATGGAACTGGAACTGGTGAGAGCAAAAAAGAGGCAGAGCAGGATGCTGCCCGGGATGCATTAAAGAAATTAAAAATAATAAATTGAGGCAAAACGGTGTTTTTAAAAGAACTTGAAATTTATGGATTTAAATCTTTTGGAAAAAAAACAAAACTATCTTTCAATTCTGGTGTAACTGCAATAGTCGGTCCAAATGGTTGCGGAAAAAGCAATATTACTGATGCAGTCAGATGGGTGTTGGGTGAACAGAATATAAGATCTTTGCGAGGAAAACAGATAACAGATATTATTTTTTCAGGGAATCATAGAGAAAAACCTTTAAACATGGCGGAAGTTTCGCTAACTCTCAATAATTCAGAGAAGGTTCTTCCGGTAGATTGGGAAGAGGTAAATATTAAAAGAAGAATTTATCGTTCCGGAGAGACCGAAAACTTTATTAATGGAATTTCTTGTAAATTAAAAGATATTCAAGAATTATTTATGAATACAGGGTTAAGCAAAAATACTTATTCTATCGTTGCTCAGGGTGAAGTAGATCTTATTTTAAGTGCAAAACCATCTGAACGACGTTATTTATTCGAAGAGGCTGCCTCTATTTCTAAATATAAATATGAAAAGAAAAAAACCTTAAAAAAAATAGAGGAAACCAACAATAATTTAGATAAAATTGAAAACATAATCTCCGAAATAAAAAATCAATTACTAATTTTAGAAGAAGAAGCAAAACATTTAATTAGTTATAAGGTCTGTCAAGAAGAGATTAAAAATTTAGAACTATTTTTGATTTATCAAAAATATAACTTGTTTAAAACAAATTTATCCAAAATAAAGAAAAATTTAGGACAATATAAAGAGGAAAAAAATAAGACTGTAACAAATATTGAGGAAGAAGAATTAAAAATTAACTCACTAAAAATAGAGTTAACTAATTTAAATAAGGAACAAGAAAAATATAAATATAAAAATTATGAATTAGGTAATAAAAAAAATATAATTAAAAGCGAACTGAATTTAATGTTACAAAAAAAGTCCGATGTTGAAAAAAGGTTATTTGATTTAAACAAAGAAGGCAAAAGCATTACCCAAAAAATAGTTATTTGTGAGCAAAACAGAGAAGCAGCGAGTTCAAATATCCTGGAGATAAACAATAAATCAGATAGTTTTGATCAGAAAATTATTTATTTAAATAAAGAACTTAAAGATATATCAAAGTTTATGAATACACTTAGTCTTATAGAGAGTAATTCAAGTAAGATATTAAAAAAAATATCGGAAAAAGAATTGTTTTTAAAGGAAGCAAAGATAAAATACAACACTACTTTAAATATCATTAACATAAATTTAGAAAAAATTAGAAAAAAAAGAATGTTACGTGAAAATCAATTAAAGAATATGGTGGAAAAAGAGAGTAATTATCAAAAAATCGCAAGAAAAAACAGAAAAAACGGAGATGAGGCGCGTTTTAAAACAAATGAAGAAAAAATAAAAGAGATTGAAAACATCCTAAAAAGATTACAGGTAGAAATGGAAAAAGATAGACACATAATTAATCTAATGGAAGAAAGAAAAAATATTTTAAACAAACCAGTAGTTGCTAATGGGAAGAAAAACGAACAAAAGTTAAAGATGTTTTCCTCTGAATACTGCAAAATATTTCCGGATGATATTTGTAAAAAGCTTATAAAGCTTATTGATAACATTCCTTCAAAATACGAGAAAATTATGGAAATTACTTTAAGAGAAAATTTCAACTCAATCGTAGTAAGTAATATTTCTTCGGCTTTAAATATAATTGATTCCTTATCAGAAAATGAGTTAGATGAAATAAAGATGATCCCCTTAGATCTAATAGAAAATATAAAAACACTTCCTGATGACCGGATTAAAATACACAACAAAAATATTTGCGGATTTGCTAACGAATTGATAAATTACCCCCAAAAATATCAAAATCTATTTAAAGTTTTATTGGGCAATACATTGATAGTCGAAGATATTAGAACTGCTCTTGATGTTTCTAATAAGTATTTAGGGAAATATAAAATTATTTCCCTAAACGGCATGGTTATAAATCTAGATGGCTCAGTAGGTATTTACTCAAATTCAAAAAATTACCAAGAGAATTTTTATTATGTAGAAAAAGAGACTAAAGAATTAGATAAAGAAATTACAAATTTAAAAATAAAAATTACGAAAAATGATAATTCTATAGAAAAATATAACAATATTTATAATTTCCTATGGGAAGAAAATAAGAAAATAAAACAATTACTGCAAGAGAATGAAAAAAATGCGATGAGTGGTATAAATAATTTAAATAAAATAACAATTTCTATTAATGAATCAAAAGATAGTTTAAAAGATCTTTCAATTGAAGAAAATATCATTTTAGCGGATAAAGAAAATATCTCTAAAAAATGCCATATCTTTGAAAAAAATTATCACACCATTTCCGAATATAGTAAAAATATTAATCAGGTTGCAAAAATGATTAATAAAATTGTTGCGAGAGGTAACAGCCGCATAAACAATCTTTCCAAAGACGTAAATAATATAAAAAATATCATTATTATAAATAAGGAAAAACTGATTAATATAAAAGAAAAAACTGAAAATATTTCTCAATATAAAAATGAACATTTATTCGATTTAAAGGAAAAGAAAAATATTGTAGAAGAGTATAACGAAAAACTAAATAACATATTAATGCGAATAGAAGAATATAATGTACAAATAAACAGATTGGATAAAGATAATCCTTCTGTTTTCAAAAAAGCTGAAGAGATAAAAGAAATTCTGCAAAGAAAATCAAATTTATTAAAAAAATTGCAACAGGATAAAATTAACCAACAAAACCGCCATGAATTCATTAAGGAAAAACAACATAAAGAAGAAATATTTGAAGTTCAATATCAAGAAAAATACGATAACATAAAGTATGAAATAAATAGAAATTATAATTTATCAATGGAAAAATTAGAATTATACAAAAATATATCTGTTTCCCAAAAAGAAGCTAACCAAAAGATAGATATTTTAAGAGACGACATACTAGAAATGGGACAGATAAATTTTGAAGCCGAAAATAGATACCATAACCAGTTGCAGCGCTATAATTCTCTATGCGAAAAATATAACGAAATATCTAAGGCGAAAAAATCTTTGGAGATAATAATTTCAGAGGTTGATCAGATTGCCATAGAAAGATTTAAGAAAACATTTAATCAGGTAAAAACGTACTTTGATGATATATTTAAAAAAATATTTTCTGGTGGGGAAGGAAGATTAATTATTAATTATGATAAAGATATATTAAACTCCGGAATAGAGATAATTGCCCGTCCTCCAGGGAAGAAAACACAAAATATTGAATTGTTATCCTCCGGAGAGAAAGCCCTAACCGCCATAGCACTTTTACTAGCCTTATGGAAAGCAAATCCAAGCCCCTTTTGTCTTTTTGACGAGATAGACACGTCTTTAGATGATGCAAATGCTGAAAAACTTATAAATATATTAAGGGGAGAAGATTTAAATCAGTCGCAATTGATTATTATTACTCATCAGAAAACGACAATGGAAGCAGCAGATACATTATATGGCATAACCATGGAAGAATCAGGTATCTCAAAAATAGTTTCAGTAAAACTTGAAAAATAAATTAATGCGGATAATAAGAAGTAATGAATATAAAAAATGTATTCTCACAATTTAAAGAAGGACTGTACAAATCGAGAATAGAATTAGCTAATAAATTGGAATTATTATTTAGTAATTCTAAAGATAAATTAGATTTTTTGGAAAAGTTAGAAGAGTTATTAATTCTATCCGACTTAGGAACCTCTGCTACCATAGAGATAATAAATGAATTTAAACAAATTAATTTTAGAGAGTATAAGCAAAATAACTTTATATTTTTTAAAGAAAAATTAAAAGTCATCCTAATAACTATTTTAAATTCAACTTCATCAAATTTTAAAATTGATGAATGTGGATTGAATATGATAATGCTGGTAGGAGTAAATGGTTCAGGAAAAACTTCGGTGGCAGGCAAAATTGCTTATCGTTTAAAAAATAAAGATAAAAACATCTTGATGATCCCTGCCGATACCTTTAGAGCTGCAGCAATACAGCAACTTAAGATTTTAGCTGATAAAGTAGGAGTAGAGATGATAAATGCCAGCGAAGGTGCTGATCCAGCTTCAGTAGTATACGATGGGATCAGTGCGGCTCGAGTCAGGAAAAAAAATGTAGTTATTATCGATACTGCCGGAAGACTTCATACCAAGACAAATTTGATGAGTGAATTGGAAAAAATAAAAAGAGTAATACTAAAAGAGGCTAATAATTATTCTTTAGAAATATTACAGACCATTGATGCTACAATGGGTCAGAACGTTATAGCTCAAGCAAAATCTTTTCATAATTCTTTAGGTGTAACCGGAATTGCTCTTACTAAAATGGATGGAACAGCCAAAGGGGGAATAATAATTGCCATAAAGAAAGAGTTAGATATCCCAGTTAAATTAATTACCTGTGGAGAAAAATTAAATAATCTATATGATTTTGAAGCTGATAAATTTGTTAAAGCTCTTCTTGATTGACACTAAAGGTAATTTTCTATATACTTATAAAGGAATTTTGACAGAATTAGAAAATAGTAGGTAAACCGGGAGACAAGAGGAGTTTTTTTATGTTTGCTAACCTGACTGATAAATTTCAGAAAATATTTGAAAAGATAAGAAACAAAGGAAAATTAGATGAAAATGATATAAAAAATTGTCTCCATGAAATTCGCATAGCCCTTTTAGAAGCAGATGTAAATTACAAAGTGGTAAAAGAATTCATTAATAGTTTACATGATAAAATACTGCAGGAAAAAATTTCTGAAAGCCTAACACCCACTCAACAAATTATAAAAATTGTGAATGAGGAGATAACTAAAACATTAGGTTCCGAGCAAAGTGATATTAAAATGAACTCAACTCCCCCCACTATGATAATGTTAGTAGGGTTGCAAGGAACCGGTAAAACCACTACAGCGGTAAAATTGGCTAATTACTTTAGAAAAAAGGGACATATACCGCTGTTAGTAGCAACAGATATATACAGACCGGCAGCTATCGAACAACTACAAGTATTAGGTGAAAAATCTAATTTACCGGTTTTCTCCATGGGGAGGAATGAAAGTGCGGTAAATATTGTTAAAGCTGCCTTGAAACATTCATCTAAAAGGAATTATGATGTATTAATTATCGATACTGCCGGAAGATTACATATAGATGATAAGTTAATGAGTGAATTGCAAGAAATTGATAAAAATGTTCCTTTTCAAGAAAAAATGTTGGTAGTAGACGCCATGGCCGGACAGGATGCGGTAAATTCAGCGAAAGTGTTTTGTGATAAAATCAAAGTAAACGGAATTATTTTAACCAAATTGGACGGTGATACTCGGGGAGGAGTAGCCTTATCTTTGAAAAAGGTGTTGGGCGTGCCTATCAAATTTATAGGCATGGGCGAAAAGGTGGATAATTTTCAACTTTTTCATCCAGAAAGAATGGCCTCTCGTATATTGGGTATGGGCGACATCTTGACACTGATAGAGAAAGTTGAAACTGTTTATAATGAAGATGAATTAAAAAAATTAGATAAAAAAATGAAGAACCATGATTTTGATTTAAATGATTTTTATTTACAATTAAAAAAAATGAAAAATATTGGTTCAATAGATCAGATTATGGGTATGGTTCCAGGATTTAATAATTTAAAAAACAGAATAGATATTTCAAAATTAGGAGATAGAGAGGATGAATTAAAAAAAATTGAAGCCATTATGAGTTCTATGACTGTTGAAGAAAGAGAGAATCCTTCTATGATTAACGGAAGCAGAAGAAAAAGAATATCAAGAGGAAGCGGTACACAGCTTTCTGAAATAAATAGATTATTAAAACAATTTTACCAGATAAAAGAAATGTTTAAAAAAGGAACAAAACTAAAAAACTTTTCTTTTAATTAAAATAGTCGTTAGTGTAGAAAACTAGCGTAGAGCGTACAGCGGTTAGCGTATAGTAAGAAAATAAGAATACAGGAGTCAGGGGCCAGAATTCAGAATAGTATGATATTTAGTGTATAGTAAAGACAACAAAAGAGAAAAAAGCAAGGGTATATTGTACATATCTGTTAATGATGATTTTACCCCATAATCGTAGGACAGGCGTCTCGCCTGTCTATTCGTTGGTGTTTCGTATTGTGTATTGCGTGAAGAAATTCAGGATTTAGAGATGTAGGGACACAATGCATCGTGCCCAGAAAGACCAAAGAATTAAGAAGTATAGATTCCAGTTTCCACGGGAATGACAGATTAAAAAAATCAATAAATGAAAATACAAATAATAGAATGGAGGAAAAATAAATGTCAGCAATAATTAAACTTAGAAGAGAAGGTAGCAAGAAAAAACCTTTTTACAAAGTAGTAGTAATCGATTCGAGGAAAGCTTGTAGTGCTAAATTTATAGAACAGTTAGGATATTATCAACCACTTTCTGACCCTTCTATTTTTAAAATTGACCAAGAAGCAAGTTTAAAATGGATTGAAAAAGGTGCTCAACTTTCAGCAACAGTAAAAGATTTATTTAAGAAAGAAGGAATATTGAAAAATAGATAAAACAATAAGGAGATAGTTTTGAAAGAGCTTGTTGAATTAATTATAAAAGGAATAGTGGACAATCCGGATAAAGTTGAGATAAGTGAAATTATTGGTGAAAGATCATCAATATTTGAAGTAAAGGTTGAT
>SDBS01000871.1_pt1 | contig 30332 bp, 29 predicted proteins | sample 2277091 | NCBI WGS metagenome assembly SDBS01 (sample SAMN10404972, study PRJNA504765) | marine sediment metagenome | isolation source: marine sediment core GS10_PC15, 163 cmbsf | place: Arctic Ocean: Southern Knipovich Ridge | collected 2010 | reverse complement strand
TAATTAGTAATTCTTTCTATTTAATATGAGTGAGAAAAACGGGAGCTCTAAAATTATCAGATTAGCACATGGCGCGGGTGGTGTTTTACAAGAAGAATTAATTAAATTCATTACTCAAAATATCCCGTATAAAAAGGTCAATAACGGAATTGGTATTGAAGAACTAGACGATGGGGCTACAATTCCATTAAAGGCTTATGATAAAGAAATAGTAGTCACCGCTGATGGGCACACGATTTTCCCGTTATTTTTTCCTGGTGGAGATTTAGGGACTTTAAGCGTTTGTGGGACTGTTAATGACCTTATCATGATGGGTGCTGATCCTTTAGCATTAACTTCTATGATAATTATTGAAGAAGGTTTTAAATTTGATACATTAGAAAAAATAATAAATTCTCTTAATTCAACTGCAAAGGAGGCAAATATAGCAATAATTGCAGGGGATACAAAAGTTATGCCTCACGGTTCATTAAGCGAACTAATCATCGCAACTACTGGTATAGGAATTAAGGACAAGAAAATAAAAATCTTAGATAATGGTTTAAGAATAGGAGATAAGATAATCATAACAGGTAGCATTGGAGATCATGGCACAGCATTAATGGCTTCACGGGAAGGATTAAACATTTCTACAGATTTAAAATCTGATCTCTGTTTATTACTAGAAATTTATAATGTAATTAAGGATGAAATTAATAATAATTATATTCATGCAATGAAAGATCCTACTAGAGGAGGAATAGCTGCCGCATTGAATGATTGGGCTAAAAAATCTAATGTGAGTCTCTGGTTAGATGAAGAAAAAGTTCCAATTAAAAAGCAAGTTAAAATACTATGCGAAATATTAGGTTTAGACCCTTATAATATAGCGAGTGAGGGGAGAGCACTCTTATCTGTTGATCCTAAATACTCTGAAGATGTTTTAAAAAAAATTAGATCAACAAAAATAGGAAAAGGAGCTGAAATAATTGGTGAAGTAAAAGCAGAGAAGCCCCAAAGGGTATTACTAAAAACGATTGTAGGTGGTACTCGATTTGTGGATACGCCTTTAGGCGAACCTATTCCACGGATTTGTTAATCATTATTGGTTTCAGCTTCTGCAATAATAATTTCCTCAATCTTATTTTTTATATTAGGAATATCTTTAATAACTACATTCCAAACTCTTTCAACATCCACATTAAAATATCCGTGTATTAATTTATCCCTCATTCCAGCAATTATTTTCCATGGGATATCCGAGTATTTCTCTCTGAATTTCATAGATATATTTTTCACTGCCTCTCCAATTATTTCAATTCTTCTTATAACAGCGTCTTGGATCACATCTTTTGAATTAAAACTTGACTTATTAAGATTTTTTGTATACTCAAGAATTAACTCAATTGCATCTCTTATATGTTTTATAAATACAATGTCCTTCTTCTTCAACTAAATATCACTTTTGCTTCTTCTAATACTTCTTCTATAATATAAGGGCTAATGGCTTTTTCTGTTAATAATTCAACTTTAATTCCTATTTGTTCTGATAAATCCATTTCAAAACTTACTATGTCTAAAAGACTTATGTTTTCATCAAAATCTGCGATAATATCTAAATCACTTTCGGAAGTGGCTTCACCTCTTACGTATGAACCAAAAATAGATATCTTTTTTGCCCCACATTCTTTTAGAAAGGAAATAACTCTTTCTTTAATTTCTTTAGTTAGTTTTAAATTGCTTTTCATTATAACATATCGAGAATTTATATTAGGAATATTTTTATTATTAATTTATATTTCTATAATAGTTCTAATTATTTAATATAATGCTCTGTGTTATATTTTTTTTGATTTAAACAACCATTAACGTATATTTAGTTAAAATGGACATTCCGGGAATTAAATTATTGAGAAGCAAAGAATTTACGGAAAGAATTATTAAATCAATTAATAAATTAGTTAAAGAAATGGATAAAAAAGTTAAATTCATGCATGTCTGTGGAACTCACGAATATACTATTTCTAGATTTGGGTTAAGATCATTAATACCAAAAGAAATCGAAATATTATCTGGTCCAGGGTGCCCTGTATGCGTATGTCCAGCAGCGGATATTGATAAAGTAATTGAACTTGGAAAACGAGATGATACAATAATTACAACTTTTGGGGATATGATGCGTGTACCTGCTACAAATATCTCTTTAGATGAACTTAAAGCACGAGGGAGCGATATCCGTATTGTTTATAGCCCAAATGATGCTATAAAAATCGCCCAAGAGAATCCCAATAAGGAAGTAATTTTCTTTGCTATAGGTTTTGAAACTACAGTCCCTTTAATTGGATATGAACTTCAATCTGGTCCGCCTTCAAATTTTTCAGTGATTTGTGCTCATAAGTTAATACCAGCTGCTTTAGAACTTTTAATAAGTCAATCACAGTTACGGATAGATGGATTTATTTCGCCAGGTCATGTTTCTACGATTATCGGTTTAAAACCATATGAAATCTTTTCGCAAGGTTACAAGATTCCTAATGTAATATCAGGCTTTGAACCCAATGATGTTATGCTTTCAATATTAATTCTCTTAAAACAGGTAAAAGAGAAAAAATATGATACAATGAATGAATATTCTAGAATTGTAAAACCCGAAGGAAACATCCTCGCCCAAAAAATAATCGAAGATGTTTTTGAATCTGTTTCATCTCCATGGAGAGGAATAGGGAGAGTACTAGATGGTGGATTAGATATTAAAGATAAGTATAAAGAATTCGATGCTGATAAGAAATTTGATATTAAGATCGAGAAATCTCAAGATATACCACCAGGATGTTCTTGTCATTTAATAATGGTTGGGAAACTCTACCCTTATGAATGTAAATTATTCAGAGAAAAATGCACTCCGATTAATCCAATTGGTCCTTGCATGGTTTCGCAAGAAGGAACTTGTAGTATTTATTATAAATACCATAGTAATTAGATTGATTAGAAGTTAAAAGATTTTTAAAATTGAAAACTCGACAATTTTCAGCTATTTCTATTAATAAGCAACATTTTTCTTTTAATTCTTATGTAAGTAAATTATTAAGTTTTATTTTGTATGTAAATTATTTTTTTTAAATAATAGAAAAAAGAATTAATGATTTCTTCTTGAATGATACAAAGATAATAGAAATAAATATTTCTGGAATAGTTCAAGGGGTTGGTTTTAGACCATTTTTGTTCAATCTAGCGAGATTTCATCAATTAAACGGATATATCGTAAACCGTGGAAATCAAGGTGTCCGAGTCCGATTACAAGGAAAATCTGAGGATATTAAAAATTTTATCGAAAATATTGAAAAAAAGAGACCGAAAATTTCGTTTATTGATAATCTTGATATAAAAGAGATCCAATCTAATCAAACTTTTCACGAACTTAAGATCAAAAAAAGTGAACAAGGAAGGGGAATTAGTTTAACACTCCCTCCAGATATTGCTGTCTGTAATGATTGTATAAAAGATATGAAAAATCCAAACTTAATTAAATATTTTAACTATCCTTTTATTGCCTGTGCTGGGTGTGGTCCTAGATTTACTACAGTTATCGAATTGCCTTACGATAGGGAGCGTAGTACAATGAATAAATTTCCTTTATGTGCCACATCAGAACCCATATCTTGTCTACATGAATATTCAGATTTTAATAATAGAAGATTTCATGCTCAAACTTTTGCGTGTGCAGTTTGTGGACCAAAGTATAAGTTATACGAAAAATCACAAGAAGAAATTAAAAAAGATTCAATTCAAGAGATTATTGAAGAAACAACTAATAGATTAAAACAAGGAGATATTGTGGCAGTTAAAGGGATAGGAGGAACCCATCTTGTTAGCTTAGCATCAAATGATGATATTATTCTGAAATTACGCGAAAGAAAAGGAAAAAGGAAATATAAACCATTTGCGATAATGGTTCCAAATTTAAAATTAATTAAAGATGTATTAAAAATTTCAACAAAAGAACGAGAGTTATTGACTTCCTTTAGGAGGCCTATCGTGCTTTTAGAAAAAAGTAAAATTTTTGATAAGTCGATAATAAGTGATCAAGTTGCTCCTGGGTTAAATAATATTGGAGTAATGCTCCCTTATTCAGGCATTCATTACTTAATATTTGATTACATTGGAAATAGAGCTTTAATATATACTAGTGGTAATAAATCTTACATCCCGATGGGCATAAAAAATGAGAAAATCTTTGACCAATTAAAAAATTTAGCTGATTTATTTTTACTTCATAATAGACCTATTTTCCAAAGAGCTGATGATAGCGTTTTAAGAATCCATGATAATAAAGTGAAATTAATAAGGCGATCGAGAGGTTTTGTACCAGAATACCTACCTTTACCGTTCGAAGTCGATATTCCAGGAGCTATTGCAACTGGCCCTGAATTAGCTACTACTGGAGCTATTTTAAGACGAAACCGAATTTTCCCAACACAACATATAGGGAATGTAACGCATCTCGAAACTTATGATTTTTTAAAAGAAGCCATATTTCATATGAAAAGTCTTCTACAGATTAAACATTCTGAGATAAAATATATTACTTGCGATGCTCATCCAGCTTTTATTACTACTAAACTTGCAAAGGAATTAACTTTAAAATTTAATGTTAAATTATATGTTATCCAACATCATTTTGCTCACATTTTAGCTTTAATGGCGGAGAATAAAGTAAAAAAAGAAGAACAAATAATCGGTATTTGTACAGATGGAGTTGGTTATGGGGTCGATGGTAATATATGGGGGGGGGAAATTTTTTTAGCTTCTTACATTGACTACAAACGTCTCAGCCATTTAGAATATCAACCAATGATTGGTGGTGATCGATGCACAAAATATCCAGCTCGAATGGTAGCTTCTATTTTATTAAAAACTCTTGGTGTTGATGAATCAATAAAGATATTCAAAAGAATTAATTTACTAAATCATCTAGAATATAAAGATAAAGAATTAAAGGCTTTAATTTCTCAATTTGAAAGTGCTAATAATCATTTTTCTTCAAATAACATATCTTTAACAAGTTCCACAGGAAGAATTTTTGATGTAATTTCTTACTTATTAGGCGCATCCAAACTTAAGACTTATAGGGGAGAACCTGCCATGCGCCTTGAAGGGTTAGCATCAAAAGGAAATCCTAATAATGTAAAGCTAGATGTTAAATTTAATAAAAACAATGGTAAATATATAATAAATACCTCAAATCTAATTTTAGATATTTTAACATTATTAGGAGAACCAAAAAATAAAAAACCGGATATTGCTGCGAGATTTCAAATTGAGTTAGGAAATACATTCAGTAGCATAGCTATAAAATTAGCAAAAGAAAGGGGAATTGACACAATAGGGTTAACGGGTGGCGTTGCTTATAATTCTTCTTTTTCAAAAGCAATAAAAAAGAGAGTAGTAAAAGCAGGTTTTATGTTCTTAGAACATAATTTAATCCCACCCGGAGATGCAGGAATAAGTACAGGTCAAATTATTGGAGGTTTATTTAAGTATTCCAATGAGTATTAAAATCTTACCAAATTGTATAAATATAATAAACACATATAAATCTCCTTGCTTTTTCAAATCATATCAGATTAATAATTTTATTTAAAAATATTGTTCCGATTAAATATATAGTGAATGTGTAATGGGTGGTCTTTTCGGAGTCTTTTCAAATTCTGATTGTTTAGAGGATCTTTTTTACGGGACAGATTATCATTCTCATTTAGGAACTAGAAGAGGTGGGTTGGCAGTAAAGAACTCAACTGGTTTTCAAAGATTTATTAAAGACATCACGACAACTCAATTTAGATCGAAATTCGAGAAAGATGTCAAAAAAATGCACGGAAATAAAGGTATCGGAGTGATTAGTGATTATGATGATCAACCATTGATAATCAATTCACACTTAGGTGTATTTGCCATTACTACAGTTGGGATAATTAATAATTTAGGAGATCTAACAAAAAAAGCTTTAAAGTACGGCTCACATTTCTCAGAAATGCATAGAGGAGAAATTAACCCCACGGAAATGGTAGCAACAATAATTAGCCAAGGTGCTTCCTTTGAAGACGGAATTCAGAAAGTTCAAGATATGGTTGATGGTTCGTGTTCCATGCTAATATTAACAGATGAAGGCATCATTGCAGCGCGAGATAAACTCGGTAGAACACCTCTCCTCATAGGAGAAAAAATCGGATCTTATGCTGTGGCAATGGAAACTTGTGCATTCCCAAATCTTGGCTATAAAATAATAAAATGCCTCGGACCAGGTGAAGTCATTTTTATAAGTAAAAATGGTCTCGAACAAAAAATTGCAGCTGGTAAGCGGATGCAAATTTGTTCATTTTTATGGGTATATTATGGATATCCAGCATCTAATTACGAGGGTATTAATGTGGAAGTTGTTCGTTATAAATGTGGCTCTTACTTGGCAAAGAATGATGATGTGGATGTTGATCTCGTAGCGGGTATCCCAGATTCTGGAACAGCACATGGCTTGGGCTATGCAAGTGAAGCAAAAATTCCTTTTTCCCGGCCTTTTGTAAAATATACCCCAACTTGGCCCCGGAGCTTCATGCCTCAAGAGCAATCCACTAGAGATCAAGTTGCAAAGATGAAACTCATCCCAATTAAAGAGCTCATTAAGGATAAGCGTCTACTTTTCTGTGAAGATTCAATCGTGAGAGGAACGCAACTTCGAAAAACAATTCAAAGGCTATATGAGTATGGGGCCAAAGAAATCCATATGAGGCCTGCATGCCCGCCTCTTGTATATGGTTGTAAATTCCTAAATTTTTCTCGGTCTCGTTCTGAGTTAGATTTGGCAGGACGGTGGGCTATAAAAGAACTAATTGGAAAGGATTTAGACAATCCTACTGAGTATATCGACCCAGAGTCTGACAATTATAAAGCCATGGTTGATGTTATACGTAAAAAGTTGAAGTTAACGACGTTACAATATCAGACACTTCAAGACTTGGTTAAAGCTATAGGACTACCAAAGGAAAAGCTGTGTACATATTGTTGGGATGGCGTAGAATAGTTGTCAATCTTGGAAGAAATAATCAGTACCTAATTCCTTTATCAAATAAAATGATTGAATGCTCAAAGATTCATTTAATAATGAATTAATTCTTATTTTATAATTAGCTACTGCGTTTTACTTTATTGGTTTTATTCAATCATGAATTCGACTTTTTCCAATAGATTTTTCCATTTCTCTTAATTTTTCAACAGATTTCAATGGATAATTCCCAGTAAAACACGCCATACACAATTGATTTTCAGTTTTGCGTAGAGCTTTTGATAAATCTTCTTTAGTCTGGAATAGCAGAGAATCTGCACCGATTTGTTTTTTTATTTCTTCAATAAAATTTTCTCTGTAGATCGTTTTGAATCTACCTGCAATTAATTCTTCTTTTGTCGGAAAGTCTATTCCCATATAACATGGACTAACAATAGGAGGACAACTTATGCGTAAATGAACTGTTTTTGCTCTTCCTACTTCTTTTAATAACGAGACTATCTGTTGTGTAGTTGTACCTCGAACAATTGAATCATCTAATAAAATTATATCTTTACCTTCTACAGCACTTCTAATTGGGTTCAATTTCTCTTTTACAGCTATTTTTCTTTTTTGTTGACCAGGTAAAATAAAAGTCCTGTGAACATAACGATTTTTCATTAATCCTTCTACATAGGGAAGTCTAGATTCTTTAGCATATCCAACAGCAACACTCCTTCCAGAATCTGGTACTGGAACAACAATCAAATTCTCTTTTATCTTATTCTCTTTTAAGAGAGGATCTTTTTTAGCTAAATTCATGCCTAATCTTAATCTTGCTTCTGCAACTGAAACTCCATCTATAATTGAATCTGGTCTAGCAAAATATACATATTCAAATTGACATAAAGCTGTAGTATTTAAATTAATGATTGTTTCAGAATGTATATCTTTCTGATGGCTCAAATGTACTATTTCTCCTGGTTTCACATCTCTTAAGAAGGTGCCATCGACAGCATCAATTGCACATGACTCAGATGCCACAAAATAGAGATTCCGGATGGAATTTTTTAGTTCTCCAATACAAAGTGGTTTAAATCCTAATGGATCTCTCATTGCATAAATATCTCCTTCAGTTGTTATAAGTATTAAAGAATAGGATCCGTCTAATAATTTACTTGTTAATCTTAAAACTTCAGGCCAATCTTCAGTTCCTAATGCAATTGATGCGATCAATTGTGCCATTACTTCAGTATCAGTGTCAGTGGTAAAAACTCGACCCATTTCATTCATATTATTTTTAATTTCATCATAATTGGATATGGTTCCATTAAATGCCATAGAAAATTCAATTTCATTATTTTTAAAATGAAAAGGTTGAATATAATCAGATGATTTATACCCTATTGCTCCTGTAGTCGAATATCTATTATGTCCTATACCTATATTTCCCCAAAATTTCGTAATAATTTTATTTTCTAATACTTTTGAAACTAATCCATTTTTTTTATAAGTTGATATCTTTCCGCCAGTTTTTAAAATAGAGATTCCTGCAGATTCTTGACCTCGGTGTTGTAAAGCAATCAATCCCTGATATATAAGTTTTGAAACAGAAAATCCAATATCGTTACAAGTGACTCCAAAAACAGCACACTGTTCGTGCGGTTTATCTCTCATTTTTTTTCTTTTTTTCTTAAGAAGCATGATAAATGTAAGATTGAGATAAACAATTTAATTATCTTCAATTAATTTAAATCATTATTAGTTTTTAATCATTAGTTTAATAGAATATTAAATATTTCAATTAAAAACGTGTCAAGTATAAGTAGAAAATCTAAAAGGAATTTAGCCGTTTTAATACTTATAGGAGGTAAAAGCGTTCGTCTTGGGAGTGATAAAGGGATTTTTGAATACCGCGGAAAATCATTAATTTCTTATCAACTTGATGCTCTAAATCAGCGCCACTATGATATTTTCCTAGTTGCTAATTCAAAACAACAAGTTCAAACTTATATTGAAAGGATCGACATCAAAAAAATTATGGCATTCATCATAGACGATTATAGCATTCTATTAGATAAATCATTGCGTACTCCAATGATAGGTTTATATTCTGGTTTTAAAGAATTAGATCTATTAGGTTATAGAAAAGCTTTTGCATTATCATGCGATTTACCCTTGATCAATTTAGAAGTCATAAAATTTTTAATAGAGAAATCGAAAAGATATGATTGTTGTATTCCAAAATGGAATAATGGGTTTCTAGAACCACTCTTTGCGATTTATCCTGTTAAGAAAGCACTATTTAAAGCTCAAAAAAACTTAAATAAAAAAACCTACAAGTTAACTAACATCTTGGATTATAATTGGAAAATTAACTATATTTCAGTAGAAAATTCAATCCAACCTTTTGATAAAAATTTAAGCTCTTTTATACATATAAATGAACCATTAGATTTAGAAAAGCTAATAATTAAAAGCTAAAAAATATAAAAGAAAAAAAAATAAATTTTTTTGATTCAAAAATCTGATGTTTCTATAATTCCCTTTACAAAACCTAAAGTACTATCAGTAAGCAAAATGTAAGTTCTCAAAACAGTATCACTAATCTTTAGAACCCATAATTCCACCAATCAATCCTAAAACGCCACCAGCTAATAACGTGTATGTACCTAATGAAACATCTCCAAGTGCGAGATCAAAAGGTAAAATTCCATCCACTATAGAATCATTCCAGAATAAGAAAGTATATTTATACATACCATCAAGAATGCCAAACTGAACTATCAATATAATTAATATTGCCGTAACAATTGGGAAGATCGAGCCTATAATAGCGACTACTCGACTTGCTAATCCTACTAATTGCAAAACTCCAGAAATCAAGAAAACGATATAAACTATCACAAGAATATACACAACCATCGTGTCTGTTCCCATAAAAAACGCATAACCATCCACATTTTGAAATATATCTGGAATATTGAAAGTAAATCCTAAACCAAAGGCATAGACGTCACCCACAATTGCAAAAAAGGTTAAGAAAAATGTTGAGGCAATAGTTATTAGCGCACCTATAAGTATTAAAACTTTTCCAGCTCCCATAAATTTTCACATCTCCTTAAAAAATTATTTTAAAAAAATAAATAAAAAAAAAAAAATTATATTTTTTACCAATCGGAAGAACCTATGATTCCCCCGATCAATCCTAAAACGCCACCAGCTAATACAATATATGCACCAAGCCCAACATCTCCAAGATTGATATCGAATGGAACAATTCCAGGCACTAATGCATCATTACTGAATAATAATGCATAGGATCCAAAATCTTCAAGAATACCAAAACCAATTAAAAGAAATAGTACACCTAGAACAATTGGCATGATTGAGCCAATAATAGCGACTGGTCGGCTTGCTAATCCCACTAATTGTAAGACTCCAGATATTATAAAAACGATAAAAACGATTGCAACAATATACACCATCATCACGTCTTCTCCGATAAATAACGCCCAGGAATCCGCATTGGTAAATATATCTGGAATATTAAATATAAAACCTAAACCAAAGTAGTCTATATCAGCAAGCGTGTAAAAGAAAGTTAAGAAAAACGTCGCAGCAATCGTTGCTATTCCTCCTATAATAATTAAAACTTTTCCAGCTCCCATAAAATTTCACTTTTTATTTATTTTTAATTTTTATTACTATACGTAAATAGATCTAACGTTATATATAACGTTGATCCATCTTGATATAGTTATGATTTATGAATAATTAAAATATAAAAACTAAATATAAATTAAAATCTTATGCATATATTACAAAAGTGTTCATATTTTAGAACGATTGTATAAAATTAGATTTCAAATATAAGAATGGGATAACAAAAAAAAAGAGTGCATCAATAGTTCTAAAAAGTAAATAAATGTGAATAATTTTACTTTATTTCATATTTTAAGTCTATTTTATGATTCCTCCCTTGTAGGCAATTGTAATTTTAATTGGCGGGAAAAATTCTCGCTTTAGCACCCAAAAAGTAAAATCCTTTTCAACCATTAAATGAAAATTAGTCAGTTTATCTAATAATAATGGTACTATAGATATTGAGAAATTGCTTAAAAGTTTATAGTTTAAATGAATAAATTTGACTACTCGGATCTTTTATAAGAAATATATTGTCTACTTCTAAAATAAAAAAAAGCTCAGTTTTTGATAATTATTAATTCATCCATAACTTTCTTGATAGTGCCTAGTAGTCTTTGCATTTTAAAAGGTTTGTCAAGAAAATCGCAAGCTCCTAAAGATAAAGCTTTATTTTTTACACTAACATCCGCACTAGCAAAAAGAATCTTGACATGGTTGCTTATCTCTAAGATCTCGACCATAGCATCAAGTCCATTTTTTATTGGCATACGATGATCCATTAAAATTAAATCTGGTTTCGGATTAAAACTCTTGAATTTTTCAACAGCAACTTTTCCATTTAATGCTGTACCTATAATCTCAAAACCAGCTTCTTTTAATATTAACCTGTAAAGTCCTTGGAGAGAATGGTCATCATCGACAATAAAGATTTTTATCATATTACTGTACCAATTTAAGGATAAACCGAACTTTGCTTTTATATATTTTAATTTTTTTTAAATAATTTTCCTATTTTCAAAATCAACAACCCAATTTAATAGTAGAAAGAACTTTTATTTAAGTTTAAACTTAAACCAAACAAGCTTATTTTCTTATTAAAATGTATGTATAGCCAAATTTTTGTGTACACAAATTTTTTATGGAAATCTTTAAAACGCTACAATCTTATATGAATTTAGTTTTTTCAACTTCGCTCTTTCTTAAATAAAATTTCAAAATTGGGATATCAGATAGTTATTTTATATTCACTTTTTTTTGAATTCTAAAAAAAGAGAAATGAACCGATTAATTATTTAATTTAGAATCTTGCGTGCATTTGTCTTTTCTTGAGATCCTACCCATCTCGTCTTAAAATGAAGTCAGTCGTTTACAATTAGTATAAATAATGCATTGTTACAATAATTAAAAAAGGATTTTAATAGAAAAAAAAAATTAAGTTCGCGTAATGATGATTTAAGATAAATTATATTGTAACACTTTAAATTTATAATAAATCTTTATAAAAATAATGGATTTTTAAAATTAATAAGTTTAAAATAACTTACTTTGTAAAAAGTTATTAAAACTAACGTCCCAACTTGAGATTTCTGCAATGAATGATTTAATTATTAAAAATGGCATGGTATACGACCCTTTAAATAATATTAATGGGGAAAAGAAAGAGATACACATCAAAGATGGAATTATTGTAGATAAGGTTAATAGGGATGCAAAAATCATTGATGCTTCTGGAATGATTGTTATGCCGGGAGGAGTCGATATTCATTCCCATATCGCAGGAACTAAAGTTAATGCTGGACGTATATTTCGACCCGATGATAAACTTGATGAATTTAATGAAAAAAGAACAAAGTTGACTCGAAGTGGAACTGGTTGGTCAGTACCCTCAACTTTTGTAACCGGCTATCGATATGCTAAATTAGGATATACCACTGTTGTGGAACCTGCGATGCCATTACTTAAAGCCAGACATACTCATGAAGAATTTTTAGACATTCCTATTATTGATAAGGCAGCCTTTCCGCTCTTCGGGAATAATTGGTTTGTGATGGAATTCATTAAAAATAAAGAATATGAGAAGCTAGCTGCTTACATTTCTTGGATATTAAAAGCCACGAAAGGCTATGCTATAAAAATTGTAAATCCTGGTGGTGTCGAAAACTGGGCTTGGTCACAAAATGTGTCATCCTTAGATGATCATGTGCTACATTTTGATGTAACTCCCCGGGAAATTGTTGAAAGTTTAACGAAAGTTAATGAGATTCTAAAATTACCTCATACAATCCATGTTCATGCTAACAATTTAGGACATCCTGGAAATAAAGAGCATACAATTGAGACTTTTAAGACAGTAGAAAAAATTCAATCCAAAAAAGGAAGAGATTCTGCTTTTCATTTAACGCATTGCCAATTTAACAGTTATTCCGGCACAAACTGGGGCAATTTCGAGTCTGGTGCTTCTGATATTGCTGAATACTTAAATTCACATAAGCATGTAACCATTGATACTGGGCAAGTAATTTTCGCTAAAGCAGCAACGACTACCATGACAGCCGACGGGCCTTGGCAATATAGTCTCCACAAGCTTGGAGGGATGAGTCAATGGGGTGCAAAACCTGGAGTTAAGTGGATCAATGGGCAAGTAGAAGGTGAATCAGGATCGGGAATTGTACCATATTTTTTCAATCCTAAAGTAGCCGTTAATGCAGTTCAATGGGCTATCGGATTAGAGTTAATGCTCCTCACTAAAAATCCATGGCAAGTATTCATGACAACCGATCACCCAAATGGTGGACCTTTCACATCATACCCACAGATGATACGCTGGTTTATGGATAAAAAATCCCGGGATGATGTACTCCTAAATCAATGTTCCAAAAAAGCCTCTGAAAAAACAGAGCTAAAAGATATTGATCGCGAACTCACACTCAACGAAATTTGTATCGTGACACGAGCAGGCACGGCAAAATGTCTTGGCATGACTGATAGGGGTCATTTAGGTACAGGAGCAATAGCAGACGTTGCAATCTACAAACTCAATCCAGATAAATATACGGGAACCGAAATAGAAAGAGCGTTCTCATTAGCCGCGTTTACGATAAAAGATGGACAAATCGTCGTAAAGAATGGAGAAATAGTAGCAACTCCTTTAGGTACAACAATTTGCGCAGAAGGACACGTCAAGGATAGCATCACAGAAGCAATGTTGGAAGATGTAAAAGCGCACTGGAGAGACCACTACAGCATTAATTTTAACAACTACGCAGTGCAAGATGTTTATGTGCCAAAATTAAAAATAATGAATACCCCAAATAAAGGTCGAAGGTAGTAACACTATGTAATAAATGTTTTTTTATCTTAGAATTTTTAAACTTTATAATTCTGCTGATCTTGTTCTAAAGCTTTGTTGAATGACGTTATCTCTTCTCTTTTTTATAACATATATAAAGGTATATAAATGGTAGTTAACATTAACAGTAACATACTCTTAACATTTAAGATATTTATTCTATAAGCAACATAGAATAATTAACCACAACACCGAATTGTTAGATCAATTATAAGAAATTATACAAACGGAAAAAATAAATAATGCCTAATTGCGAATTCTGTGGAAAAAACATCGTAGGTAATAAGTGGAAAAAGGAATATCATCATATTAATATATGCCAAGATCCACAAAAACGATTTTTTTGTTCCCGCCAATGTAAATTAAAATGGGTATTTAAAAATGTTTGATTGTTTGATTCTACAATGTTGATAAGGTTTGATATTTAGAGGTGTTTTTGGTTATAGTTCCAATATATAAAATTCCTATGAAGATAATAGGCGTAATAGCATAAGTTTCTAAATATTCCTCCATAATCTTATATGACAGCAATAAATATTATTCCTAAAGTATATTTAAATTAATCAATAATGTTTTATCTGTGAACCCATTAATAGTTTATTAAATAATTAATTTAGTTTGAATCTTCTATTAGACAATAAATTAATAATCAATATTATATCTTATACGAGATTGTGAAGTGAACATGGAGACTAGAGTTTAAAACACGATTAACTTCACTCAATTTAAAAATAATTTTAATCAAAAAAAAATATGATTGACTTATTTGTTAATTGCATTGAGTTTCAAATCCATACTTCTTCTCGAATATTATCACAATATGAAACTTTTTTTAAATACTTCGTTTTAATTGAAATTGAAAGATTTTTATTTAAAACATTTCGAATTTTTTTATGTACGAATTGGGTCATACGTATTATAAAATGGATCACCATTTGTCTAATTAACGTAACTCTGATAATAGAAAAATGCTGTTATGATAGAAATAGATCATTTTTAACGAGTTTATTTCGAAATTAGATAACTCGAAATGTAAAAACTTATATAAAGAATTTACTCTTATAATACATAACAAAAATAAACTTTTTCATAGTAAAAAGTTTAAATTTGAAATTTTTCTCAATAGAAAAATTATTAATCGAGAAAAAAAAAAATTTAAAAAAAAGAGTGAAAGAATTGAATAAAAAATTAATCAGTTTAACCCTATTAGCGATATTAGCTATTGGCAGTTTGGCATCCGTATATGCTTACCAAGAATATATCACAACATGGGAAGGTGTAGCGCATGAACATTGTGGTCATGATGCTTCTACTCCAAGTGAAGATGGAAGTTTAGTGCTAACTCTTAGTGAAACGGGAAATTTAGAGCCTTATCAAATTTTTAATGTATCGCTTTCTGTTTCAAACTTCACTGAAGCTCTTGAAGAACCATATGGTGGGTATGTCATGCTTGGTATTCCAGGTTTAGCTGCAGATGATGTAGTTATGGATAACGATAAGTTTTCTTCACCACTTGGGATACATATATTGAATAGAAGAGAATCATTAGACACTTGGGGAAGTATTAATGAAGATACGAAATTAGAATCGCGTGGTAATCCAAGTCCTATGGATTGTACATTTACTCTTCTAGCTCCTGGAGAAGCGGGGACTTATACTCTAATGGGATTAGCTATCGCTGGTGTGAATCAGAGCACTGATTTTGCTGATACAGTAGAGCATGCTGAAGTGGATATTATCTACGTTGAAGGGACAATCACTATTAAAGTCGTTGGATCTGCAGGTGGTAGTGACGATGCAATCCCTGGTTTTATTACAATAGTACTGATGGGTTCAATAGGCGTTACCATTTTAGCTGTAGTGCTAGTTGTTAGAAGAAAGAAAAGAATTTTAAAGTAAAAATTATAATAATTTTTTTTTTTTAATTATGATTTTTTTTTTTTTTTTATTTAAAGATTATATTAAATTAAAATTTAAACTATAACTATAAATCTTAAAATCTCCTTGTGTAGGCCTTAAAAGGTCAGTTAATAACTTAAGTAGGGAGTAAGGTTGTATTTCCATCTCCATCTTATCCTACAATGCCAAATATTATATTTTCCTTAATTTGAATAGAGAGATTTTTTATCGCAAAGAAATATCCGAATTTTTTTAATAGGTTTGAGCATTCTATAACCATTTCAATATTTGCTCTCATTTAAAAATATCAGAGAATTTTCAAAAATTATTTACCGATTAATCAGAAGTGATACTTCTTTTTTTTCTAAAAAATACCATAAGTATTGACGGAGTAATCCCTATTAGTAAGAGGAAGAAACCTGAAATTAAAATTATATCAGTAATAAGTAGTTTACCCGTTAAAAATCCTATAAATATTAATGATATTCCTAGATGAATGATTTTCTTTGAATTAATTCTAAAAAATTGTCTAAATCCTTTTTTAACATTAAAATGTTTTATTATGCTAATTAAAGCAGAAACGCCTGAGAAAGAAAAAATAGCAATTGGAATAACCACTGGATGTAATAAAAGCCCAATAGGTATTGACACACCTATTCCAATTATTAATACTAAAGTAATTGATTTTATATTAAAATCATTCCATAAAGAACAATAGATTAAGGTTATTGCTAAACCTATTGCTGGTACAATTATGAAAAGATAATAGGCGTTCCCAATATAAATAGGATTAATCGGTATAAAATTTGCTAAAAAATATGTAAGAGGTGGAAAATACAAGCCCATTAAACAAATAAAGCTAATAATAATTAAAAAGAAATAACTTAAATAGTCTAAAAATAATTTCTTTTTCGTATATTCTTCAAGAACGTTATTTAAAACTTCATAGAAGATGTAAGCTGTTAATATAAATAAAATTCCACCGATTATCAAAACCCAGAATATTAAATCTAGTGTTCCCGTAAAACTATGTAGTGAATTTAATCCACCACCGCGAGTTATTAAAGTGGAAAATACAACAGAACAAAAGATTAAAACAATATTAATTTTGAATAATTTAGAATTAGATTTTCTAAAGGAAATTGTATGAAAATAAGCTGTACTAAAAAGCCAGGGAAGGAGTGATACAGTTTCTACAGGGTCCCATCCCCAATATCTCCCCCAAGTTAGAGCTATACTTGCCCAATAAGCCCCTAATCCTATACTTAGTGTTAAAACAAACCACCCAAATTTTAATGCGAAATCGTTAAATGTTTTCTGATAAGAATTTTTTAACTCACTGCTGTCTTTTATTTCTTTTCTGACATTTAAAAAATCAATTTTACTAACAAATTTTAAAAGCATTTCTGCAATTACTATTGAAAAAGGAACTAAAAATACCGCATATGCAAGAAATGTAAAAAAGGGATGCCATATCATAAAAGGAGAATATAATATCTCACTAAGGCCATAACCATTTGGAAATAATGCATATAAAGCATGATATTGAATATTAAAAGGATTTTGTGAATATAATATAAATAAAAATACTGTTAATACTAATAGACCGATGATACAAGAAAGAATAAAGGCGTAATCCTCTTTATCGTGGTTTTTTATTCTATAAAAAAATAAAACGATAGAATTAAAGACCATCCATGTCATTATAGAACCCGATTCACCCGCCCATATCGCAACAATTTTATAAACCAGGGGTTGGGAAACTTCGCTATTTTCCCAAATATACAAAAATTCAAACAAATCATTAATAAAACAATATTCTACTAATAAAAATAGTGAAATTGAGAGAGTCATACTGAAAAAAACTAAAGGAGTATAATTAATTCTTTTTACAATTAACAAAAATATATCTAAGATTGTTATTACTATAATAGAGATGATTAAAACAATACCAAGATATCCAATAGTTGTAATCTTAATATAGTCGGTAAAAAGATTTAAAATTGGTAGGAAAATAGCGAAAATTATTGCTAATGTAGTAAAAAAACCTAAGATGTAATATTTATAAATTCGTGATTGATAATTTTTTCCTATAGGCATTTCTTTTAGTTTTTTTTTTTTAGAGAATAAAATATTTCTATTGAGAGAAAATTTTCAGAATTTAACTCTTTAATTGTAAAAAGTTTATTTTTATTAATTAAGATTATTTGAGAAATATAACTTTAAAAAATTACGATTTTCACTTTAATCTTTTTTAAAACCAATAATTACTACATTAATATTGGGGATTGGCTTGGAATTGACTTATTCGGAGTTATTTATGGTATAAAATATTTCACGGGCAAAATGTACGAAAATGGAGAACCCTGTCACATTGTGAATACAGTTTCTATAGCGGAAAATTTGGCAATTGGGGAAAATGGACCATACACAACATCTAAATTTGCCGTTGTATCAATTAGTGAAAACTTTGCACAACAATTTTTCAATATTAATGTTGGAGTCACTGATTTTTGCCTTGGTTTTATAAATACTGATATTGCTGAAAATTTTCTGGCCTTTAGAGAAAATCAAACTGATCTTTATCAATTATCTGAGACTTATAATATATATTATACAAAATTATAAGGCGAACGTGGAGATTTATATCTTAATATACGGAGAACTTCACTCAATTTGAAAATAATATGACTTAAAAAAAAAAAAAATTGACTTGTTTGTTAATTTCTTTGAGTTTCACATTCATTCTTTTCTATCAATTATTATCAATAAATGAAACTTTTTCTAAAGAATTTTCCCAAATTGAAACTTATGACATTCTATTTAAAAATTTTCGAATATTTAATGTCCGAGAGCGATCATAGGTATCATAAATTTGATCATTATTGATCTAAGAGACGTCATTTTATAATAGAAAAACGTAGATATGGAAAAAATAGATCATCCTTAACCCGTTTATTTCGAAATTCGATAACTGACAATGTAAACATTTAAATAGAGCGTTTTACCATTACTTAAGTAACAAATGTAAACTTTTTTCTATTGAAAAGTTTAGTTTTACGATTTTTATCAATAGAAATATTTTAATTTAAAAAAAAAATAGAAACATCTATATAAGGTTAAAAATCAAATTGGAGAAGATATTCAAAAGAACCATGAAAAAGAAAACTATAGTTTTATTCGCTACAATTATTAGCTTAACCATTATATCGGTATTGATCTATGGAACTGGAAAGCCCGACTATGGGAGTGATTTTTCATCATGCCATGGGACACCTTCAGATATTTCGATTGGAATAACGGGATCAGATGAAATCTCTGCTAACACTTCCTCTAACGTAAATTTTACTATAACCGCCATGGGTGCAAATATATTCGTCCAATTAACTCCCGGCATCTTTGATAACGATCTTTTCGTAATTTTACCAACAAAAGAGGAGATTACTGATAATTCGATATTTGATCTGGATTCAAATCCCAATGCAATTGAAGTAGATTTTAATATAACAACACCTGCAACGGATGGATATTATACGCTTTTTATAATGGTTGCAGAGGAATCTTTTGATGGAGATAATCTTGCTTATGTGTCTGTTAATATTATTGTCGGAGAAACTTCTGAGCCCCCTCCCACTACTGGAACGACTCCCAAAGCTTTATTTTTGGCAAATTACAACTATTATCTCGGGGGATTTACACTATTATTCTTGGTTATTGGAACCATTTTTTTTCAGATTAATCTGAGTAGAAAAAAGCAGTCTAAGGTTCATGTTATTTTCATGGCAAGTGCCTTTATAATAACAACGGTAAATATATTCTTGATCTTTAATGATTCTATGGATTTTATAATCAAACCATCGGAGTTAACTACTGAACAAAGTATAGATCTATTAATTCACATCCTTTTGGGATCAGTTGGATATATAACAGGAATAATTGTAGTATTTGGAACATTTTCAAATGTACCAGACTCAAAAATGAAGTTAGGTGTATATGTCATGCTTTTTGCATGGGTATTAAATTTCTTCTTTGAAATATTCATGCCAACAGGAGGTTAAAAAAAGATGGTATCAAAAGTTAAACAAGCGTTTTTGTTATTAATATATTTCCTTAGCCCTTTAATTGTCTCGATGATTTATTGGTTTGAAGAACCAATGCCATTTTCACTGAATAGTACAAACATGCTAATGGATCTCCTTCATAGAACTGGTAGTATACTTGGAATTTTCTCTTACGTCTGGATGTGTTTCAACATCGTTATCATGATAAAGATTAAACTGATTGAAGAAAATTTTAGCTTAGACAAATTAATTAGATTTCACACAATCATGTCGATAATTGCTTTATTTTTGGGAATAATTCATTATCCCCTGTTGAGCTTGATAGGAATGTACCCTGACTCCCAGATAATTTCAGGAACCATAGGCTTGATCATTTTCTCCGTCTTAATGCTATTGGCAATCATTTTTATGACCAATCGGTTAATAAAACACATAAGAATTGAGAAATTGAGAGTGTTCGCGTATAAAAAAAAATTTAGTTATGCCGTTAATAAAGTCCTCCATAACGTAACTTTAGTAGCGGTGTTCGTTATATTCATTCACACATTAATATCGCACACCTCGGCTCGTTCATTACTCATGCGTGCTGTGTATTTCATTTTCTTTGACATCGCATTCATCGGTTGGGTGTGCCACAAGATAGTCCGGAAGCTTCGCATAGAATCGGATCCATACATTAATCGAATGGTTTCATGGGATACCAAAGCTGAGATTATACCATGGTTATACCAAGGAATAAATAATGACTGGGCACTACAACTAATAAAACAAAATCCTTCTCTTTATCCTTGTCTCCAATGTGGTACTTGTACAAGCAAATGTCCAGTATCACTTTATACAATGGGAGAATATAATTCAAGGAAATTAATACAATGTTTATTAAAGGGTTTAAAGGATAAAATCATTACTAATATGGAGCCTAATGTTTGGCAATGTACTCAATGTTATACATGTGTTGAAAATTGCCCACAACGTGTGGAACTGCCTGAGATTATTATTTTCCTAAGAAATAAATTAACGGAACAAGGAGAAGCTCCTGATGGTTTCCTAAGTGAAGCAAAAGTTGTGAATGATTATGGGGTATCTATTCCTCTTCAAAATGCAATAATTAGGAGAAGAGAAATGCTAGGACTTCAACCAATTCCGGAATTTGATCTTCAAGAGATTCAGGATGTAATGAAAATGACAGGTTTTAATAAATTAGTTACAAACCAAGCAGTAATAACGAAAAATGATTTAGACACAAAAGATAAAATAGTGTTGGAAAAAGAGGTGAAAACATAGATTGGAAACCATTAAAAAGAACACAATATTATTTCCAGGTTGTGTTATCCAAAATCGTTTACCTTTTCTTGAAAAAAGCGCTCGACTTGTTTTCGAAAAGTTAGGAGTAAAATGTAATGATGCACCCTTTGTTTGTTGTCCAGATCCAGTAGGTATTGCATCTATATCTGAAAAAACTTGGCTAACTCTTGCTGCTCGTAATTTAGTCTATGGTGAAAAAGCTAATCAAGAGATTTTATCCCTATGTAATGGGTGTTCTGAGACATTATTAAGGGCAAATCATGTTTTCAAACATGATAAAAAGAGTTTAAAAGAAGTCAACGATATTCTAGGGAATAATGGTCATATATATAATGGGAATGCAAAAATAACACATTTTGTAAGAACACTTGTTGAAGATATTGGTGTTAAGAAAATAAAAAAGATTGTAAAAGCTACTTGGATTGATAACGGTGAAAATCGCAATCCTATTGAAAATATAAGGATTGCTTCTCATCCCGGATGTCATTACAATAGACCAGGTAATATCCTTAAATGGGATAATCCAACTAACCCACAGTACCAAGAAAAAATAATAAGTGCGATTGGGGGTATTCCTGTAGATTATCCCGAAAAAACTCTTTGTTGCGGTTCCTGTGTTTCAAGAACAAGGAATGATATCGGATTAGAAATTATTAGAACAAAATATAAAAGTGCGACAGATGCAGGTGCAGAAGTCATCTCTGTAAATTGCCCTGCTTGTTTTCAGATGATGGAATCACACCAGAGGGATGTAAATAAGAAATTTGATGAAAATTATTCTATCCCAATATTTTACATTACTGAGTTAATAGCTTTAGCATTTGGTTTCAAATCAAAAGAACTTGGTCTTAAATTCCATTCTGCAGGGAAAAAATCGATTTTATTTAAAACTTAATCATTTTTCTTTTTTTTTATTTTTTTATTTTTCATTAATTTTTTTAATAAATCATTTTTGTTTATAAAAAATTGAGGTAGGATTGCTTTGTGCGGATTTTCTAGCTACTAGGATAAAATTAGCATATGTTCAAACATTCTTGAACCTTTCAAGTTTTTCTTCTAATCCTTTGTAGTCGATGGATCCCACATGTTTATAAACTAATGAACCATTTTTAATAATAATTTGTGTTGGAATGCTTGTTATTTTGTATTTATGTGAAATTCTTATATCATGCTCAATATCTAACTTTACAAATATAAAATCATCACAAAATCTTTCGTATAAACTTTCAAATATAGGAAAAAACGCTTTACATGGACCACAATATTCCGCCCAAAAGTCTAAAACCATTTTTACATTGGGATTATCTGCTAGTAATTTGTCTAATTCTTTAAAGTTTCTTATATCTTGTACATCATGAAAAACAGGTTGAGGTTTTTGTAAACCTTCTAGTGCTTCTAATACTCCCACTTTTTTTGTTTGAGAAATTTCAAGACTATTTAAGACCATTTTAATCATTAAATTTCGTCTTGGATGTAAAAATAAATTTTTAACAAAATATTTTTATTCAATACCAAAACTATTTTTTAAATAATATATAGATAACTCCCTATTTAAATATTTTAGTATATTTAATGCATTATATTTATTTAATAATTATTTTGGCTCTGAGTTTCGATTTTCTATAAAGTTACATGCATAAAATTTATGAAATGGAAAGAATTTTAAATAGATGATCACTAAAAGTGATCATTTTTATCGAATTCCTCATGTTTTAAATTAAAATTTATGTTTTTCGATATTAATTTTTTAATAATAATGGGTTATTAGACGCCTATGATTATAAAAGTTAAGATTATAAATGAAGTCAAATCAAGTTTTAAGCTTAATAATTTCCTTTAACAATAGAAAACATGTAAAAAAAGCAAAATCAAGTTTTTCGGGTTCTTCCTCACAGGGTTCCTCCTCACATGGTTCTTCAGGTTCTTCCTCATCATTTTCAATAGCTACAGTAAACCCAACACTCATGTTTAATGCAAGAATCCCTAAAAGAATTATACATAACAGATAATATTTTCTATTCATTAAAATATCCCTACGAATATTATTTTTGCTTAAATTGTCTTGAATAAATAATTTCATTTTTATTATTTAAACCAGAATGGTAAATTTTTGAAGATAATTTCTTTACAAAAAGGATTTTAACTTTAAATATGTTTTCATTTTTTAAATCAAGATAAAATATCTTCTAACTTTGAATATTGGATATTTTTTTATATTATTATTAGAAAAAAATGAATTAATGGAGCCAGCAGTGGGATTTGCACCCACGCTGCTTACGCAACGGCTCTGCTTCGGCTCGAGCTAGTTAAAAGCCCAATAGGCCGCCTCCTTACTACTCGGATATGCTGGCTTGCTGGCTTGCATATATGCTGGCTATATGCTGGCTATAAGCCTATATGCAGTCTTTTTTAAAAGTACTGTAAATATATAAGATTTAATAATTCTAAAAATTTTTCTTTTATTTGAGTTGTCATATATAGTAAATTGGATGGTGAAAGATATAAAAAAGTCTAAACAATTATTTTTCTTACCCACCAGCAATAGCAGGGATGAACGATACTTCATCGTTAACTTGAATTTTCGTACTTAACCCCTCCAACGATCGAATATCTTTTCCATTTAAAGTTATTATGACATATTGGCTTAAACCTTTTGAAGTTTTGAAAATCAAATCTTCAAATTTTGTCCCAAATTTCGTAGTTAATTGGTCTAATAGATTATTAATGGTTGAATCATTAGCTATTGGGAGACTTAATTCCTCAATTTCAGTAATATCTATTAATAATGATAAAAACGTTATTTTAATATCTAACATATGCCAATCGTTTAAAATTATTTAACTTGAGATTCTAATTTATATATTATCATAAAAGTAATTAAATAAATTAATGTTTTAGATTATAATTATTAAATACTATTTGATTATTTGCTAATATGAAATAAATAACTTTAGTGAATTTTATTATTAAAGAAGAATTAAAAATTGGACACCTCTCAACAGCTTACCACACTAATTGGATCTTAATGGCCAATGATGAGTTAGAAAAAGATCTAAAAATAAAAGTTAAGTGGTTTTTATTTGGTACTGGTCCACTTATGGTTGAAGCATTTAAGAGAGGTCAGTTAGATATAGGTTATATGGGTTTACCTCCTGCACTTATTGGAATAGATAATAAGGTGCGTATAAAATGTATAGCTGGAGGTCACGTTGAAGGAACAGCAATGATAGCTAAAGAAAATTATCAAACAATCTCACAATTAAATAGTGACATACACACAGTTCTTGCTCAATTTAAAGGATATACTCTCGGTTCTCCTAGTATTGGCTCGATTCATGACGCAATTCTTAATTTTTACTTAGAAAAACATAATTTGAAAGAAGAGATTAAAATAGAAAATTATAAACAAGCTGAATTTATAGCTATAGATATGAAAAAAGGTAAATTAGAAGGAGGTGTAGGAACTCCAGCATTAGTTGTTTTTGCCAAGACTATTTTAGATTCCCATTTAGTTATTCCACCAAATTATCTTTTATCTAATAATCCAAGTTATGGTATATTCTTTAACGAGGATCTAATCAATAATTATCCCGAATTGGCTATAAAATTCCTTAAACATCATAAAAAAGCTTCATATATGCTCAGAGAAAGTCAAGAGAAAGCAGCGGAGATAATTTCAAGCACTTTCACTATTCTTAATAATAATAAACAATATGTTAAATCTATTCTTGAGATTTCACCAAAGTATTGTATAGCTCTTTCACGTGGATACATAAATTCAACAGAAGGATTTGTAAATACAATGCACGAATTAGGATATATTCAAGAAAAACTCACAATCGATGAAATCTTCAACTTTGATTTTGTTAAGGAAGTACATCCAGAAAACGACCATTATTCACGTGATTGAAGAATAGTCCCCAGAATTAGATTATAATGAAAAAATTAACTGCCCTTCTTCTTGATATTTTATTAATAAATCCGCAACTACATATGATTGAACTAATTCAATTCCTTCTAGTAACTCCGATTTATCCAAACCAATAAGATTTGCGGCAAGATCACAACATTTAAAATTTATTCCAGATGCAACACACTCCTTTATCTCATCATCATATTGCATCCTCCCGATCTTGTTTTTTTTTCCTAAAAGAATTCCCATGGGTCCCCATAAAACTATAGTTACATCAAGTCCTTTACTTTTATAATATTTGGCAAATCGGATTATTTCCAATGGGCTTGTAGATTCATAAATCATTTCTTTTAGTAATAACAAAACTTTTGTAACTTTTCCCATTAAATCAACTCTCAATTTTATTTAATAAATTTAACATAAATTACACATTAAACTTTTTTGTATTTATTCATAATTCTTTTCTTTTGGATGAAAAACACCTTTTATAAGTGTTATATTAATCGTTTTTTCACAATCGTTAAAACAAAATAAAAAAAGTGTAATTTTTTCAACTAATTTTTAAAATAAAATCTCTTATTATAGATTGAGCAAAATTTATTTCTAATACTAGGGTTATTTAATTAACATAAGATGTGTTTTAATTAATTTATTTTAAGGTGAAAATGTTTGGAAAATAATGAGTGGAAAAGAGAAGAACAGGAAGAAACAAATGTACCGAAGCAAACTGAAGTAGATATCAACATTCCAACAGAAGAACAGATAAAAATAGAGGAACCCAAGAAGGAAAATACATTAATTTCTGAAATTAATGAATCAATCGCAAACCCATTAAATATGGTTAAATCTAAAAGAGGTTTTGAAATTATAGCCGAACAAATGGTTGAAAAAATCACCGATATCTTTGGAAAAAATAGCTTACTTTCTATGCTTTATCAAGTAGGGCTATCGTCTGGCTTATTGATTACCAAAAGATTGAAAGATAAATACAATAAAGTAGAATTTAATATAATTGAGGCAGTAAAAATTTTACTTAATGAAACAAAAGACTTTTATTCCATTAATGTTTTAGATGTTGAAAAAACTGATGAATATATAAAACTCATATTTGAGAACCATTGTTTTTTGAGAAAAATCATTAAACGCCGAGAAAAGTTAGATTTTGGAAAAGCTTTTTGTCGCGTAAATAAAGGTTATTTTGAAACGGCATTTAAGAATTTGATTGGTAATCAGATTAAAAAAGTTGAAATGCGATTTATTGAAAACAACACGGAAAAAGATGTTTGTGTTGAAGAAATAACATTTTATTATTAAAATAAAACTCTTTTTTAATTTTTAAAATATTAACATGATACTTTATTAAATTTTCCTATATTATTTTTGTTATTAATTCTATTTAATTGATTTAATGTATTCATAGATATAGAGAATTGAATAATAAATGAAATCCATATCTTCTACCTTAATGTTTATACAAAAATCTATATGTAAGAGCAATCTGTACCCTATCTTGAAGTTCTCATGCGTTTCGTGATAATAGTTGTATTTGTTTTGTTAAGAGTGAATTCTGATAAGTAAGAAATTATTAAAAAAATTTTAGTTGAAATTATTATTAATATGTTTCTTATTTTGAAGATCACTCAGTAGTTAATGACAACAATCTATAATGTTTACCTAAATGATTTCAATGCAAAAATAGTTACTTCTGTGGAAGGTATTAACCGAATCAGCCAAAAAGCTGATTGCTAAGGTATCGTTCACCAGTATCAGGTAAAATTATTACCAAATTCTGTCCTGCTGTAAAGTCTTTTGAAGCAACATAGAGCCCTGCCCAAGTTGCTGCACCAGAAGAGATCCCTACAAAAAGACCCTCTAATTTTGCTAATTTTCTAGCAGTTTCTATTGCATCCTCTTCTTTAACAGTAATTATTTTATTGTAAATTTCCGTATTAAGTACTTCCGGTATAAATCCTGCCCCAATACCTTGAATTTTATGTGGACCAGGTTGGCCACCGGATAGGACGGGAGATTTAGCTGGTTCAACAGCATAAATTTTCACATTTTGACCCAATTTTTTTCTGAGAACTTCTCCAACACCAGTTATTGTGCCTCCAGTACCTATTCCAGACACAAAACCATGAACTTTATTATCTAAATCATCTAGAATTTCAACAGCAGTAGTTTTTCTATGAATTTCTGGATTAGCTAAATTTTTAAATTGTTGTGGTATAAATACTTTGTTTTTATCTTTAGCTAACTCTTCTGCTTTTTGAATTGCGCCTTTCATTCCTCCTGAAGCAGCGGTTAGAACTAACTCGGCTCCATAAGCTTTTAAGATTTTTCTCCTTTCAATTGACATACTCTCTGGCATTGTAAGTATTAATTTATACCCTTTGACAGCACATACCAGAGCCAATCCAATCCCTGTGTTTCCAGAAGTTGGTTCTACAATAGTTGTATCTTGACTTATTATACCTGCTTTTTCTGCAGTATTTATCATCGCCATACATATTCTGTCCTTCACACTTGCACCTGGATTAAAAGCTTCAATTTTTACATATAGGTTTGGTTTGATATCTTCAGTGATCCTATTTAATTTTACTAACGGCGTATTTCCTATAGTTTCTATAATATTATTGTATATTTTTCCCATTATTATTTCACTAATTTTTTAATATATATAATCATTTATTCTTTAGCGAAGAAGACAAGATTTTTAAAGTTTATTTTTATACATTATTTGAAAGTTCAGAATATGTTTTTAATTCTTTTGGATTTATAATATGAAAATTTTCTCTGATAAAATAAAGTATGGATTAGCTGCTTTATTTGAATTAGCTAAAAATTATAATAATGGACATGTAAAAATCGAAGTAATCGCGTCAGCGCAGAATATACCTCAGAATTACTTAGAACACCTTCTTATTAAGTTAAAAAAAGCAAATCTTGTTGTTAGCATTAGAGGTAAAAATGGAGGATATAAATTAAAGAATCCTGCAAATTCAATAAAAGTTTTGGATTTAATTGAAGGTTTAGAGGGAAATATAAGAGTATTTGAAAAATCTGAGACTTCTCAAACATTGAAAATCTTTTGGGAGGAAATTGAAATTAAGTTTAAAGATCTATTTAATACAACGATAGAAGATTTAATCAATAAAGAGCACATTCTAAATAAACGCTTATTTTTTCAAATATAGTTGTAATATAAATAAGAATCAATGTAACCCAACTCTCCAGTTTATATTTAATTTTTAACTTAAAAAGCAAAGTTTAAAATTGTCTTCTTGATTTAGTAACTAAAGATTAACAAGTTGTGTTTCTGAATTAACAAGTAAAGATTAAAGAGGGATTAGTATGGCTACGAATGGTAAAAAAATAGAACCGCATGGGGGTATACTTATAAATAGAGTAATGTCAAGTATTGAAAAAAATAAAATCCTAGATCAAATAGAAGAATTCAAGAAGATCCAAATTAGTCATGAATCCTGGAAAGTTGTAAAAAATATTAGTTTCGGTGTTTTTAGTCCATTAAAAGGTTTTATGATTGAAAATGAATCCTTGAGTGTATTGGATAACATGAGATTAGAAAATGATATTCCATGGCCTTTTCCAATAGTATTAGATATTACTCATACCGATGCAAGGACTATAAGAGTAGGTGATAGTGTTATTTTAACTAGTGAATCTGGGCAACCTATTTCATTGTTACGAGTAAATGATATTTATGAATATGATAAAAAATCTTTTGCGGAAAAAATTTATGGCACTTTAGACCGATCACATCCTGGTGTTGATAAGATTTTTAAGCAAGAGGATTTTTTAATTGGAGGTGATATTTTTTTGATTAATGAACTTCCAGCTGCTTTTCCTGAATTAGATTTGAAGCCTAGTGAAACGAGAAAAATTTTTAAAGAGCGAAATTGGAATAAAATTGTTGCATTTCAAACAAGAAACCCTCCTCATAAAGGGCATGAATATGTGCAGAAAACGGCGTTGACACTTGCTGATGGGCTTTTTATTAATCCAGTGATTGGTAAAAAGAAAACAGGGGATTTTTTAGATGAAGTAATAATTAGAGCATATCAAGCATTAATAGAAGAGTATTATCCAAAACACCGAGTTTTACTAAGTACTTTTGAGACTGAAATGCGATACGCTGGACCTAAAGAAGCAATTTTTCATGCAATTGCAAGAAAGAATTTTGGTTGTAATTTTATCATTATAGGCAGAGATCATGCAGGAGTAGGAAACTTTTATGCTCCCTATGATGCCCATAAAATTTTTGATGATTTCCCTGATTTAGGAATTGCACCCATCTTTTTCAGGTCCTTTATGTTATGTAGAGTATGTGAAGATATCGTAAATGATAAAATATGTCCCCATCTACCGGATTGTCACACAAATTTTAGTGGTTCTAATATTAGAAAGATGTTATGCGCGGGCCAAGAACCCCCAAAAGAAGTTATGAGACCCGAAGTCGCAAAGGTAATTTTCGAATATCAAGATCCCTTTTGTAAATAAAATATTAATCTCGATAAGAAATAAAAAAGGAGGTATGTACATCTTGGGAATAAATATTAAAAATATTAAAATTGAGGAAGTAAAAACGAATATTGATAAAATAAATGAAGAATTCGAAGATAAAGGACCTCAAGAATTATTACAATGGGCCTTTGATACGTATAGAGAAAAAATTGTATTAGCAAGCAGTTTGGGATTAGAAGATCAAGTATTAACAGATATCTCTGTTAAAATATATCCTGAAGTACATATATTTTTTCTAGACACTGGACGACTCAACCAAGAAACATATAATGTTCTTGCAGAAAGTATGGAAAAATATAAAATCAAATATGAAATATATTTTCCAAAAGCAGAAGAAATAGAAAAATTTGAAAGGGATTTTGGACCTAATGCTTTTTATCAATCAATAGAATTACGGCACCAGTGTTGTAACATTCGAAAAATCGAACCTCTTCAAAGAGCATTAAAAGGTTTTACTGCTTGGATAACTGGCTTGAGACGAAAACAGAATGTTACTCGGGCTGATACAATGAAAGTAGAATGGGATGAGGTCAATAATTTGATAAAAATTAATCCTTTAGCAGATTGGTGTGTAATGGATGTGACAGAATATATCAC
>SDBS01000870.1_pt1 | contig 30340 bp, 15 predicted proteins | sample 2277091 | NCBI WGS metagenome assembly SDBS01 (sample SAMN10404972, study PRJNA504765) | marine sediment metagenome | isolation source: marine sediment core GS10_PC15, 163 cmbsf | place: Arctic Ocean: Southern Knipovich Ridge | collected 2010 | reverse complement strand
GTTCACCAGGACATCCATGGTAATCGGGGTGTCTTCGAGGATAGAGTCACTATCATCGACAGCATCTGGGGGATAATCGACCGTTGCCGAGATCTGGATGTTTGTTATGCCCAGCTCATCGCGCTTTCCACCCCTACCCCCGGTATCATCAGAAGCCCAACGGAGATAGTAGAAACCGGAATTCGAAAGACTCAATCCGCTGATCGAACGAGTATTCGAGAATTGTGTCCAACCATTCGTGTCTTTCGCTGCAATCGTGCTGAAAGTGATCAGGGTTGTATAGGTTGAATCATCCGTGGAATGAGCAAAATCGAACGAGCTCGACCGGTCTTTATCATTATTCACCCACAAGTCATAATCCACATCGATGTCAGTGATCTTGCCGCCCGTGTTATTGAATATGCGGAGGACAAACACTCCTGGCGTGAACTCACCTTTCGTCGGCTGCACACCGAGCGCCGTCACTCCCGGCGCGACGGTGAAGGCGTAAACTCCACCGGGATTGATCCCTCCCGTACTCGTTCCGCGTGTAAAGGACGCCCCCGTACCCGTGCCACCAAAGGGCATGTCGCCATCCGAAAGTCCAGACACCCGCCATGTGTCCGAATCCAACTGCCCGGCGGTCGGCGAAGGTGTGAATCCTGCCCCGGTAAAGCCTGAGAAATCAATGGTGTACGTTGTCAGTGCGGCATCGATGGAAAGAGAGGCGTGTGCGCTCTGGGGGGAGAGCAATGTAGATAGAATAAGCGCAAGACCGAGACTGATTCCCCCTACGATCTTCCCGGCAGGTTGTATATCCCTTCTAAACCTACGATAAATAACAATCATATGTATTTCAACCTGATTAGGGTTTCTTCTATTCTATCGCCATCGTAAGAGGGACAACCTTACACATGCCTATCGTAAGTCGGTTGTAAGCTCGATCTATGCAAGGATCCTGGAATTATATTAAGTGGACTACCAAATTCCATTTCGCTGAAGGATGAGATGTACCCATGCAGGCGAGGACGAAGCCATGAGGTTATGACCTCAGAGCTAAAAAGTCAGCGCAGGATAAGCGGCAAGAAAAGGCTTATCAACTTCTCGTACGCCCCCATGTCGCAATCCGCTGTGCCATTCCCATCACCGTCGATCGGGCGTGAATAGCCATCTAGGTCCGTCGCCGGGCAGGCGCCGTTGTCCCCTGCGTCAATTGCAGGTGAGCCAGCTTGCAGGTGCAGGTCTCCCACCGTGGTGGGGGCAGTTAGGGGGTTAACCGGAGTGATGAACAATGGGTCGGCGTCGATGTTGTTCCCGCCGTCCGTCCCCAAGCCAGTATCCCACCCTGCACCTGAACCACCGCTACCTTCGATGTCGGAGTAGAAGATCGAAGGGGTGCTACTGCTGTTGAAAATCTGATCGCCGGCGCTACTAGCCTGGTTGTTCCACATGATCACATTGATGAGTGTTGGACTGCTGGTCGCGTTGAGCATCCCGCCTCCCAATGAAGCCGCATTTCCGGAGAAGCTCACATCCGTCAGGGAAGAATTGCTCAGGTAATTGTACATCCCACCTCCCTGGTCCGCCTGGTTCCCACTGAAGACCACGTTCGAAAGCGTCGGGCTGCTGCTGTTGTTGCTGTTGTAGAGTCCACCACCATGAGCTGCCTGGTTGCCGGTGAAGCGCACTCCGGCTAGCACCGGGGCGCTGTTGTTGATGTTGTACATCCCGCCGCCCAAATTCGCCTGGTTGTCGCTGAAAGTGACATCCGTCAGCATCGGGTTGCTCTGATAGCCATATAAGCCACCGCCGGCTACAGCCTGGTTGTCCGTGAACTGCACGTTCACCAGAATCGGGCTGCTCAGGATGTCGTACATCCCTCCTCCTGTCGAATCAGCCTGATTCGCGTCGAAGTTAACTTGGGTCAGCACCGGGTTGCTGCTGTTATTGTTGTAGATCCCTCCTCCGCTTGTAGCAGCATGATTGCCGGAGAGCCTAATATTCGTCAGCGCCGGGCTGCTGCTGACATTGAACACCCCACCGCCGCTGTCATCGGGATAGATCCCGTCAGCATTCCCTGCGGTGATGGTGAAGCCATCCAGCACCGCGATCTCCCAAGAGCCCCCCCCTGTAACCACATGGTAAGCGTTGCTCCCGACGATGTCCGTAACGTCCGTCACCACCTCGTTTGTATCCGTGGAGTCGTTCTTGTCGATGTCCCCGCTCAGTACGGTCACGTTGGTGACCCAATCCCGCTGCGATCGGATCGTCTCGGACCCGGCAAAGCCCCCATAGATCTCCACCCCGTTGAGCAACGTAAACGTCGAACTCTGGTCATTATTCACCGCACCCCCGCCCTCGTCCGGGTAGTACACCCCCGCAGCCACCCAAATCTCGTCCCCGCTCACCGCATCCGCCAGCGCCTCCTGCAACGTGGGATAAGCATCCGTCCAACTCAAGCCGGTGTCGGCGCCGGTGGCGGAGGCGTCGACGTAGATGTCAGTCCCAGCCGCTTCGGCGGGTACCACTTCTAGGATGCCCCACCGTACCTGTGAAGTGCCAGGCACGAACGCACCGAACACGTAGATTGCCATCGTTCCAAGGGCAAGTAGACCCAGCAAGGCAAGGAACTGGGGAAAATAACGCTTGAACATGGAATCCTCCTCGCAGGGGATCGAAGTACTGGATTCACACTCGTATACCTGTGAATATGCTCAACATGGTGCGTTCGCTAGCGCATGATCAGCGGTAGAAAAAGCTCGAACGGTTTGAGCTCGTATGCGCCGATATCGCATACCGATATTCCGTTAACATCGCCGTCCTTCGGCCTGGGAAACCCACGCTGATCGGTGGCCGGGCAGCCACTATTCGTGCCGGCGTCGATCGCCAGGCTGGGAACGAGCAGCGCATGTGTGCGTGTGGTTCCGCCATTCCAGTCGAGCGTTCCTAGAAAGGGATTTGTACCGCCCAAATCCCCCGTTCCGCTCAACCCACAGGTGTTGTTGTTGTCGAAATTGTATCCCGCCGAGGTGATTGTGTTCGAGCAATTCACACCACCAGAAAACGAAAAGAGCATCGTGTTCTTAATGGTCGTTGTTCCAGACTGCCGGGCAATACTCGCTGCCCCGGTATTGTCAAAAAAAGTGCTGTTGGTGATCGTGGTCGTTCCAGAACTCCGGATTGCACCTTTTAAATTGCCACTGAACGTTGAATTGGTCACGGTCATTGAGGAACCCTGGACCGCACCACCAGAGCTGCTTGCTAAGTTGCCAGAGAAAGTACTTCCGGAAATGGAAGCATTACCGCCAAAGACCGCGCCCCCGAGGACAGCCTGGTTGTTCTCAAAGGTGCTGTCCTCGATTACCAATGTGCTCCCGAGAAAATGAATAGCCCCACCCTGGCCAAGTGATGCGCTCAAGTCCACACTGTTGTTTCTGAAGACAGTGCGAGTGATCGTGAGATTACCCGTGATGTAGATCGCTCCCCCTGAATTGTTACCTGAAGGGTTGCCTGTGGCAGAATTGTTTTCCAGGAGGCTGTCGATAATGATCAGACTCCCGGAGCTGCCGCTATTGATAGCCCCCCCCCGCTCCGTCGCAGTGCAATTTCTCATCGTCACATTGGACAATGTAGTTGTGTAAAGATTTCCTTGAGAGAAACAACTGCCACCTGCGGAAGCGCCATTCCGCAAAGTCAGATCCTGAATGGTGACCGTGCTTAAAGCGCCGCTCCGTCGGAAGATGTTGCTTGTGCCTCCCCCATCAATAATCGTGCCCGGCTCTCCATCCACGATCAGCTCACTGCTCAAGGTGATCTCGCCCTCTGTGAGGAAATAGATACCTGCAGGGATAAAGACGGTGTCGGCTCCACTTCCCGCGAGGCATCCATCATTGGAAGAATTCGTAATCGCGGACCAAATGGCCTCGCGTAAGGTGCAGTTTCCGTTGTCAGGATCGCTTAAGGGCTCATCGACTGTCGTATCCGGACTGATCGTCGCGCTAAGGGCTGACCTCGGCCTCGCTACCCATCCGACGATGAGAAGTAGTGCGGCAACGACCACCCGGATGAGCTTGCTGACATGGCTACCCTGTGAAGTCCGAACCCGGATCATCTCCAGACCCTCCTGAACTCACCAACCGAAAAAGCTGACAACTTCCCGGCAACCTGACACGCTTCGATGCCACTGAAACACGACTGTCAGAGCGCCCGATTGTGTAGGGTTTCACATATCTGGACTGATTAGAGTATCTATATCATGATTCGAGCTTCACTGCAAAGGCGGAGAAGGTATACACTTCACATGCGGGGTGACCAAGGGCACCAATTCTCGCTTTAATATGAGCCGGGACGCCCATCATGCTTCCCTGTATCAGGGGGAACGATACCAATAGCATCATGGTCAAAGGTCTAGAACATTTTACCGATCCTAAAGCCTAGCCATCAGATACGCGATTCGGCAGGATCTTGGATCTCTAAATATCAAGTAAAGCTGGATCCTCCTAGAAAACTTCATATTCAGGTGTAATAAAACCGCCATCCGGGGGGCAGCGCAAGGAACGGTATTACTTCTGGGCACCATTCACTTACGTGCTCGACATGCAAAGGTTCAAAAAATTCGGGATCAGTTGATAAGTCTTCTCCTGCCCAGATAAACCATCCTGTTGTTTCCCCCTCCGGAGGATGTCTCAAACCATTAATCGATAATATGCCTTCCAGGACTGTACGAGAAATACCTACCTTCAGCTGAGGGTGAGATGCTACAGGTTGTACTCTGTACTTACGGTACTTGTTACGTTGATACGAAGTTATGAATTCTTCACTCATGATTGAAAAATTACTTCATTCTTCATGAATACCAACTTAGTTCTCCACCTTGTTTCGCGGAGCAAGTCGGGCACATTGGTTGTACAACCTCATATAGATGGATAGGTTAAAGAATTACCATCTGGATAGCGGATCAATAAGGCCCCTGGCAGTCGCACTTTAGGATTTCACGCACTAGAGAGCTTCATTGTGTGGATAACAATTGAAATTATGTTTATAGCAACGATCAGAGCCAAATACTTTATCCACTTAGGTATCAGTGACAGAAAGTGGATCGATCACCTCGCGCAGTGCATGCGCAAACTCCCGATACTGGACTGCCGCCAGGTCACTTCGATCTCCCAGATCAGCTAGAGACTCATCTAGTGCTCCCAAGGACAATTCATGACTTCCCAATAAGAGATAGATGATTGGTAGACGGAATGCTCGGCTCTCTGGATGGCTATACAATCTGTCTTCTAAACACCTGGCAAGCGCTTCCAGACCGGTGTGTTCCCGCATAAAGACATTACCGAACGTATCGATGTCGGCGACCATTTTCCTCAAGCGATCCTTCACCGGCACCTCTTCCCCAAATAGCCAGGGCTCATATGATCCTTCAGGCATGAGATATTGCAAATGAGAACGAATCGTCGGAGGGCTATAGGGATGGAACTTCTCTCCACGAATCTCGGCAAGTTTCCTTTCGACAAGTTGATGTCGAATCCCGATGAAGGGGTGGATCTCTAACTGTCCATCACCACGATTGACAGCCCGGTTCAAACCAATCCAACCGTTTACCTCTGCAGCGATGTCCAGAGTGAATATTCCATCTGATCGCTCTTCATATCCTCGTGCTAGGAGCTCATCCCTGGCGAGGGTTGTGACCTCCTTAATGAGTTCCTTGCTTGCTCGCATCTTTACTCTCCCCAACGATCGATAAGAATTTCTGTTGGACCTATTGGTTCTCCCAATGTGTAACCTGCTTTCTCTGCGTTTGCTCCCACAGGGATACCCCCACTTTCCATGATTTCAGGATAACCCACTTTCTGATTTGGTGTTAGATCCGCCCAAGGGCCATTCTTAGATTCGATGAAGACGATCTGACCACTTTCGTTTAAGTATGCTAAGTCAGGTCGAACTCTTGTACCAGAAGGCGTTTCGATTGTTATCTCGCTACCCAGGAACGTCCAGCCCCTATCCGATGCTGCTTGCATGGACTTTTCCACCCCAATTTGACCCTTTAATACCGGACCGATGCCACCTCTTGCGCCTTGGCTTACGGCTCTCGCCGCCCGTCGAGCGACAAACCCAATCACCTCACCCATCCCAAACGCGATCACATTGCCAACAAAGGCCTCGCTGGGCGTGTAGCCGCGCACGGCGATGTCCCAGATCATACCGGCTTCGATATCGATCATCGCCCCAATGGCAAATGCACTCACACCAGTAAGACCGGCAGCAGCGATCATCCCGCCCGTCAGCGCACCGAACCCACCCATCACAAAGCCTTCAAGGAACGCCATCCCCAGCCGGCTGGCATCGAGATTCTGATAGTAGGTAGCGTCCCAGAACGACATGCCACAGGTCTTCATGTTGTGATGGACCTGTGAACCGTACTCGAAAAGCGTGGTCGCCCCGCCTGCCACGAGCGCCGCAATCGCAATTATGGCCAGGAAGGGCAGCTTACCGCTGGGATCGGTGTAGAGAAGTGGATTGTTCAAGGCATAGAGGTAAGGGTGCAGCGTCGATGGCGCGATGGCAATACCCGGGAACGGATCGTGTGTGGTGAAGCGTCCCTGCTCTGGCGCATAGTAGCGCGCCCGCAGGAAGATCAAATTCGTGGGGTCGGTCCACTCACCCGTAAATCCATAGGCAGAGGTTTGAAATGCGGTCTCATCTTCTAATTCACCGAACGGTGAGTAGCTCCGGGAGAGGGTGACATGACCGCTCGCATCTGCTCCCTGGCGAAGGCTCCCCAAACCATCCGGAAGGTTATACATCCATCCCTCTGACTGGGCTTCCCCCACGCGACCGAGTCCATGCACGTAATCCGTCGATTCATCCGATAACACCTGGGTGAGTGTCCGGTTGATATCGAGCGTGATCTGGCTGGTGATCCCATCCGCATCAAGCCAGATACGATCGCCGAGTCCGTTGTAACCAAAGGCGTACGTGCTGCTTCCATCTGCAACGCCTACGAGCCTGCCGGCGTGATCGTAGTCATAAGTCCACTGCTCGTCAGCGAGCAACTGTCCATTCGCATCCCAGGTATAGGGGACACCGTCCACAGAGACGAGCCTCTGGGCGGCATCGTAGGTATAGAGCGTGGTACCCGAATCGCTCTCCCGCATGAGCCGGTTGCCGGTGGCGTCGTAGGCGTAGTTGAAGAATTCACCGGAGGAGTAATCCGCAGCCGTCAGCCGGTAGAGTGGGTCATATTCATAGTCAATCGTGCGTGTAAGGACTGCGCTTCCAAACTGCGAATAGGCTATATTTGGCGACATAGCGGAGGGTGCTCGCATCGCAGCCCGGGGTTTTATCCATCCATGCGAACTAGCGAAAATCGAGGATTGGTCCTCCAATGTTGCAGGGGATGGGATGTCCGTCGCAGTCCCTATCGGTAACGATGTCTTTATCGCTGTTGAGGTAGGTGTTGCCGATGCCGTAACCGTTGATGTTGGCGTTGCCGTCCAGATAGATTCGGATCCAGTCTGGGTAGCAGTCGCCGTGGGGGTGGAAGTGAGAGAAGCTGTCGGTCCCGGGGTTGGGCTCGCCGTAGGGTTGTTATCAAGCTCGAGCGACTCCCCACTGATCTTTGGTGATGACTCGGTCACGTCCTTCATCAAGAGGGGGAGATATATCCAGACCCTTGCTTCCATCATCGATTCGATGGATTGAGTTAGATTTCCCACTGGGTCGTAGCTGTACGCGTAATCAGCCAGAACAACCCCGCCAAGTTGATGCGATAAAGTGGTGAGTTGTCCAGCAGCGTCGTATTGGTAGTCTGATTCGACTCCATTAGGAAGGTTTACCGTGTGCAATCGGTCTGCAGCATCGTAGGCATATTCGGTAACGGCAGCTGTCCAATCCGTGACCTGACTGAGACGATCGGCGGCGTCATAGGCATAGCTCGTCGTCTTGCCCTCATAACCCATGCTAAGCCGGTTCCCGACGGCATCATAGCTATACCCAACCGTGGTGCTAAATGAATCTGTCACTGTTGCAGTGCGGTCAAGCGCGTCAAATGTCCATGAGGTCGTCCCGAAACCGTCGATCATCTCCAGGAGATTGCCGACGGCATCGTAGTCGAAACTGACATCGGGATCTGGGGAGGGATAGTCAATTCCGACAAGTCGATCCCCCGCACTGTAGGTAAAGCTCGTGACGAAACCCAACGCATCGGTTTTGATAATTCGGTTGCCGACCACATCGTATCCAAAACCGGTTGTATTCCCCAGGGGATTGGTGGTACTGGTCAGCCTATCCAACGCATCATAGGCATAGGTGGTGACTCCCCCATGTGCATCCTGGTGCGCAAGCAGGTTGCCCACCCCATCATAAGTGTAATCAGTGCGCACGTTTGTCTGATTGTCGGAGGACACCGCTGCGATGTAGTTCTCCACGACTGCGGTAAGACGTGCCAGGGCATCGTATTCAAACTGCGTCTCCACGCCGTTGGCATCGACGAAGGAGGTCAAATTCCCCACCGCGTCATGGCGCAAGATGATGATGTTGCCCAGCGGGTTCACAACCTGCGTGCGGCGGTTGAGGCCGTCATAGTTGAATGTCGTGATGTTCCCCAGAGGATCTGTCGACGTAAGCAAATTTCCTACCGCATCATAGCTATAGGTCGTGGTGTGCCCGAGCGGACCGGTGAGAGAGATCAGTTGATTGAGGCTGTCATAGCTATAGGTCGTCGCATTCCCCCGAGAATCGAGTGTCTGGATCCAATTGCCAACGGCATCATAGAAATGTTCCGTCACATTGCCGAGTGCGTTCGTCTCCCGGATACGTCGATTGAGCGCATCGTATTCAAAAGTTGTCGAATTTCCCAGAGCGTTTGTGATCTGGGTCAGATTCCCGGCGGAGTCATAGGTGAAGAGGGAAGTGTTGCCGAGCGGATCGGTCGTCGATTGTAGGTGTCCCAGCACGTCATAGGTAAACGATGTTGTACGCCCGAGGGCGTCAGTTGAGCTGGCGATGGTGGAATCCAGGTCATAGATAAGTGTGTATGCGTTTCCATTTGCGTCAGTGATGGATTGCAGACGGTTGTTGGCGTCGTAAGCATAGGTCGTCGTTCTGCCTAGCGGATCCGTCGAGGAAACCATGTTCCCGGCTGCGTCGTAGGAATTCGATGTAGAATTGCCGGTCGAATCTTGAATTTCTACCAAGCGATTGGCGTCGTCATACGTAAACGACGTTACCCTGCCGTAGGTATCCGTGATATCGAGAAGATTACCCACCGAGTCATAATCGAAAGTTGTGACGATGTTCCACTCATCGTCCTCGTTCTGTGTTTTCGATGAATGGTTATTAAGTGTAAGTTCGACGATCCGGTCTGAATCATCCGGGACCGAATGCGTCACACGGCCCAACGGGTCGGTCACATCCGTCAGCCGGCCCAACGCATCATAATCGTAGATCCATGTATTCCCCAGAGCGTCGGTCATCGAAACAGGCTGCCCTGAAGCGTCGTAGTTGAAGCTGGTGACCCACCCCAGCGCATCGGTGACGGTTTCAACATAACCTTCAGGGGTGTATGAGTAGGTCTTAACACCACCCAATGCATCCGTCGCACCCGTCAATAAATTTCCGGAGTAGGTGAAGGTGCTGAGGAATCCGCGCGTATCAAGGATCTCCGTCATATGATGTGCTGAGTCATAGGAGAAATCTGTCAGACTCCCAGCAGCATCTACGACCTGCAGCAAATCGACACCATCTGGTCCCCAGCTCATCTCCGTGAGATGCCCGAGGGGATCTGAGATCTCGATCATTTTCGAATGACCACCATAAGTGTGGGTCGTTACACCCCCCATCGCGTCCGTAGTCGATACGAGGGCATTGCTGGAGTCATAGGTGTGTACCTGGCTATTTCCCAGCGCATCGGTCAAGGCCGTCGTACCATCACTGTTATAGGTGAGTTCCACCATCAGTTCGGCTTCCCCGTTGTATTGCCAGACACCCCTCCCATCACCATCGTATTCAGTGCGAACCTCGGTCAGGCCCCGAGGATCGACCACTTCGGTAAGCCGATGTTCAGGATCGTAGGTATAGCCCCAGGACCCCCCGAGGACATCCGCAACATTTGTCAGGTCACCGGCACCATCATAGGTAAAAGACACTCCCCGGCCGGTGTGATCCACGACACCAACCAGCAAGTCGGATGGGTCATACGTAAACTCCAGGTAGCGACCGCTTGTATCGTCCGTAACACGCTCGAGGCGATCACTCCCATCGTATGTGTAACTCCAGGTTCGACCTTCGGCATCAGCCCACTCGAGCAATTTTCCTTCGTCATTAAAAAGGTACGAGCTGCCCATTGCATTGGTGATGGAATAAGTCAGGGGAGGACCGACGTTTAAGACCAGAGTGCCGGTAACACCAGGCGCGGCCGAATAGGTACCATCTTCATGGTCGATAAAAGCGTACTGATTGGCACAGTGGGCCTGGAACCATACGACGCCCTTTTCGCCATCAGGATCTGAAGGAAAGGTCAGCTGCGAAGCGTGGTTATGGACCCAGCCAAACCCAAGACCGACATCCTCTGGATCGCTGGAGGTATAGCAGCGTGAAAAACTCAGTGGTCCAGCGGGGGATGTCATCGAGAGATCACGAATTTGATAATCAAGGACACCCGTGAGGCTATTGATTGGATCGGATGCGTATCCCTGCGTTTTGGCGGGATTACACCAGGGGCATTCCCGATCATCTGTCGCACTGCTCTTATTCGTGCAGGAGGAATCGCTGCTTCTGGGATCATTCCACCATACGTCTGGATCGAGCGACCAGAATATGGTCTTGGACATGGTAATGCTTTCGTGAGAACCAATGGGAAAGCGGTTATTCTGGGCCTTAAATACTTCATTCTGGATGACGGGTTGATGAAGACAACTTTCCACTCTATTGAAGGTTCCCACCCGGCAGATTTCGGTAGCCGAGGTGTAATAGGTCGGCTCTCGATTGCGCCAATATGTATCGATATACCCGACGCGCAGATCATAGCCCCCGTATTCTGAGATAGTGAAACCACTCCCGTTATAGAAAGTGAACGTCGCCTCGCAGATGCCAAATCGTTCCGTGGGCTCCATTCCTGTGGGGCAATTGGTTGAGAATTCCGTGACCTGGATAAAGGGATGTGCGAACTCGGCGTGTGATTCGAGCACGGTAAAAGGCTCGCCAGGAGGCACCTGGCTCGCATCCGTGTTGAAACCGGAAGTGGTTGAGATGTCCTTCATTGGCATGCTAAAAAAAGGGACCCTCGGAGTGCGATCCGGTATGTCCTCTTGAGTGGGGATCAAAGCCCTACGAGGTTCGGGATGGGTGAACTTGGGGGGCGAGTACTCGGGATCCTGCCCGCGGTTGGTTGGTTTGCCATCCACAAACGGAGGGGAAGCCGCTGATGCCACATACCCGACGGCGAGGTTGGATATGACAAGGGATACGATTACGAGACCGTGTACAACGCGGACAAGCCCGCGCTGGAGACTCGAGTGATTTGTGTAACCGGTTGATAGGTGAAAGACGACGTGATCAAGAATTTTATATTTCTGGATCACAGCGATTTCCCCATATTTCTTCTCGCCTGAAAGAGTAAACAACCGTCGACAAAACAGTACCCTGATACTACATCCTTTTCGCAGGGTATTCAAGTCAGATAATATTCCTCAGATTGTGAGTATCGTCCCTTCCCCGCAGGGGCTGGTCAATTCCCCGCAACCCAATCCGATGGAAAAGATCGGGTATCAAAGCCCGCCCTATACACCACAATCAACCGAACACCGCATGATCAATGGCAAGAAGACAAAGGCACCCTCGTAGGCGCCGATATCACACCTAATACCAAGCGGTCGGGAGACGCCACGTTGATCGGTGGCTTCGCACGCTAAACCTCCGCTTCCAGGTACTGCAGGATTCCCGGCATCGATGGCGGGACTTCCCGCCAAAAGCATGTGCGTCTCCGATGGACCACCATGATCGGCTAACGCACCCAGATGTGGGTCGATTGGAGATAGCGCGGTTCCCTGCTGATCACCCAGTCCTGTGAAATCGCATGTGCGGGGTGAGTCTGCCTTCACACCTTCGATGTTGTAGCCACCCGATAATATTGTGGTGTTAAACTCGCTGCAATCTGCACCCGCTATTTCCGGAACTCCGTCCACCAGGTTGCCTGCGATGAGGCTGTTGTAAACCGACATCTGGCTCTCGATCAGGTACATCCCGCCGCCATGGACTGCATAGATCGTGTCCAATCCAGCATTGTTTCCGGTTATGGTGACGTTGTTCAATACAGACGTATACGCAAAATTCTGAAAGAGGCCACCACCGCTGTCAGCCGCAGTGTTCCCCTTCACGGTGACATTCTTTGGAACCACGCTGTCCGCGAGGATGAAGATTCCACCCCCCTGCCCATATGCACCCTGATCGGCATGGTTACGATCCAAGAGACTTTCTTTCAAGGTCAGAATACCGATGGCGCCAATCCCACCGCCATAAGCAGCATGATTGTCGTAAAATGTTACTCGTGTCAGCATTGTTGTACCCTGGAAAAGGTATAATCCTCCTCCATAGCCAGCTGCGGTATTCCCTTCAACCTCACAATCGGTCATGGTCAGCGTTCCCCGATTTTCGATTCCGCCACCGTTGCAATTCAAACTCGTACAGCTGTTTCCAGTGATTTTCACGTTATTTAATACTGCAATATTTCCCGCAGAAATGTAGAGACCGCCTCCGTGAGCGCCTAGATTTCCTGAGAAAATCACATCATCGAAATTGATGCCATCCCCGTAGTGATAGATCCCTCCACCATAGGAGCTTGAATTTCCCCCGCTGACCGTCACCCCGGACATGATAAGATCAATACTTCCACTGACCATCAGAATGCGGTCATCCCAACCGGTGTCACCCTGAATCGTGGTCGTCGCCGAACCGGCGCCCGTGATCGTCAGATTATCGGTGTACACATTGAGGTCACCAGTGAAATTGCTGGACTCCCCAGCGCCGAATATCGAAAGGTATACGTCCCAGCCGGGAGATGGATGATGTCGGGTCCATCCCCCTGGGTACATTCATCGATCACAGTATCTGTATTCGCCGTTTGGATTGCCTCTCGGAGTGAGCAATCACCGTCGTCATTGAGCTCATCGTCGAAGGTGTCCACGTAGATATGCGCCACCGCTTCGGCGGGAACACTCGACAGACTCCAGGTTAAAACGAAGGAGGTCAATATAAGTAATCCGATGATCAAATAAGTTACTCGAGAGACACCTATCCGATTGAAAAAGCGTCTTTGGACACGCATGATTCCCTCCTCAATTTGTATGAACGAAGGTCCAATCGTATTCCTTGTCCAGTTACCTTCCCTGATACAAGCTTGTCCCACCACTAACCGCAGATACGATCAGATGAGAATCTTATTCGGCGACCAACTCTTGCACTCAGCGCATGATCAGCGGCAGGAACAAGTCGATTAGCTTCTCATACGCCCCCATATCGCAATCGGCGCTACCGTCCTTATCCCCATCTATCGGGCGTGTGTTGCCTTCCAGATCGGTCGCCGGGCAGGCGCCGTTGTACCCCGTGTCCACCGCAGGAGAACCGGCTTGCAGGTGCAGGTTTCCCCCCGCGGTGGGGGCGGTAGAGGGATCGACCGGCGAGATGAACAACGGATCGGCGTCGATGTTGTTCCCGCCGTCCGTCCCAAATGCGGTATCCCAGCTGCTCGATCCTCCGCTGCCCTGGATGTCGCTGTATGAGATCGAAGGGTTGCTTCCACTCCAATTAAGGATCTGGTCGCCCTCCCACTGTGCCCTGTTATTCCATAGGATGACGTTTGTCATGACCGGGTCGGAAGCACTGTTTATCATCCCTCCGCCGCGACTATCGGCGTAGTTCCCGGAAAAAGTCGCGTTGACGAGGTCAGGAAATGCAACCATGTTGTACATTCCGCCACCATAGAACCCTGCGTAGTTCCCGGTGAACAAGGTATTGATGAACAGGGGGGCACTGTAACCAACATATACCCCACCACCACTGTTTGTTGCTAGGTTGCCGGTGAAGATCACATCCGTCAAGGTCGGGCTGGTGCCTGAGGTAATGTACATCCCGCCACCCCATGTGGCATGATTGTTTGTGATCTTCACCTTTTGGAGCGAAGGAGTACCGTTGGCGATATGCATTCCGGCGCCAAGGTCCGCCCTATTGCCTGACAAGATTAGATTCACCAGCATCGGGTTGCCGTATTGGTTATAGATTCCCCCTCCGCGCTCATCAGGGTAACTCCCACCGGCATCTCCGGCCGTGATTGTGAACCCATCCAGCACGGGACTGATATTCGGCACTTCATCTGTCACGACATGGTAGGCATTGCTCCCGGCGATATCCGCCACGTCTGTCACCACCCCATTCGGGTCTAACGTGTCGTTTTGGTCGATGTCCCCGCTCAGCACGGTTACGTTTGTCACCCAGTCCCGCTGCGACCGGAGCGTCTCCGTCCCGGCGAAGCCCCCGTACACCCCTACGTCATCGATCAACGTGAAGGTCGCCGTTTGATCATCGTTCGTCATCCCACCGCCTTCATCCGGGTAGTACACGCCCGCAGCGACCCAGATCTCATCGCCGCTCGCTGCAGCCGCCAGGGCATCCTGCAACGTGGTGTACGCATCCGCCCAACTCACCCCCGTCTCCGCTCCGCTTGCGGAGGCATCGACGTAGATCGTCCCCGCAGCTTCGGCAGGTAATGCTGCAAGGTTTTCCCATAAGGTATGAGTTTTCGCCGGTGCAGTCTCGCCCACCAGTTTGATCACCACGATGCCAACGGCCAACAGACTCAGCAACGTAACGACCTGGAGACCAGTACGTTTGAACATCAGATCCTCCTCCCCCTCCACTTTCTCTCACCGGCAAGCGATTCCGATGGACGCATCGGACTTATCGCATGATCAACGGCAAGAAAAGCTCAAATGGCTTGAATTCGTAGGCACCGATATCACACACGGCCGTACCGTTCAAATCACCATCCTTTGGCCTGGGATACCCACGCTGATCGGTCGCCGGGCAATCTCCAGGGTTGCCAGCGTCGATCCCCGGGCTGCCGGCAAGCAGGGCGTGCGTGCGGGTCGGTCCGCCATTGTCCTGCAGTGAACCGAGGATGGGATCGAACGTCGATCCTGGGGAACCCTGCATGGAATGCGGGCCGTTCAGGTCACAGGCGTTCACGCCGGACGATTTCACTCCCTGGATGTTGTAATCCTTATCGCCAAATGTCGTACTGCTGTTGTAGCAGTCAGAGTAATCAACCCCAGCAGCGCCGTATATCGTATTCCCAGCAATGATGGTGTTGTTGATATTCATTCCACCACCACTTGTGTAGATGCCCCCGCCGTAACGAACACCTCCGAGCCCACTTGCATCGGCATTATTCTGTGTGATCGTCACGTTATCCAAGTCGAAGGAAGCCTGGTTGTAGTGGTAGATACCACCACCGGATTGGTTGGCATAATTTTGACTAAATGTGACATTTTCGAGTATCGTGGACCCTGTGCCAGTGGTATGTAACCCCCCACCTCGACTGCCTTCGGCGACATTGCCTTTATTGTTAAAAAGGAGGCTGTTTTCCACTGTCAAATCATCGGCGTTATGGATTCCTCCTCCTGTATCCGCAGTATTATTTTTAATCAATACATTGTTGAGGTAGGCCGTCGAAGTACCTGAGGGAGAGTTGTCTTCTGTGAATAGACCGCCCCCTTTGTATCCCGCATGATTATCCTGGATAATGCTGTCTTCGATCGTAATCGCGCCCCAATTTTCAATCCCACCTCCACCACAACCAGGATTAACACATGAGTTTCCATACACCCACACATCCGTCAAAGTCGCCGATGTATCGCGGAAAATGTGGAGTGCCCCACCGCCATAGTCAGCCTCGTTTGTACTGAAGATCACATCGATGAGACTGAGCGATCCACCGCTGACATTGATCCCACCCCCCCGAGATGCCGTATCACCAGAGTTGATGGCTACCCCTTGAATAACGGTGCCGTCAGCATAGTAGACTTGGATGACCCGGTCATCCCAGCCCGTTCCACCTCGAATGATCGTGCCACCCGGACCTGAACCCGCCCCTGAAAGAGTAAGCGCTTCGTAGGCCACATCCAGATCTCCAACGTCATTGTAGGCGAGGTCAAACGTATCAGGCCCGCCTGCGATGCTCAGCGTATACGATCCCGCAGGGATAACGACTTCATCCACGCCGTTACCTGCAGGGCAGGCATCGACGGCGGCGTCAGTATTGGCCGCTTCAATCGCCTCCCTTAAGGAGCAGTCACCGTCAGAATTCAGCTCGTCGGACATTGTGTTGACGTTGATCGTTGTACCAGCTTCGACCTTCATCGAAGGTGATAATCCCAGTCCTGCAAACGCGATTGCACCACTGATTAGGACCCTAATTCCAAATCCCAACCAACTGCAATAGCTCCCATCGCAAGTGATAGTATTCCCGTCGACCTTCATGAAACCCTCCTCGATTTTTGACAATGAAAAGTCATTCCGAATATGAACAACGAACAATTCGATGACTCTGCCCAGTTGCAACCGCAAATGGTCTCACATACATTTTATTGCTGGGAAAATTGAATACAGAAGACGAATTTTGCTGTTTAGTTGACTTTGACAATAGCCAGAAAAATCTCGTAGGAGAATCAAACAGCCAAAGATAATCTCCATGGCTGTTATCACTATTCTTGGTCTTGCGAGCTCCGCCTTGCCTACAATAAATCCAAGCTCGGCGCAGTACACAGCGAATCATTAGGCGCCCTTCCCTCAGGCAGCGATATATTACCCCCTCTCACCATCCAGTTCGGAACGCCCTTAGACACTCGTCGTGAGTGTTTGAACATCATACAGAAATATCATGCCCTGTGCAATGGATATTCATCCTCAACGCATGACATACTGATCCGCCCCCGCAAGGACTCTGTCGAATCGCCCAGAATCTCATTGAAAGGATAAGGGTCCGTCCCTGCATCCCTTACCTCATGATGAGTGGCAGGAAGAGGTCAATCAGCTTCTCATACGCCCCCATGTCGCAAACGGCCACGCCGTCCAGGTCCCCATCGATCGCCCGCGGCCAGCCACGTTGGTCGTAGAGAATTGGTCCGCCTACGTCATCCGTACATCCGGCGGGATTCCCGGCGTCGATGGCCGGGCTGCCGTAGTTGAGCGCGTGAGTCCGGGTAGGACCTCCATTATCGACCAGTGGGCTCAGCATCGGGTCCACACTACTTACATCCCCCGTCCCGCCCAAAGTGCAGGTGCTGTTGTTGTCCAGGTTGTAGCCGCCAGAGGTGATTGTGCCAGAGCAGTTCGTACCACCTGAAAACGAGAAGAGGATCGAGTTCTTAAGTGTCACGGTTCCACTTATTTTTGTGATATTTGCCGCACCAGTGTTGTTGTCAAAAAATGTGCTATTCAGCACCCATACGTCAACCCCGCTTGTAGCCAAACCTCCATTAATGTTCTTGCTGAATGTGGAATTATCCAACACTAATAGTGAACTATTAAGTGCTCCAGGAGAACCGGTTGAGTTGTTATTGGAGAATGTGCTCCCAGAAATTGTCGTATCACCACGCGAATAAATCGCACCGCCATGCGCGGCGGAATTACTGACAAAGGTGGAATCTTCTACAATTAATATTGCCCCGCTGAAACCCGATACTATCGCTCCGCCCCGGGCATCGGGATCATCCGGATCTACACCGTTAAATGCAAACACCGTACGTATGACAGTCAGGATGCCTCCAGCATTATTCACCCCAGCACCACTAGAACTACCCGAGACGGGATCCTCCGTGCTGTTGTAATGCACGATGCAATCGGTAAGTGTTAACTCACCACTATTGTTATATGCCGCCCCCCCTGGTCCGACGACCGAGTTATTGTAAAACGACACGTTTTCAAAGATGGTGCTCGTGGCAGCCTGGTAAAACGCGCCTCCAACACTTGAAGCTCCGCCTTGAAGGGTCAAATCGCGTATCGTGACAAGCGCTGTTGAACTCGTACGACTAAATATCTGAGTAGCGCCTTGGCCATCGATTTTTGTCAGATCTCGCCCTGCTCCAACGATTTGCATCTCTGTGCTGGGATTCATGGCTACACCTGGGGTTAGAAAGTACCAACCAGATGGAACTGAGACGACATCCGGTCCACTTCCCGCAGGGCATTCTCCGGGTGTTGACCCAGAGGGACTGTCCGTGTTAGCAGCGACAATCGCCTCACGCAGCGTACACTGCCCATCATCCAACACCACATCCGCTGTGCTGTTCACTTCGATACTGGCTGCGCTCGCTGATTGTGTCAGGTATAACGAGAAACACAGAATCCCAACTAGAGTGAACGATGCAAGCGCGATCCAACAAAGTGCAGATTTCCAGTTCTCTTGGTTCAGGAAGTTAGTCGAAAGAGATACCATGCCCTACTCCCTTCTTTGCTAGATCTATATCCTACCGTCTAATAAGCGGCAACCAGAGCTGGTAAGGCGGCGGAGCCTCAAATGCTCCGATGTCGCACGTCGCAGTCCCGTTCACTTCGCCGTCGACCGTGCGTGGCCAGCCGCGCTGGTCGGTGAGCAGCGGCGCGCCGCCGCTATTACAGATGCCTCCGGCGTCGATGGCTGGGCTGTCGGATGCCAGCGCGATCGTATTGGTGGGGCCACTATGATCCGCCATAGTGAGCAGTTTGGGGTCGGTGGAGGTCTGGTCGGAAGGGTCGGTCATGACGGCGCTGCAAGAAGAGTCTCCCGCCAGGTTATGATGCTCATTAAGTGAATTAACCGTTCCAGTGCTATTGCAATCCCCACCAATGTTATCAGCTACGATGGTGTGCGTCATGACCTCAATATTGCCGCTGTTGGTAAGCGCAGCGGGGAAAGTGCTCTCATTCGAAGCGATGGTCACGTTCCAGAGCCATAATTGCCCGGGCGAGTTATTGTAGATCGCCGCGCCACCGGCGCCTCCTGACGTGGTGCCCTTATTGGCATAGAAGGTAACATTCGTGAGCTGGGCGCTACCATTGTTGAAAATACCGCCGCCCGCGAGGGCACTGTTTCCCTGGAATGTGGATCGTTCGATGGTGAGCACTCCCCCTGTTGCATTGCTAATCCCTCCCCCTTCGTAGGAGCCAGTCGTGTCTAAACTCTTATTCCTGTAGAAAGTGGTATCTATGATCTCCAGCACACCGGTGGGATGGTTAAAGATACCCCCGCCATTCTGCCCTGCATGATTCCCACCGATATACACACGATGGAGCGTTAACTGATCGCCGTTATATATCCCCCCTCCCGAACCGACATCGGCGTAATTGCCGCTGACTGCGACATCGGTCAGGACAAGATTGCCCTGGTTGTATATGCCGGCTCCCGAGGCATCTTCACCATTGGTAATTGTAAGAGAGGAGATTTCCACTGTCGCGCCTGATGAAATACCGAGCACGCCAACCGTATTCTGCCCATCGATGATGGTCAGATCACGACCTGCGCCTTCGAGTATAAGGTTCATACCTGTGCTTAATCCTCCTATGGCATTTGTCACGTTGTAGGTCCAGCCGGGACGATGATTGTCTGGACATCCGTATCAGGCGGATAATAATAGCCCTGATAGAGCCCATTAACCTCATCCAACGCCGCGCGGAGGGTGCATTCTCCAGGCGTTGTCGTCTCACAAGTGCGATCTCCTGGAAATGGATCGTCCCCATCCCCGAAGCTGTTAACGTTGAACGTCCTCTCGGTCGCCTGCACCGAGTTGGGAAACCCCCCAATGGCAAACATTAAAATCACTGCTGCGGCGATGATTCGAGATATTCGTAGATGCCGGAGTGGGGAATCAGTGATGTGCTTCATCTTTTTCATGGATTTTTCCCTTCGCATGTGATCAGATGGCTCAGTCTCGGGTCATCCGTTCGTGAATGTGGACCTAGTCCAGACTTGGCTAACTCCAAAGGTTTTCAGACGGATGTGAGTTTGCATCCTTGAATGTCGTTTGAATGTCCCCTCACCGCATGATGAGCGGCAGAAAGAGCCACACCGGTGCCTCATACGCCCCGATGTCACACCCGAGCCCGATCGGCCGTGCAATACCCCGCTGGTCGACGCCATCGACGGGAAACATCGAGCATACCAATCCGTATCCCACATCGATTGCCGGGCTGCTGGGAAGCAACGCCATCGTCTCCGAATAACCCCCGTTATCCGCCAGCGGACCTAGAAGCGGATCCGTGTTCGGCATGTTCGGCCCAGTTGTGAAACCACAACTCGAGCCGCTGTCGATGTTTGATCCCGTAGTGGTGATCAAACCCGCCCCGGTGATATAGCAGTTCGAATTGTCGTTATCGGCAAGGATGGTGTTGGCTAAGATTAAGGTGCTAGCGGTCATGATTCCGCCTTCGACTCCCGGACCCCCGCCGTGATTCCCCGCAATCGTGCTATTCCAAATATCCGTTGTTTTCCCTGCTGTGATATAAATCGTGCCATCACCGGAGGTGATCGTGTTGTCCGTCACGGTCACATTCGCAAGCCAGACAGGTCCATCCCCCTGATCTTTTAACGCAGAACCTTGATTGTCCGCTGAATTTCCACTCAAAGTTGTGCGGATTAAGTGAACGTATTCTCCTGGGTCGTTATTGTTCAGTATGCCTCCCCCGTTCGCGCTCGCCGTATCGGCGTGATTGTTCACGACACTGGAGTCTATGAGAACCAAGGTGCCAAGGTTGTATATGCCCCCGCCGCCAAAATTCCCGGTTGCGACGTTCCCGCTGATCGTGCAGCGCTCGATCGTCAGAGCACCCCAATTTTCAATCCCGCCACCCGACGAGGCAGTGTTGTTCTGAATAACGCAATCCCGCAGGGTGACATTCGCATTCCATATGACCACACCCCCACCTGGCCCGGCATTATCCGAATTCTGAATTGTGAGATCAGAGATGATCACGGTCGGAGGGGAAATGTTGTCTATTAATATTCCCTGAGGATTTCCACTCCGGTCGAGGATCGTTTGACTTACCCCCGCGCCGATGACCGTGACGCTCTTGCCGATGCTGAATACATCCGTGTACGTGCCTGCACCGACGTATATGATCCCAGGATCATCGACGTCATTATGCGCCTTCCAGAAGGTCTGAAACGCACATGGCAGTGGGCCGGATCCACTTGGATAGGGCGCATCCACCAAACCGGTGCATTCATAATCATGGCCATCGGGTCGGACGTAGACAGGTGAGGCGGCTTTAACCGGTGCCTGAGCTAATGGCCAGAGAATTATGAGAGCGAAAATCAGGATGAGAAAGAGTGAGGTTGAACGAGATATCGTGCGAAGAACCATGGCGTCCTCCGTCTCCCTGCTGTAGGCAGGAAATGCCCCCTCTGCGATGGTGGAACGCCCAGGAACTGATATATCAATTAGCTAGTTCAACAATAGCACAAAATTGTGAAACATGTTGCAAGCAGAGCAACATCTCTGCAGTAGAGCAATCCCAGATTAATCCCCTTGATTGCCAACATTAACGGCTGATCAGCGGCAGAAACAGGTCGATCGTCTTCTCGTAGGCTCCAATATCACAATCAGCAGTCCCATCGAGGTCGCCATCGATCGGTCGGGACCAGCCGCGCTGATCGGTGGACTCACAGGTCGGGTTGTCGCCTGCATCGATCGCTGTTGAGCCCAGCAGGAGCGCCATCGTCTCAGTCGGACCGCCGTTGGTCGTCAGCGGACCCAACAGCGGATCTCCTGTGAAATCCGGGCTGCAGGAGCCGTCTTCGATCAAGTTGTTGACATTCGTTGCGAGAGTGCTGGCGAGGTTGACACAATCCCCGCCGCTGGGGCTGTTGGCCACGACATTGTTTTTCAAGTGCAGCGTACCACTTGAGCTGTTGTTGATACCACCCCCTGTGGCAGCACTATTGCCGGATAAAGTACTGTTAGAGATCGTAAGCACCCCATTGTAGTTATCGATACCGCCGCCAATTCCCGTTGCGGTGTTGCCAGAGAAGGTACTATTCGAAATCGTGAGCGTGCCATCGTTACCGATGCCGCCGCTTTGATCAGCGCTGTTGTCGGAAAAAGTGCTATTGATGAACGTCGTAATGCCAGCCAATGTGTACATGCCGCCGCCCCAGAAGGCCGTGTTGGCGCTGACGGTGCTGTCAGACACCGTCGTCGTGCCAGCCACGTTGTAGATGCCACCACCATGGTAGGCCGTGTTGCCTGCGCCGGTCCCACCGATGATGCTGCCGTTCTGGACGTTCAGCGTGGCCTCGTTGTAGATACCGGCGCCGTAGTCGGCCGTGTTGGCGCTGACGGTACTGTGGTCCACCGTCGCCGTGCCGGCCTGAGTATAGATGCCACCGCCCTGGTTGGTGGCGGTGTTGCCCGCTCCGGTCCCGCCGATGATGCTGTTCTGGACATTAAGTGTGGCCAAGTTGTAGATGGCGCCGCCCCAGTCGGCTGTGTTGCCGTTGATGGTGCTGCCATTCACCGTCGTCGTGCCGGCCGCGTTGTTGATACCACCACCGGAGTTGGCCGTATTGCCCGTGCCAGCCCCGCCGATAGTGCTGCCGTTCTGGACGTTCAGCGTGGCCCTATTGTGGATGCCGCCCCCGCTTCCGGCCGTGTTGTCGCTGACGGTGCTGCCATCCACCGTCGTCGTGCCGGCCTGGTTGTAGATGCCGCCGCCGCTGTAGTCAGCTTTGTTGCCCGCGCCGATGGTGCTGTTCTGGACATTAAGCATGGCCTGGTTGTAGATGCCGCCGCCGTAGCCGGCCGTGTTGTCCCTGACGGTGCTTCCATCCACCGTTGTTGTGCCAGCCACGTTGAAGATGCCGCCACCGTTGATGGCGACGCTGCCATTGCGGATGGTCATATCGCTCAAGGTAACCGTGTTGGCGCAGCTGCCGCCGGGACAGACATGGAACACCCGGTCTATCCCGCCGCCGTCAATGATCGTATTCGCCGCACCGTTGCCCTGTATGGTCAGGTCGCCTCCGTCCAGGATGTCCAGGTCTCCGATGGCATTGGCGTCTTCGTCCGCTGCCCCAGACAGAACGATGGGTGTCCCGTTTATCGCAGGGGCAAATGTGATGGTGTCGGCGCCAGGGTTGCTATTGGCGTCGGTGATGGCCTGGCGCAGGGAACCGGGACCACTGTTATGAGTGTTTATAACCTCGTAGGTGTCGGCTCGAGCCGGCTGGGCAGGGACACTCATAAAAAATGCACTCAATAAGATCGACACCAACAGAAAGTGGATGGTCCGCTTGATGGCGAGATTGTGCTTTGGCATGTTGTCCCTCCCATGATGATGGTGGATAGGTGGCTGACAAGAATTTTTTTATATATAACTTGAGGGACTCCCCATGCCTGTCCCACGGCTGCCTTTCACACTTCCCGCACCAGGATTATATTCTCAACAGATGTCAAGCTCGCTCCCAGGGTGATCTTATCAATGCTTTCTGACATTCCACAGGATCGAGATAGGCAGGAAGATAGAGCATTTAAAACTCTATACAATTTCCTCACAGACGGTGAAGGCTCGAGATCTGCAATAACAAAATGTGTTCTCCCCTCTCCAGCTCTATCGCATGATCAGCGGCATGAACAGGTCGATCGTCCTTTCGAAGGCGCCGATGTCACAGTCAGCAGTTCCATCGAGGTCCCCATCGATCGGTCGCGACCAGCCGCGTTGGTCGGTGGCTTCGCAGGTGGGGTTATCCCCCGCATCGATGGCGGGAGAGCCGGTCCCGAGCGCCATCGTTTCGGTAGAACCGCCGTTATCCATCAGCGGTCCGAGCAACGGGTCACTACTCAAGGCGGACCCACAAGTGCCGCTTTCTATGAGGTTATCGATCCTTGTTCCTGAGGTGTTTGAACTATAGCAATCATTCCCGCCCGAAGTATTTGCCAGGATGGAGTTTTCTAAATACATCGTGCCCAGGCTGTTGTGAATCCCTCCACCACTCCCTGTGATGATATTGTCCGAAAAGGTGCTGTTGTGGACAGTGAGAGTTCCGCCAGAGTTATAAATTCCACCCCCATTTGGATCTGCACTATTGTCGTAAAACGTGCTGTTGGAGATCGTGGTTGTACTCACACTTGCGTCGTAGATACCACCACCGTAATAAGCGGTATTTCCTGTGAATGTGCTGCCTGAGACGGTTAGGACGTAAGTATTGTAGATACCTGCACCATTTCCGATAACGGGTCCTTGCGCATTATTATTGGAGAATGTGCTGTCGGAAACAGTGAGTGTGCCAGAGTTGTAGATCCCACCGCCAACATTCGTCGCGTTGTTATCAAACAGCGTGCTGGTGTATAACTCGAGTGTTCCTTCGTTGTAGATCCCGCCTCCGAAGAAGACGCCTCCCCCATGGATGATGTCAAGACTGTCTAACTCGACATCGGCACTACTCAAGATATGGAATACACGCACAGCATCTCCTCCGCTGATCTGAATCCCTGGGGATAAGGCCGATGCATCGATGATCAGACCTCCCGAGATCTCAATTTCCGATCCGAGTGTGATCGTGTCGCCTGCCAGGGAAGGATCAAAGTCGATCACTCCGTTGGTTTCTATCGTAGCCACCGCGTCTCGCAGCGTGCATTCGGTTGTATCGCAGACGCCATCCCCCGGGTCGGCCGTGGAATCGACCGTGAGGCTGGTTGCATACTCGTAGGCGCCGATATCGCAGGCCGCTCCACGGGCGACACCGCGCTGGTCCGTCGTCTCACAATACACCCCGTCACCAGTGTTTCTTGCCGCAGAAAGGTACCCGATGGCCATCGTCTGTGTAGGTCCCCCGTTATCCGCCAGGGGCCCAAGGTAGGCTGATGTATAGGTTGCCGCGCAGGAACCATCACTGATCACATTTTGGCCCGCGGTCATGGAACCGGTCCAGACGCATTCCGCCGTCCCACCTGTGTTGCTGTCCAGAATGCTGTTGATCAGGGTGAGAGACCCAGCGGTATGCACCGCCGAGCCACCGTAGGTGGCAGTATTCTCCGCAAGCGTACTGTGAATGACAGTGGAAGTTGCAGAGAGATTCGTATACAGCCCCCCGCCGTATTCACCCGAATTATCATAAATCGTGCTGTTCGTGATACTGGTGGTGCTTCCTGATTCGGCATAGATCGCGCCTCCGTAGCTGCCGGCCAAATTCCCGAATATGGTGGACCCGGAAACGGTCAAGGTGCCAGTATTATAAATAGCACCACCGAAATAAATGGCCTCTCCTCCGGCAAGGGTGCAGTTTGTGATTGTCAGATCGCCATGGTTGATAATGATCCCTCCGTCTGTAGAATAACTGTTGCCCATCACGATCTGGTTGATCGTGGCCGTCGCCAGGCTGTCAATAAGGAATACTCTCACATTCGTGCTCGTAATAACCGCGACCGGATACTCCAGGTCCGATCCATCGATACTCAGATCGTCCTCGATCTCTATCTGCGAGGAAAGCGAAATCGTTTGCCCGGATAACGTAGCCGAAAACGTAATGGTGTCTCCATCATCCGCATCCGCTATAGCCTGCCGCAAGGATCCTGCCCCGCTGTCGTTTGTGTTCGTCACTGTGAATGTGCCGGCCTGGGCCGGCTGAGGGGGGACACTCATAAACATTGTGCTCAATAAGATCGACACAATAAGGAGTTGGAATGTCCGCTTAAGGGCTGGATAGTGCTTTATCATGATGTTGCTCCCTTCATGATGAATGTGGATTGCGTACACGGAGTTCTGATTGTGATTGCCAAAATTCCTCACACTTATTAGGTTCCACGCTTACCTTCGAATACGATGCCGCATCGACGTGCGAACAGGCGCCACGCCTTCACGGCTGGCTCCGGAAGAATACCGATATACGCATAAAGAGAAGCAGAGACTGACCAGGATAACAAGGGGGTGAGCGTGCTGATCCATAGCGTGTCCATTCCCAAGCAAACCGCAGGTCATTCTCCCCCACAGCGATGATAGAACGCCCTGGGCCTGACTTGTATTTAGCCAGGTCAAATAATGGTACAAAATTGTGAACCTTGGAGCAAGTTGATCAATATCCCGGCTGGCTTGCTCTCATAGATTCCGCTCGTTGAAAGTCAGCTCTAGCGCATGATCAGCGGCAGGAAAAGATCGATCGTCTTTTCATATGCACCGATGTCACAGGTAGCAGTGCCATTTTGATCTCCATCGATCGGCCGGGACCAACCGCGCTGGTCGGTGGATTCACAGGTCGGGTTGTCCCCCGCATCGATGGCGGGAGAGCCTGGTAGGAGCGCCATCGTCTCGGTGGGACCACCGTTGTCCGCCAACGGATTTAGCACCGGATCACCCGTCAGCATTGGGCTGCAGGTGTCGTCTTCGACCAGATTGTTCGTGTTGGTCGCAAGGGTGCCATTGTTAACACAATCCTCACCGCTAGGACTGTCAGCCACAATTGTATTCTTCAAGTGCATCGTGCTACTTGAGCTGTTGAGGATTCCGCCCCCTACAGGAGCACTGTTACTAGAGAATGTGCTGTTCGAGATCGTAAGGGTACCCTCGTTCGTTATACTGCCGCCAGAAACCGTTGCGCTATTAGCAAAAAAGGTGCTATTCGAGATCGTAAGCGTACCCTCATTAGCAATGCCGCCGCTTTGCTGAGCGCTGTTGCCGGAAAAAGTGCTGTTTGTGATCGTTAGGGTACCTTGGTTTCGAATAGCGCCTCCGTGACTGCCGGCGCTGTTGTTAGTAAAGGTACTATTAGAGACTGTCAGCACACCTCCACTACTTATGCCACCACCAATAAACGCGGATCCATCGACAATATGGAGGGAATCTATGGCAACCGTCACTCCGCTGAGCACACCGAAGACACGTGCGCTACCGCCGCCACTAACCTGGACCTGTGAGTCTAATCCGGAGCCGTCGATCGTCAGGTCCTTCAGGAAGTTGATCGGGGTTCCAAGTGTGATCACGCCCCCACTAAGGGATTCATCAAAGGTGATGGTATCGCCGATCGCGACGACGGCGACTGCCTCGCGCAACGTGCACTCGCTAGGGTTGCATATCCCGTTGCCGGGATCATTTAGGGATGTCACGATAGGAGCAGCAACGTCGTTTTCATGCACGAAGACATCCCCTACCCCATTCGTATCACCACTCACCAAGTTGGAGGCGTCGGATTCGAACACCACGAAGCGTCCATCAGCCGAGATAGCGGGATTGGCGGAATGATCATTCCCTTCCGTCCCGTCCGTCGCCAGCGAGGCGCGGGTGGTCACGCTGGTATTGATGTCATGCACGAAGATATCATTTAATCCATTGGTATCGCCGCTCACCAGATTAGTGGCCACGGAGTAGAATGCCACGTAGTTCCCGTCGGCTGAGATGGCAGCTTGGAGAGAATCACTATTCCCTTCCGTCCCGCCCGTCGCCAGCGAGACGCGGGTTGTCATACCGGTCTGGGTGTCGTGCACGAAGATGTCATATGTCCCATTGGTGTCACCACTCACCAGGTTAGAGGCGTCGGATTCGAACACCACATAGCGCCCATCGGCAGAGATAGTGGGGGCGCGGGAATCACCGTCCCCTTCCGTCCCGTCCGTCGCCAGCGAGACGCGCGTGGTCGCACCGGTATGGGTATCATGCACAAAAATGTCATCAATCCCATTGGTATCCCCGCTCACCAGGTTGGTGGCTTCAGAGCGGAACGCTACGTAGTGCGCACCGTTCGAGATGGCAGGGTCGTAGGAATGATCGCCCCCTTCTGTCCCGTTAGTTGCCAGCGAGACGCGGGTGGTCGTGTCGCTCAGGTTATCACGCACGAAGATGTCACGCGACCCATTGGTATCCCCGCTCACCAGGTTGGTGGCTCTGGATTCGAACGCCACGTAGCGCCCATCGTTCGAGATGACGGGGGAGTAGGAATCACTATTCCCTGCATTCCCGTCCGTCGCCAGTGAGATGAGCGCGGTCGTGCCGCTCTGGGTGTCATGCACGTAGATGTCGCTATACCAATTGGTATCCTCGCTCACCAGGTTAGAGGCGTAGGATTCGAACGCCACGTAGCGTCCATCGGCCATGATGGCGGGGGAGGAGGAAACACCATCCCCTTCCGTCCCATCCGTCGCCAGCGAGACGCGAGTTGTCATACCGGTCCGGGTATCGTACACATAGATATCAGAGAGCCCATTTTTGTCCCCGCTTACCAGGTTGGATGCGTCGGATTCGAACGCCACGTAGCGCCCATCGACCGAGATGGCGGGTTGGGAAGATTTTCCATCCCCTTCCGCCCCATGCGATGCCACCAAGACGCGCACCGTCGTGCCGCTCTGCGTATCGTGCATGTATATGTCTGAGAATCCCGTAGTATCCCCACTCACAAGGTTGGAGGCACCAGATAGGAACACCACGTAGCGCCCATCAGCCGAGATGGATGGGGAGATGGAACTGGCATCCCCTTGTGTCCCGTCTGTAGCCAGCGAGACGCGCGTAGTCGTGTTGGCCTGGGTGTCACGCACGAAGATGTCACGCGACCCATTCGAATCTCCGCCCACCAAGTTGGAGGCGTCGGATTCGAACGTCACGTAGCGGCCATCAGCCGAGATGGCGGGGAAGAAAGAACGATCATTCCCTTGAGTCCAGCCAGTCGGCCGCGAGACGCGGACGGTCGTGCTGGAATTGATGTCGCGTACAAAGATGTCCAATACACCATTGGTATCCCCGATCACCAAGTTAGAGGCGTAGGATGTGAACGCCACGTAGCGCCCATCAGCCGAGATGGCGGGGTAGGAGGAATGATTATTCCCTTCCGCCCCGTCCATCGTCAGCGAGGCGCGCGTGGTCGCACCCGTATGGGTATCATGTACAAAGATATCATCCCTTTCATTCGTATCCCCGCTCACCAGGTTAGTAGCCCAGGACTTGAACGCAACGTAGCGCCCATCGGCGGAGATGGCGATGTGGTCATAGGAGTGATCGTTCCCTTCCGCCCCACCGGTCGCCAGTGAGACGCGGACGGTCGTGTTGGAAATGATATCGCGTACAAAGATGTCATATACACCATTGGTATCCCCGCTCACCAGGTTGGAGGCACCGGATTCGAACGCAACGTAACGCCCATCGGCTGAGATGGCTGGATAGCGGGACCCATGGTTCGCTTCCGCCCCGCCTGTAGCCAGCGAGACGCGCGTAGTCGTGCCGGTCTGCGTATCTCGCACGAAGATGTCATCTCTTCCATTCGTATCCCCGCTCACAAGGTTGGTGGCTTCGGAGTGGAACGCCACATAGCGCCCATCGGCCGAGATGGAAGGATAGCTGGAATCATCATTCCCTTCCGCCCCACCGGTCGCCAGCGAGACGCGCGCCGTCATGCCGCTCTGCGTGTCACGCACGAAGATGTCATATTCCCCATTGGTATCCCCGCTCACAAGGTTGGTGGCTTCGGAGTAGAACGCCACGTAGCGCCCATCGGCCGAGATGGTAGGGATGCGAGATGCTTCGGTTGGTCCCAATGTCATTAGCGAGACGCGGGTGGTATCGCCCGGTGCCGCGTGGGAGGCCAAGGGAACAGCGAGCGCCAGGGCGATGACCAATACCAAAGACAACAATTTTTTCCAGGGTTTGAACCTAAATTCATTCCTGTGAGTCTTGCTTCTCAGCCTATCAGGTATTTCGAAATGTATAGTTGAATTGATGAAGTTCTTGATCTTTTTCATTGTTCGCTCCCGAGTCGATAGCGGATGCTCCAATGGAGGTTTAGTGTCAGTGGCTTCATTTGCTCAGCGAACGCAGATGGATTATTTGACATAAATATTTACTCAACCTTGCACTTCATCCTTCAATCGGTCGATGGATGTGTGGTTAAATCAAAACGCGCCCTCTTACCTAATACCCACAAGGTAAAAGACCGCGTGCGTACCCCTCCCAAGTTTTCCCCGTCTCCCGCTGATGATTTTGATGGAGGTACGCCCTATGTGAAGATAATAGAACAAACATGTTATTTGTGCAAGTTGGAACAAATAGCAGCAGCATAGGCGAGATTGAACGTCGAAAGGATAAGCTGCATCAAGAATCGGGATAGGGGGAAACCTCACGGCTCCCCCCTCACACACCACCGTATATGCGGGTCCGAATCCGGCGTTTCGTCAAACATAACGCAGTTAGCAGTATCGTTCGTTCAAACTAATGAGGCCTTGAGAACGCCATAAGTAGTTGCTCAATGCTTCATGAACTACGGCCGATTTTGCCATGTGCCAGGGGCTCTTCCCGCCTGCTCCCAGAGCGGCGCGTTCTCGCGACACACCCAGGGAGACAAGTCCCCGGAAGCGGGTTT
>SDBS01000869.1_pt1 | contig 30351 bp, 31 predicted proteins | sample 2277091 | NCBI WGS metagenome assembly SDBS01 (sample SAMN10404972, study PRJNA504765) | marine sediment metagenome | isolation source: marine sediment core GS10_PC15, 163 cmbsf | place: Arctic Ocean: Southern Knipovich Ridge | collected 2010 | reverse complement strand
CTCCATCACGTGCACCACGCCGTCCAGCTCCAGCAGCACGCGCCCGTGCAGCACGCGGAATGTCTCATGCTTCCGCTCATGGTAGTGCTGGCTGCACCACACGCCGGGCTTGTTCAGCCGCAGCAGCTTGCCACAATACATGGGGGAGTTATGCAGCCACTCCTCACTGCCCCATGCCTTCTCTACCAGTCTGGGTGTGTGAAACATCACAGCGCCTCCATCGTCCTGCGGGCGCGGTCGCCCATCACTATGTCAGCTAGGTTGCGCTTGTCCCGCAACGCCGATAGCACTACCTTGTCCAGGGTGTCCGCCAGCTTGCCGCCTCGCTTCTCTACCTGGCCCAGCAGATACACCTCTGTGACGTGCCGTGTCTGGCCCATGCGGTGCACACGCTTGCGCGCCTGTGCGAAGTCACCGTAGCTGAACGTCAAGCTATAAAACACCAGCGTATCTGCGCTGGTCAGGTTCAGGCCCGTGCTGGCGCATTGGTACTGCGCCACGAACAGCCGGCACGCGGGGTCAGTGCTGAACCGCTTGCGGTTGTCCTCCCGCTCAGTGGGCTTGATGCCACCATAGAATGGGACCGCGCCCCACCGCTTGCACTCCTTGGTGATGGCCAGTATCTCTGCGGTGTGCTTGCAGAACACCACCACCTTGCGGTCAGGGTCATCCATCACGTCTGACAGGTAGTCCACCAGGGTGCGCAGCTTGGGGTTGGGGGTGAACTCATGCACGCCCTGCTTGCTGCCATCGGCACCTATGATGGGGACGAATCCTCCCACTATCTGACCCATGCGCATGTACCGTGTCAGGATGTTGCGCCCATCCACCAGGCCATCCTCTACCACGGCCATGGCGTCTGACTTCAGCTGGCGCAGTGCCTTGGCCTGCGCGGGCAGCAGCGTCACGGGGATGGGGCGCACCGTCACAGGCGGCAGGTCTAGGCAGTCCTTGGCCAGCACGCGGTAGGACAGCCGCGCCACGCGCCGCTCCAGGTCATCCAGGTTCTTGTATTCCACCAGCTCATAGAATGCGCCGCCCGCTTGCAGCCTGCGGCGCTGCCGTGTGGCGTACGTCCGGTCAAACTGCATGTACGTGCTGAACCCCAGCGCCGCGTCACCCAGTAGCTCAAACTGTGACCACGTGTCTAGGGGTGACTTGGTAACCAGTGTGCCAGTCAGAAACATGCGCCAGGTGAACGCCCGCGCCAGCTGCATGGCTGCGTCCGTGCGCTTGGCGCTCGGGTTCTTTACGGCGGTGGACTCATCGGCTATCAGCAGCCCAGGCGGGCCGCCTTTCACCGCAGCCAGCAGGTCACGGAACGTCTGCGCCTGGCGCCGGTTGCGCACGCCTCTGCTGTCCACGCTCAGCTGGTCATAGTTCGTGATAACCCACAGCAGCTGGTGGCTGCTCCTGGCCCGCGTGGCCATCAGCTCTGCCAGCTGGTCCACACGCTCCTCACGGCTGCCGCGCAGCGCCACCATAGTGGGGTCATGCTTGCAATTTAGCACCAGCTCCCCGTCCTCAGCGTCACCCCACGTGCCGCGCAGGTGGTTGGGGCACAGCACCATGGCCCAGTTAATCAGCCCGCGGCGCCACAGGTAGTGCGCCATGCCGATGCCTACCAGTGACTTGCCCGTGCCCTGCTCCATCAGCAGCGCGGCGCCGCGCTCGCCTGCCTTGAACAGCGACGCGCAGAAATTCATTGCCTCTACCTGATGCGCGCGGGGCTCGCGGCACAGGTAGGGGTCGAATGACAGCAGCTGCGTGGTGCCCTTGTCCGCCACAGCTTGAGCCACGGCGGCGGCGCGGTCCAGCAGCCTGTCCACTGTCGCCTGTGCATCGGCTGACACATCAGGTGCGAACGTGTCACGGATGGCCTCAGCCACATCAGCCTCAACGGGGTAGCTATACACTGCCAGGTCCGCGTCAATGCCCTCAAACCGCGCGCCGCGTATAGCCTTGGCGGCGGCCTTCAGCGGCAGCTGCGCAGGTATCACCAGCGTCAGCCGCTGCCCATCCTTGGACAGTGACAGGTGTTTCATACCTAGTTAGTGGCTATCCTGCTGCAGAAGTGTCACGCGGGCTGGCAATGAGGTAGCCCTCATCCTGGGACCGCACCAGCACATTGTGCGTGTGGAACAGCAGCGCCTGCAGTGTGGCTATGTCCCCTGCCAGCTCGCCGCTGAAGTTACCGTTAGCCCAGCTGCCCCGCTGGTATAGCCGCATGTCATCCAGTATGAACACATCCCGCGTGTGGTCACGGGGGCTGCGCACGATGGCCTGCAGCTCCTGCTCCAGTGGGGTCTGCTCACCCTGGCCCGTGCCTGTGTACCGCTCGGGCAGGTGCGCATCTAACCACCACAGCACTGGCGGCGCATGGTGCGCGCCCAGCGGCTGGCTCAGGTTGGGCAGCAGCTTGGGTATCATCCTGCCTGAGTCACCCTCAATGATGGCCCACGCTCGCGGGCTGTCCTCTGGGAAGTGCTGCCGAATGCGCTGGCGCGCAGTCTCTGCCTGCTCCGGGTGCAGCTCTATGCTGAACGCCACGGGGAAGCCCGCGCGCAGCGCGCACAGCAGGCCGTCACCTTTCCATGTGCCCGTCTCCACGAACACCTCCAGGCCGTAGCGCTTGCGCCACTCAGCGATGGGGAATCGCGACAGCCTACCCACGGCGGCGGAACACTCCCAGCGCCTGGCGTTGCGACATGCCTATGCCGCTGGCCACCTCAGAATGGATGCATTCCCAGTCCTCAGGTATGCTCAGGTCACGCGCGAACCAAGCGAACCCAGGGTCGCCGGGCTGCTTAGCATTGCAGAACGTCTGGCGCAGGTCTGTTGCCCAGGATGTCAGCACGTACTGGTGGACACCAGGCCCGAACAGCCAGGCCACAAAGTCCTCGAATAGCCCATCTGTCGGCAGGTGGTAAAGCACGTCCAGTGCCAGCACCACCTCCGCGTCAGGCTTGCCGCGTTCGATGAATTCGCCGAACGCCGCACAGACGAATAGCCAGCTGTCACGCTGGATGGTGCGCAGCATCGCTGCATCCAGGATTAGCTGCGAGCCGTCCACACCCAAATAGCTGATGGCCTTGGCCTCCTGCGGGTCAAGCAGCTCCCAGTAGGCGCCGTCGCCCACTCCCATCTCCAGCACCTCAGTGAGGGGGCCGCCAGTCGCGGCGCAGATAGCCTCCAGTGCGCGCAGCTTGGCCGCCACCCAGCGCTTATGCATGCCAGACAGCTGGTTACCTGACCGGCGCCAGCTCTCGTCCATGTGCAGCAGCGCTTCTGTCTCATTCTGTGCCTTGGCCATCACGCCTCCCAGTCTGTGTATCCCAGCGAGCGGTAGAAGTCACCCGCCAGGTAGTCCAGCTGCCGCAGCTCCTGCGGCGTAAACTCTGTGCGCCAGCGCCCCACCCTCACAGTGCGGCCCACGGCGTCATGGTTGCCCGCGCTGGCTGTGGCCACGTGTCCGTGCGGGTCATCAGTCATCAGCCTGATAGCAGACGCGCACAGCTGCTGTGCATCCACGCCTGTGTGCAGTGCAATGTGGTGCGCCACATACTGTGGCCGCCTCACCAGCGCCTCATAGCTCACCACCATCACGTCAGCTGTGTGCTTGTCCCGCGCCTGCTGCTCCAGGAACGCCCAGAACGTACCCACCGCCACGTGGAACGGCACCTGCAGCAACGCCTCTGCGTGATGCCGTGACAGCTTCCACCCTGGCCCCAGCTGGTCTGCGGTGCGTAGCTGTAACCACCTGCGCAGCGTGCGCGCCCGCTTGCTGAGTGCCTTGCTCACACTGCACGCCACGTCACGCCACGTCACGCCCGATGTGCAGGCCCTTTCCGCCCGTCACTCTGCACAGCTCAGCCAGGCGCAGCGCGTTGCGGGGCTCCTTGTCTATCACCCGCTTGCCGTCAGCGCTCAGGCGCTCCACCCAGGGCAGTATCCGCTCTGGGTTCTGGGCACCTGTTCCGATGTCATCCCACCCCATGGCACGTGCGCTGCGCTCATAGACTACCTTGCACCCCTCCACTGACTGGAACAGCTGCCCCAGTATCGTGGTGCCGCTGCGCCCATGGCCCGCAATGAACACAGGCGGCAGGTAGTCAGGCACTGGGCTTGCCTCCCGCCGGCTGCATGCGCAGGATGCGCGCCCGCCGCGTGCGTGCCGTGGCGTTGTCCGCCGCTGTCTTACCGTGGTGCGGCTCAGTGCGCTTGACAGTCTCGCCGGGTGAGTAGTACCGCTCGCCGTACTCACGGCGCAGCGCGGCCCTGATGTCCTGGTCCTGCTGGTAGCGGTACCTGATCTCCCTGGGGCGCACGCGCAGCTCTGTGCCGTCCGCCAGCTCACAGTAGGACTCACCGACAATGCGGCGGTACCCCACCTGGAACAGGCCATTAGCCCGCACCTGCACCTGGCCAAACCCATGCACCCAGCCGCTGGGCTGCATGCCGCGGGCGTACGGCGGCGGCGGGTCTATGCTCGCCAGACACCCCATGGTCCACGCGGCGTGCTCACCCGTCAGCGTACGCAGTGACTCTGTGACATAGTGGTGCGTATGCCCATACATGACTGACACGCCCATCAGCTTTATCATGTCACGCGGAGAGCGCACACCCCGCACGTGGCCGTGCGTGACATACAAGTCACCGATAGCCCAGAAGTGGTTCTCCTTCACCCAGGTCCAGCCGCGCTCCTTGATGCGCAGCCGGCGCTCCAGGTTGATGGAGTCACGCAGCGCGGGGTACTTGGCCTCAAACTGGCTGGCCCACGCCTCATGGTTGCCCTCAATGAACACCACGGTTATGCCATTGGCTGCGGTGATGGCCTCCACCTCAGTTAGCCTGGCGTCTACTAGCGCCACGTCCTCCTCAACGTAGCACTGCTCAGCCCGCAGGCTGGCCCAGTGTGACAGGGACTCCCAGTTACCAAAGTCCCCCAGGATAATCAGGTGCGTGATGCGCTCAGCTTCAGTGGCCAGCGCCTGCATGAATATGTCCCACGCACCCAGTGAGTAGGTGGGGGTGTCCACTACATAGCCCACGTGCACGTCAGGCATGACTAGCAGATAGTGCTTCTTGGCTGACGGCGGCGGTCTGTTCGGTAGCTCTATCAAAGTCCTAGCACCTTCCCCTCATGGCGTCCGTTATAGTCCCGCAGGATGCCGGGCGCTGACTGCCGCCAGGTACGTTGAAACACTCTATTGTTCTCCGCGTCAGCCGCGCCGCCTCGGGGCCGCGTGCCGCACTCATCGTGGAACGCCACGGCGTCACGCACACAGCATATGTCACCACCTGCACGCAGCACGCGCAGGCAGTAGTCTGTGTCCTCCCAGCCGTATGCGTACCGCTCATCCAGCCCGCCTAGCTCATCGAACGTGGCCCGCTGCAGCAGCGCTGCTGCGAACGTCACCGCCGGCACCAGCGGCGCGCCCTGGTCCCAGGCTGAGCGCGCACCGTTGCGGCCCAGGTGGTCCGTGACTATGGCACCGCCGGTTGACATATACACGCAGGTGCCGGCGTGGTTCACTGTGCCACTGACGTGCAGCAGCAGCGCACCCAGCACGCCGGCATGCTTGCGGTGTACCCACAGCTTGGCCAAGAATTCAGGCGTAGGCATGGCGTCATCATTCAGCAGCAGCAGCCACGGCGCGTCCACCACCCGCGTGGCCATGTTATTGCCGGCGCTGAACGTGGTGTTATAGCCGGGCTCCACCACCAGCATGCCGTGCTTGAGTCCCATCGCCGTGATGTTGCCGCCCTCCACGCCGCGGGCGTTGTTCACCAGCACGTGGCTGTAGGGCGGCGCACCCAGTGACTGGCCCAGCGCGGTGGCCAAGCGCTCCACGTACTCCGCGTTGCGGCTCAGCGTCACTATGGTCAAGTCACTCGGCATGGTCTAGCCCTCTGTCCAGGAACGCATCCACGGCATCAGCGCGGGCGGTGTCATAGGGCAGGTCTGGCATCAGCCCCAGAGCTTGCACAGCGTTGCCCAGCTCATGCAGCCAGTTATCCAGCAGGCGCTCATAGGCCACGCCCTGCATGCGCGGCACGTTGGTGCGCCACTCCAGTGCGCCCTGCATGTAGCGCAGCACCAGTGCGCGCACGTCATCCTCCTGCCCGTCCCAGTCCTCCCGCCGCAGCAGTGACTGCACGATGGCCTCCATGTCACGGGTCACCGATATGCAAGCCAGGTCCATCTGCAGGTGGTGGGCCACCTCCTGCCACAGCGGATACAGCAGCGTGGCGCGTGGATCCTTCACCCCTATCACGTCACCCGTGTAGTGGTTCATCAGCTCTGTAACCACGGCAGCCCGCGCACGCAGTAGCTGCATGCGGCTGGGTGGCTGCGGGAACGGCCGGCAGTCTGACCACCCGCGGCCCAGTGCCTTTAGCAGCCAGTCATGCGTGTGCACTATCTGCAGGTTTTCGTAGTAGCCCTTGGGGTTGTGAGAGCTGGGGGGCATCAGGCGCTCTGGTGACCCGAAGTCCACACCCAGGTGGGACAGCACGCCCGCCGTAGCAGACGTGCCGCTGCGGTGGCAGCCTATTACTACCAGCAGCACACGAGTCACTTTGGTAACACCTCTAAAAGCAGGTCATAGCGGTGACTACGTTTTGCACTAGCACTATTAAATTGAACTCTACGGTGATGCCGCCAAACCTCCTGCCATCTAGGGCGCTGTGGCGCAGTAAACTCAGATACAAAAACACTAACACCTTTAGACGCTATGTCCTCACACCAGCCAAAAAACGCCGCGTGGTCAAACTTACCTACGCGATGATAGGGTTTTGTGTCCAAGTATGGGGGGTCAGCATAAAGCACATCGCCTGCCCTGATGGGTGTGGATTGGTAATCAATACACTTAAATTCTACTCCTGCCATTCTTTCAAGTTTCCTCAAGATACCGCGGCGCGCTGTGCAAGCAAAACTTTCCGTCTTGCGTTTATCGCGCGCATAGCCCTCCCACTCTCGGCCGCCAAACGAGCACCCAAAGGCAGCGAAAGCCGTTAGCGGGTTATCCCAGTCGCCTCTCCGCCGCAGCGCCTGGTATTCACTTTCACCAATATGCTCGGGCGGGCTGAACGTCCCAGCCTGCAGCGCACTATATAGAGAAATAAGCCCTGGGTGTATGTCACTGCAAAAGGATGCTGCAGGCTGTATCACAGGCACTAAATTAAAACCACCAACAAACGGCTCCACAAACCGCCCGCCAGCAGCCAGCCGCTGCTGTAGAATAGGCGCAAACTTGCGCGCTAGCCGTGCTTTACCCCCCATGTATTGCATTACTGAGGCACCACGACCTTGAGCGGGGCTGCCTCTGTGCCCAGCAGCCCGTGCAGCGCCTCCATGATGGCGCTGGGTGTGATGGACTCAGCCCACAGGCCAGGCCGTGCCTTGGGGAACGCGCCGGGTGGGAACGCCTCGCCGTCTATCTCTGCGGCGGCAGGCTTCACCCCTGCGGTGGGGCCGGCGTAATACTTCAGCCGTGACTCTGGTGCGAACGTGGGAAAGCACCCCACCGTGGGCGTGCCGACAGCCGCAGCAAAGTGCATGATACTGGAGTCCGTGCATACGGCGGCGCCCACCTGCTCCAGCAGCGCTATCAGATACATCAGCTCTGTTTGGCCTGTGATGTCAATGATGCCGTGCAGGCGCAGGCCCAGAGGCTTGCTGCCCACGATGACAGGCACAATGCCCATGGCCTTGATGCGGTTGGCGATGTCCAGCAGGAACGCCCGCGGCAGCTCACGGTGCGGGCTCGCTGATTCGAATGACAGCGCAATGCAGTCAGACGGGTCCACGCCGAACGCCTCCAGAAACTTGGCCTTGACTTGCTGCTGCAGCCCATCGGGCAGCTGCACCGCGAACGGGCGCAGGTCATCCAGGTCCACGTCCAGGTATGCCGCTATCGTTTCGGTGCGGTGCACGTTGGGGTCACCCCAGGAACCCGTGTGCTTGGGGTGGTACAGTTCGTGCAGGTCCGTGGTGGACTCCGTGAACTCCACGGGCGTGTTGGGCGTCTCATACTGGTCTGCCACCTTCAGCAGCCGGGCCAGGTCCAGGTGCGTGCGCGGTATGCGCAGCCGCAGCGCGCCGTCCATGCTCTCCCTGCGCGCCAGCAGTGCAGGCGCCGCCAACACCAAGTCACCCAGCCCTGGGTTGTGCATCATGGTGATGCACTGCTCAGCCTGGTCACCAGGCACCGCTACCATGGCCGTGCGGCGTTGCTTCTCAAGCTCTGCCACCTCATAGTCCAGCACCTCTAGCCAATGTTTCTGCACGTCCTCCTTGCGCGCCACCTTCTCTACGAATGCGCGGCCCGCGGCGGGCTTGGCTAGCTCAGGCTTGTGCAGCAGCTTGAACACCTGGCCCGCGGCGGCGCCAGCGTCAGGCATGCCCATGTGTCTGCCGTACCCGCCGCGCATCACGAACGCCTGCGGCAGCAGCTTATACAGGAACGCATTGGGCGCACTGGACAGCCACGCCGCACGGGCGCTGTCATCCGGCAGCACCACGGGAACGCCACAGGCCAGCGCCTCCCATGCAGGATACTGGAACCCCTCACCCGTGCTGGTGGACAGGAACACGTCAGCAGCGGCGTAGACTTTCGACACCAGCTCAGCCTCTGACACCCAGCCGGGTGGCCACTTTACGTCCACGCCCGCGCGCAGGCCAAACCGCCACGCCTGGTCAGGCAGGTTGAACCCCAGCTGGCAGCCCTGGTTCTCCTCATCGGGCATCATGTGCTGGAACAGCGACACCTTGCCACGCAGCGCGGGCTTGCGCTTGAACAGCATCTGCAGCACCTGCTGCCCCAGGTAGTTCTGCTTGCGCTGTTGGTTGCGCTCCATCTGCAGTATCACCTGGGTGTCAGGCTCATAGCCCAGCTCACGCTTGGCCTGTGCCTTCTCATCTGCAGTGGGGATGCGGTACAGGTCCAGGTCCACGCCATGGGGAATGACGCGCAGGCGCTCCCGCAGCTGCTCTGGGTTGGCCTCCTTGCCCTGCAGCTTGAGTGTAGTTTCCATCAGGCCGTACACGTGGCTGGACATGGTAACCGGCGCATCGAAGTATGGCCCCATGCCCAGCACCGTCATCTCAAACGGGGACAGCGGGCCGCCGTCAACGGGGAACCAGCCCAGCATGCGCATGCAGGGGTTCTCATCACGCAGCTTGGCTATCAGGTCAAGCGCATTGCACGGTGGATTGACACCAGGCACTGTATACTTCCACGGCACCTCCGGGTCAAACGTGGTCCAGAACACATCGAACGGGCCAGCAGTCACCAGCACCTGCGCCAGGTCCGCCAGTCCGTAGGGGTCGCCCTGCCTGTTAGCGGGCGCGAACACGCGCCAGGGCACATCCTTGGTGGCGCCGGGCTCATGGTTCACAGCCAGCTGGACAATGCTGTGGCCAGCATCATGGAACGCATGCAGCACGTGCTGCGCAGAACGCCCAAAGCCAGTGGCGGCGGTGGGTGAGTCGCACCAGGCCAGAATGCGGGTCATGGGCTATAGCTCCTTCAGTGTGCGCACGTACTGCTGCAGCAGCTGCTGCGCCGCGTAGGCTTTCGCGCTGGCAGTGGGGATGCCCCAGCGCCTGCGTCTGATGTGTATGTGGTTGGCACTGACCCGAAAGTGTCGCGCTAATTTCACGTCCGGCACCTTTCCCATCAGCGGGCGCATGGCCAGGAATGCGTCAAAGGCAGGTATCCTCATGCGCTGCCGCAGCCTACACACGGCCCTGCGCGTGCATGATATTTCCGCAGCCAGCACCGCGTCCGTCTCCTTGCCCAGGCGCGCCATGATGCGGCCATAGTCACGGCAGCCCTTGCGCATCCCCGCCACGGTGGGATAGTCTCCGGGCGGGCTGGGCAGGCGCTCAAGTCCTGACGGCAGGCTGCCGATGGGGGAGACTATGCCGACGTTTACCGAACTGTCAGACACCATCCTATCCACTTCCCTGGTGCGCGCAGGCACCCTGACTGACTACCGCCGGCTGCAGGGTCACGCTGCTCCGCGTCTGGGCCAGCTGGCGGTGGCGCGCATCCAGCGCGCTGACGTGCAGGCGGTCCTGGCTGACGCGGGCCGCGCCGGTCTGTGTGCCAAGTCCCAGCGCAACCTGCTGGGGTTCGTGCGCATGGTCCTGCGGCAGGGCGGCTCCACCGCAGCTGACGGTGTGCGGGTGTCCGTGCCGGACCCTGACGTGCAGGTGCTCAACCCTGCCCAGGCGCAGCAGCTGCGTGATGTCCTGGATGCCAGCAAGCCTGTAGACGCAGCGCTGCTGGTCATGCTGGGCACAGGGCTGCGGCTGGGTGAGTGCCGCGCCCTGATGGCCAAGGACTGGGACAGCCAGCGCCGCGTGCTGCAGGTGGTGCGCTCAGTCACTGGCCCCACCAAGTCCGGGCGGCGGCGTGAGGTTGACGTGCCGGACGCACTGGTGGCAGTGCTGGATGCTCTGGCCATGGACGGTGGGTGCCTGTTCGATGTAGGGGAACGCCGCGTCCAGCGCAGGATGCGGGCGGCGTGTGCTCAAGCTGGGTTGCATCCAGTGCGAGTCCATGACTTGAGGCACACACGCATCACGCATCTGTTGCTGAATGGGGCGCCCCCTCTCTACGTCTGCCAGCAGGCGGGCCACAATAGCCCTGCCTACACACTGAAGGTGTACGGCCACCTAGTGGCGGCGTCTGGTGAACAGCGCCGCGCATGGTGTAACGTCTAGTTCAAGCTCGGATCAGTCTCGCCTGTGGGTATCTCAGGGGCGTCCGCCGTCGCCACCAGCTCATCCAGCTTCTGCAGCAGCAGCTTGCCACGTGACGTGGTGGGCAGTCCGGGTGCGCCCTCATCCTTGCTGCGGCTCTCCGTGATGCGGCCAGGCTTGCCGCGGTCCACGCGCTCCAGCTCCACCAGCGTTCTGAGTGAATCGGTGAGGGTCTTTAGGTTGGGCGCCTCTGCGCGCTCCTTCAGGTCAGGGCTGTTCAGCGCCTGCACCGCATTGCCCAGTGCGCACTCCAGCGCATCAGCGCCGGCCAGCACCAGGGGCAGCAGTCGCTGCGCCCGCGCAGCCTCCATGTCGTCACACAGCTTCTCAAAGTAGACACGCCACATGGTGTCTGCCATCCACCGATAAATGGTGGCGCGGTCCACGCCCAGCGCCTCAGCGCGCTGATTCATCGTGCGGGGCTTGCCCGTCAGCACCATCTCTGCCAGGCGCCTGTGCTCCTCAGTCAGCTGCTTAATCATACTGCCCTCTAGGTGTCGATGGCTGCCACGCGGCGCAGGTGGGCCACGCCCGCCACATCCATGGTGCCGCCGGACTGCTGCAGCGCACGCATTGACACCACCTGGCCTGACGTTAGCTCACGCTCCTCTGTCCCCTGCAGGCGCGTGAAGTTTGAACCATCAGCCACGGGGTCCAGCTGTGAAGGCATTAGACCGCCCACACCATCTATGTAGAAGGCTATAAAGCGCCGGCCCACTCCAGGGCTAGAGCTGGTGGGCTCCCTGAAGTCCACCATGCCGTGCATCAGATACAGCCCGTCCTGCTGTATGGTGATGCCGCTGGCCGTCGCCGTGAACAGCACCCCATTTTTGTATATCTCAGTGTCGAATGACAGCGCCGTGGTGGCGTTGTTCGGTATATTCTGAACCGCCACACGCTCCACCCTGATGCGGTGGGGGTTGTCCGTGCCGCCGCCCAGCGTGGACGCAGCTACCAGCGTCCACACCGTACCGTTCCACTGCAGCATGTCATCAGCGGCGGGGCTTTCCGCGCCACTCACGTTGCTCAAGTCCTCCACGGCAATGCCGCTGGGCATCCAGTCCGTGCCGTCCCACCGCAGCCCATCCCCCACACTGGGCGGGTCAGTCACGGCGTCATACGTGTCAGTCAGGCCAGACAGCGTGGTGGCACCAGTGATGGACAGGCCGGACAGCTGGTCTACATACAGCTTGGTGGCTGCGTCCTGGTTAGCCAGCGGGTCCAGCAGGCCAGTGATGCGGTTGGCGCCCATGGCCAGCGCGCCTGTCATGGCGTCGCCCGCGGTGCGCACGTACACGTCCTGCGGTCGCCACAGCCCGCTGGCGGTGTCCCACACCAGCGCGTCCAGGTTGGCCGGCTGCTCATGGTCATTGTTGAACGTGTCCGACAGCCCCGACAGTTCCAGCGCTACGCTGACCTGCACCCAGTTAGCGCCGTCATACTGCAGGAACTCACCTGACACAGCGCCGGACACTGCCGTGTCCAGCAGGCCAGACAGGGTGAGGGAGACGGTAGCCTGCACCCAGTTAGCACCATCGTACTGCAGGAACTCACCTGACACCGCGCCGGACACCGACGTGTCCAGCAAGCCAGACAGGGTGAGGGAGACGCCGCTGGGTACCCACGCCGCGCCGTTGTACGCCAAGAAGTCACCGGACACCACGCCACCCACTGACGTGTCCGTGTGTCCTGCCAGCGTGTTGGCCGCCGCAGCCTGCACCGCCCACTCAGAGCCGTCGAACTCCAGGCGCTGTCCCGATATGCTGCCCACGCCAGTGACGTTTAGCAGGCCCTCTACTCCAGACACAGCGACGCCAGACAGCAGTGAGAAATTCTCACGCATCTGCGCCAGGTCGCCGCCTACGCCGCGCACGTCGTTTGCTTCTGCCGGTACTGTTCCGTCATACGCCATGGTTAGCTCCGCTTAGACCAGTAGTCAGCCCACGCCGGCCTGAACGGTACGTCCAGCCGCGTGGTCCACTGGTCATTGCTTACTGTGAACAAGTCAAGCCACGCGAACAGCGGCTCCTGCCCCAGCTGGGGCGGCGCCACGGCGCGGCAGATGATGGAATATAGCTCCGCGTTTGCGGGGGACACTCGGATGTCCTCTACCTCCGCCGCCACGTTGCGGAACACGTTGTCCGTGACGGGGTACGCCACCCGCACGATGCTGCCGCGGTCCAGGCCGTAGGCCACCCACGCCGTATCAAACGCGAACCGGGTAGATGCGAACGCCTGCTGCTCGGACACCAGATTCAGAATGCCCGACACCACGCCGTTGGCGTCGTACGTCGGATGACCAGGCGGCGAGGAGTGCGCCCAGTATCGGCGCTGCCCCTGCGTGTCTCTGCGCACACCGTATATGCTCAGGCTCTCTGCGTTCTGCCCGCTGGTTAGCTGCTCAAACTGCCCGCGCTGCACGTAGTTTGGCTGCCACTTGGCTTCCGCACCGTTGACTATCTGCGCCACAGACGTGCGCTCCATCAGCGGGTTTTGGCCTTGCTGCACGTTCGCACCCGGCGTGCCTGGTAGGCGGAACGTCTGCTGCGTTGTCTCCGCTTCAAGCCCTGACGTGCTTTTGCGGTAGAGTATTTCATGGCCGCTGGGGCCGTAGTAGAAGTGCGCCCGCGCCTGCTCTGCCAGCTGGCGCTCCAAGTCCGTCCAGCTCCGCACCTCGTCCAGCAGCGCGAAGTTCCACCGCACTTCGTCGGCGGCGGTGTCGTATATGGCGTGCGCCGCATCGTAGGACTCGGTGTTGATAGCGTCGGTTCCCTCGCCCAGCAGCAGCCCCTGCAGGCCCGCCATCACAGTGGTGGGAAGTGGCACGTAGTTAGTGAAGCCAAACGGCTCCTGCTCACGCCAGAAATTGTCAATCAACGCGCCGTCTGCATCCAGCATGCTGGTGGTGATGGCGTTACCACTCAGCGTGGGCACGCGCATGACCAGGCGCGCAAACTGCAGGATGGGGCCAACCTCGCCCGACGTACCGGCGGCACCCACCACGGCGTCCGTGTCGCGCGTCAGGCTTATGTCCACCTCCAAGTCCTGCTCCCACCACACTTCCACCACGGAGCCACCGCTGCCACCTGCTCCTACGCAGCGCACCGTTTCGTTATAGTCCCGCGCGGAGCCCTGCGTAAAGCGGAACGTGCGGTTAGCGCCGCCCGTGCCGTTGGCCTGCCCGAATGTCGTAGAGCCCGCGGCGTTCGTGAAGTCTATATTTCCCTGTGTCACCACATGCAACGTGCTGCCGGTGGTGTCATCGTTAGCGAACGGGGACGGAGGGCTGGGAAAGGTCAGGGTGATGGAAGCCGCCACACCGAGGGACACCGCCGTGTCCGTGCTGCCGTCGCGCGCCAGGCTGTTGTTAGCCCCGGTCCCGCCCGTCGGATAGTTCAGCTTGCTGGTTAGGCGCTCCTTGGCCGTAGTGTTGAAATCAGGCTGCGTGGTCACCACCACGTCCTCGGCCGCTGGATTGAAAAACACTGGCACGTTGGGGTTGTCGGTGCTGACGTAGGCCAGGCGCACAATGTGCGCTTTCCCGTCGTACCCGTTCTCCAGGTTCGCCACCGCATGGTCAAACGCCCACCGGCTGTGGTCCGCCGGCACCACACTGCCGTCTGGGAACAGCCAGCCCATGTACCCGCTCAGCGTAGCGCCTATGCTCAGCAGCCTGTGTCCCGCAGCTGCCCACTGGTAGTGCACCGCCACTGGTGAGTCCTGCGCAAAGGCGCCGCGGGGGATGTCCGCCGCCAGGCCACTGGTCAGTGTCAGAGTCAGCAGCCCCGTGTCCTCGTCAAACTGCACGCTGTCTTTGACGAGCCCATACACAGGCGTGCGGTAGTGGATGCTGAACTGGCCAGCGCCCGCCTGATTCAATCCGCTGATGCCGCCCACCGTAATGGGGCGAATGGTTATCACCGTGTCCCCTGCGTTCTGAGCGGAGACAGTGAAACCGCGCACGCCCTGGTCGAGAGTGGGCAGCGGTATCCAGCTGTCAGGCTGGCCCACCACGATGGGAAACGGCTTGCCTACGTCCTCCCTGTCGATGGGCACCGATGATGCAGGCGTGATGGGTTCGATAACGCCGACGAAACTTTGCCGCACTTTCTGGTTGCGCTTGGCGCCGCGCGGGTACACCGGCACCACGAATCCGTCGGAACGGATGTCCTGCGGCGAGCCCAGGAACCCATCCAGCGCGAGCGGCGCCCAGTCACCAGCTGCCAAGTCCTCGGGCCGCTGGCCTGGTCCCAGGTAGCCCACGCGCATGGTGGCGGTGGCCTGCTCCCAGGCGTAGTCCTCATCCGTGATAGCCGCAACCAAGGACGGTGCGTGTGCAAACGGCAGGTTGCGCACGGGCACGCGGACAGGCTGCAGTGTCGGCGCCTCGCCCAGCGTCAGTGGCTGGCCGCGCGAGTACAGCGCGGGGCGGCCGATGTAACCCTCGTACACACCCAGCGCACCACTAAACGTCTGAGTGGCCCAGCGGAACTCCGCATCCGGCACCGCGCCACGGCCAGGCAGTGTACCACTCAGCAGATACACAACGCCGTGTGAGTCATGGCGCTGGGTCGCGCTGGCTTGCGCGTCCGTGATGTCAAACTGGTTGGCCACTCAGTCCGCTCGGATTTCCTGGAATGTCCAGTTAAGCTGGAACACGCCGGCCTCATCGGAGAACGGCACCTCCCCATTTAGCAGCTCAGCGAAGTAGCTTTCTGACCTGTCGTCAATCAAATAGAAGAACTCGCCACCATCCACCGCATCCACGAACGCCTCCAGGCCGGACACTTCCGCGCCGCTGATGGCCACCACATCGTACTGTGTGCGACGCAGCGGCGGCCCGTTGCGAATGACGAACGGTTCACCACCCACTATGGGCATGCGTCCGAACTGGCGAACGCGGACACGGCCAACACCCACCGATGGGGAACGAGGTAGCGTCAGCTTCTCCGCTAACATGAACTCGCGCGCAGTCATCTGAGCCTGGGCAGCCAGCCCACTGACAGTCAACCGCCACACGCGCCGCGCAGTCGGAACTCCCAAGTCCTGCACGAACGCGCCCGCGTCCGCCGCCAGTGTGAAGTCCAGCACGGTGGCGTTGTTCCCGCCGCCCACGTCCTCGGACTCCAAAATGAACCGCGTACCGGACAGGGCATTGCCGCTGGGCATCACGAGCGCATCAGGCGAAGCAGCCACGCTAAGTGTAACCTGAACCAGGCCGGACGGCGTGGCCCCCGACGTGGGGGTGTAGTCAAGACCCACTGAGCCGTCCGATACGCGCAGCACCGGGTTGGTGGTGGAGGCATTGCTACCGCTCAGCGTGCCTTGGCCAAACAGGTTGCTGTAGTACAGGATGGGACGCGGCACCGTCTACCCCCTAGAACGCAAAGGATGAAAACCCAGTCTGCGCTGCGTCCCTGGGCGGCAGCGTGCCCAAGCGCACAGCCTCGGCTATCCGCTGCTCCACGATGCGCGAGCGCTCGGTGGCATCGAACACACCGCGCCTGTTCAGGTCGCTTACAATCTGGTTAGTGAACTCGCGGAACGCATTGTCCACCTGGCTCTGCACCGCGGAGCGAATGCCCTCTACAACACCGCGCTGCGCACGCTGCACAAACCCAGCGCCCACTCCCTGCAGCAGGCGTGACTGTTCGCTCAGCGCCGCGATAGCAGAGAACGGGTCTGACAGGTTCAGCCCGCGCGAGCCGCCGCGCCCAGCAGAAGTGCCGCCCGTCAGGCCAGCTGCTGCACTAGCCGCGCTGCCCACTGCACTGGCCGTGCTGGATGCGGCGCTGGCTGCGCGCTCGAATCCCGCAGCGGCGTTGTTAGCCTGGTCAGCCAAGTTGGCCGCCTGCACCGCAGCGTTAGCCGTCTCATCTGCCAGTATCTCAGCTCTGCTGCGCGCCTCAAACGTCACGCCATTGATTTCACGCAGCAGCTTAAGTCGCTTGCTGGTGGTGTTGGTGACGTTCTGCGAAACTACCGCCAGCTTAACTGTATTCCTGCTGGCAAAGTCTATCTCCCTGCTAGCATCCTCAGCAAATCCCGCGATGGCCTGATAGGTCTTGCCCAGCACGCTGCCGGCCTCATCGCCGTCACGGATACTCTGGGCAACTCTCTCTGCCTCCACAGCAGCCTCTGCTAGTGCAGTGGCCTGGTCCTCAAACTTCTTAACGATGGCAGCTGTCTCAGCCCGTAGCGTTGCGGCCTCTACGCTGGCAGACTCCAACCCTGCGCGCAGTGACTCTGCCGCCTGTGCGAACCCAGCTCCACCCAAGAAGTCAGGCAACGTAGACGCGGCCTGCGCCAGTGCCAGCAAATCCTCCCGCGCACTAACGGTAAACTCCTTCAGCGATATGCGAGCGCTGGCGCTGCCCTCTGCAATGGACGCTGACACCTGTGCAATGAACCCGCGCACGCGCAGCAGGAACGCAGGCAGATCCAGCGCGCTGCTGATGATGCGCTGCAGAACGGACAGGGCACGCTGAGCCACCTTGCCGAATGCATCCTGGATGTCACCCTCACTGCCCTTGACTATATCGGTTAGGCCCTTGACGGCGCCGGTTGCGGCGCGCGTGATAGCGTCCAGCACAGGATTGATGGCGAACCCTATTGACTTCTGCAGGTCCACAATGGCATTGGTTAGCTGTGACCGCAGACCCAGTGTGGTGTTGGCTAGGGCCTTGGCGAACCCGCCCAGCTGTGCATCGGCCAGAGCGAATGCCTCGCCCGCCTTCAGCTGCTCCACCGTCAGATCCTTGACGGCAGCGAACACCTCACCCAGCTCACCCGTGATGCCGCCTAGCGTTTTCGCAAAGTTGATAGAGGACTGCACCGCCTCACGGCCCGTGGCTGCAGAGTAGTCCAGCACAGCCAGGGTGGCAGACTTCAGCTTATCCTCCTGGATGCCCAGCACGGCCAGTGTCTGCACAATCTTAAGCACCATGTCATCTGAGAACGCGGTGGTGTTCTGCACCTCAGCCGCGAATGCCTTCAGCTCATCGGTGACACGCCCCACACCACTGACGCCGGCCAACCCCAGCGACACAGACAGCTCCTGCACCACCTGCTGGAACCCAGCGGCGGCTGCAGAGCTTGCCTTGAATATGCTGATTAGCCCGCGGAGGGGGGCAGATACGGCACGGAACAGCGCCGGCATAACAATGACTGCATCCCGCACCAGGGCCAGCGTCTTAGCGAAACTCCTATTCGCCTTCTCGCCTTGCTTGGTAGTCTTACTCAGCCCCTTGAGTGCAGTGCGTGCGGTCTTAACGCCAGCGCGGAACTTATCCACGGACAGTCTCAGGGTACCTACTACTGTGCCAGCATTGAATGCCATGCTACGTCCAGTCCGCGCGGCCTGCTGTGGCCTTCGCGTGTGCCTGCCTGGTCAACCGGTTGATTCTATCCAGAGCCGGCTCAGTGGCCTCCGGCTGTTCCACATCCAGCAGCCCACCATACAAGTAGAAGAAGTCCGGCGGCGACAGCGCCCCAGACTTCAGCTCCACCAGCGTGTACTGGGGAAAGTAGTGCAGGAACCGCGCCACCATGCCGCGCAGGTAGTCCTTGCCGCTACCCCTCTGAAAAGGTGAGCCGCCCGCAGCGGTTCATCACCTCCGTAACAGCGCGCAGCAGCGCCACCTCCTCACCAGGGGACAAGTCATCCACGGGGATGCCGGGCGCCAGGATGCGCAGCGTTGGCTTGAGCTTGGCCAGCATGGTGAGCTGGCCCACGTCCCCGTCTGCCTCATCATCCTCACCTTCTGCCGCGAACGTGGCAGCAGTCAGCAGGGACACGATGTCCTTACCCAGTGTCCACTCCTGGGCGCGGAACCGGATTACCAGCGGCTGGAACTCAGCGGCCTTGGCGTCGATGTCCAGTACAGCTGTGTCACTCATCACGGGCCAGTGATGACGCTGCCGCTGATGACGCGGAACGGCGTCTCAACGCCGGAGATAACGGTGCGGAACAGGGTAAACGTCACGGCCTGCACCATCTGATTCTCCTCAGACAGGTTCAGGTCAGCCACTTCCGTTACCACGGCCTTGGCCGCAATGTACGTGGCGGAACCGTCACGCAGCACCAGCCGCAGCTCCTTGGCCTTGGCCAGGTAGCTGTCACCAGGCGCCGCCTTGGGCAGCGACACCTCCACGCCGGATGCGCCGGTCAGGCTGGATGCAAACGGGTGCACGATGCCTGAGATAGTGGCCAGCCCAGTGGAGTCAGCCAGCGGCACCGTCACCTTGGTAACGTCGCCGCGCCGCAGCACATCCACCGGATTGATGTTGCCCTCATCATTGGCAGTCAGCTCCAGAATGGCCAGCTCAGTGGAGATAACCACATCACCGAACACGCGCTGCGCCACGCTGTTGAAATACACGTCACAGCTCAGGCCATGTACGGTATCTGTGGGGAAAGTCGGCACTCTAACTACCTCCTGCGAGCTTTAGAACTGCATCGAAATTGACACTGTATTGAAATATCTCACTACGCCCAGGCCCGTTGGGGATGGCCTGCGGCAGTGTGGTTGCGCGCATCCACAGCACCTCATGCCCACTGGGCAGGGTGGCTGCATGCACATCGTGCAGCAGGTCGAACACCTCACGGGCCTTGACTCGCGCACCGCTGATGGTGGTGCTGTCTACCAGCACCTGGAACGCCTGCTGCTCTGTCTGTTTCTTGGGGAACGCCAGCCCGCCCTGCGGCGTCACCAGCACCACCGTAGTGGCGCCGATGTCACGGCGCACCGTCACCTGTATGCTGGTGCCGGACGTGGCGTAGCGCGCACCGACGCCGGACAGCACCATGTAGTCTGCCACGGAGTCTACGAATTCGCCTGTTGATGCCATTACCGCCGCCCTCTGCCGCCCGAGCGGCGCGCTGCAGCGCCCCACAGCTCAGTCAGGAACTCACCCACGTCACCCGCCATGCGCTGCTGCATCATGCGCAGGGGCCGCTCCAGGTACTTGGGGCCGGCTGCTCCCAGCTCATTGCCAGGCTTGAGCCGCGTGCGCGGCCCGCGTGAGTCATCGGGCAGCTCATGCACGTGCGCCGCGTATGGCGTGTTGAACCGCAGAGTGCCTGTGATGTCCTTCCCGCCCACGCTATCCACGCGCGTGCTGGTGGACGCCTCCAGGTTGCCCAGGTCCACTGGGGCCAGCTCTACGGCCTGGGCCTCAAGCGTGTTCAGCAGCCGCTGCATGGCCTGGTCCTCCAGGGTGTCCAGCACGCGGTCACCGAACTCATGCAGCATGTCCTCCAGCTGCTCTGTAGGTACCAGGCGGTCAGCTGCCAACGGGGCCAAGCTCCACGCCCACGTGGTCTACCACGCCGCGGTCATCCTCGGCGTCTACCACGCTGACTACCACCCAGCGGTCTGTGCCGCGGGTGATGCGGTCGCCCAGCTGCACGTCAGTGCCCACAGGCAGGAACCCCTGCGCTGTCACTATAACCGTATCTCCCACCCCTGGCGTCAGCTCCTTGAGCCGGCGCCAGAACACCGCGCCCTTCAGCGTGGTCCCCGCGGGGAACGTGTAGTCACCGTCTGACCCCAGCACGGGGCGTATCAGGGTGATGGTGTGAGGAAATCGGGGGGCCATCAGTCGCACTCCTGCTCAGTGAACCAACCGGCGCCGGACGCAGCCGCCGCCCAGTTAGGCGCCGCCTTGGTGGCTAGCCAGTCCGGGCCTGCCTTGGTGTCCAGCCAGTCTGGGCCAGCTGCTGCGGCAGCCCAGTCCGGGCCTGCCTTGGTGTCCAGCCAGTCACATGGCGTGGGCTCCTCATAGGTTATCTCCAGCCTGACGCCTATGCCGTCAATGTCCTTGCCATAGAATGTCCGCGTCTGCAGCAGGTCAACAGGCGTGAACGGCTCCAGCACCAGGCACGTTATCTGATCCCCGCTGGTGTAGGGGTCACCCTGCCCTGTGTCAGTGGAGTCAATCCAGTCCTGTATCATCTGCACCATGCCAGAAATCAGGAAATTCTGGTCACCCGTTGCAGGCAGCGGCTCACCGTAGTGTACCGTCTCATCCTCTAACCACACAGCTGACACCACGGGGCCAGGCGGCACCAATGTGTCACCGTGCAGCAGGCCAGGATTGACCGCGCCGCCTATCACTGATGTGGGCTGCGGCGTAGATATTTGACGGAAGTAGGCATGCAAAGAGAACCCACCCACACCGAACCACAGCCCGCTGTGTGGGTTCAGGGATGATGCAGACGGGTCGCCCCGGCTGGGGCCTGAGACTATCGTTCCATGGTCTATAACGGTGCGCAGTCGCCCGTTGCTATCAAGGGGCTGGCGGTTCTGCCCTTGCTCCACGAACTGCACCGCATACAGCTGGCCGCTGGTGATGGTAACAGTGGGAGAGAACGGGAAAATAAACCAGTTATCAGGGTTGTTATCAGGGAACGGCGTCAGGCTATTCCACAGCACAGGCGTAGTGGTAGCGAACGGCGACCCCACTGGGCGCCGGTCAGCGTCGCTGATTACGTTGCGCAGCTCCATCACCACAGCCAAGTCAGCCGGGCCTGTGCTCCCCACCAGGCCCAAGCGCATGCGTATCTGCGCCAGCTGGTGGTCCTCTTGGGCCTTGATGACGTAACCCATGGACGTGATGCCGTGACGCGGCCCGCGCGCTGTGAATGACACACCACCCAACGCTGGGCTTGAGTCAGGCAGCAAGGTTATGCTGTCATTGTAGTGCGCGGCAGCCACCTGCACCTCATCATGCACGATGGGTATGACACTGCTGCCGCGCGCAGCCCACGGCCCAGGGATCGTGTACTCTGGGTGCACAGAATCATGCTTAGTGTTGTCCCCCACACGCAGCAGTCCGAACTTTAGCGCCACAGATTGGGCTGGGCTCTGGCTGGGGAACGGGTTTGATACTTTAGCCAACACCTTGACACTGGTGACTATAGAGCCGGAGGGGGTGTCAAGCAGGTACCGCAGCAGCGATCTGCGGATACTCTCCGACACAGACTTGCCGTCTGAGTCACCAAACTGCACATGCCCATTGTAGATGGGGGCTACGAATGCATCTAAGTCCTCATTTGACGTTACCACGTCCCCGTCAAACCGCTCGCCGCTGCCCAGCGGTGCTTGGTTCTGTATCTCACTATCAACGCCATACACCTTGGTGACGGTGGCCATGCCTAGCTCTTGGTTTCCGGCTCGGGGTTGCGGCGCACGCGCGTGGCCGGCGCCTCCTGCACAGCGGCCCGCAGCCCGCGCTTGTCTATGCGTGACATGAACCCGTTGCGGTCCATGCGGTCAACGTTATCCGTTAGCCTGTTCTCCACTGCCAGCACCCACGGCGTGGCGTCCGCCGTCCACCTGTGTGTGGCGTCATCCGTGGGGAACCGCCAAGAGTCCACCACCACCATCACCTGGCCTGTGGCCAGCGGCAGGGGGTTGTCCAGGAACACGCGCAGCGTGCGGAACACGCGGTCCACAAACACCGCCTGGTCCGTGGTGTCATCGAACACATAGCCAGGTATGCCGTACGCATCCACGTGGACACGCGGCGCAGCCAGTGCGCGCAGCCGTCCGTTGTAGATGAAAAATACGCCAACGTCCTCACCCGCGTCACGCACTCTGAAATAGACTTCAGACAGCCGCGGGTCACACTCCGCGTCATCCAGCACCAGCTCCTGCACGAACTCCTGCAGGAACAGCTTGTCATCCAGCCCAGGCGCAGCAGTCCGTGCCGCGCTCAGCCCATCCGTGTACTGCAGCTCTACCTCCTGCCGCGTAGTGCACAGCTGCGTGCCACGCTTCAGCTGCTCCACCATGTGGGCCAGGTGGCGCTTGCCCTGCGCCAGGAACGGGCGCGCCTGGCGTGGCGGCAGTGTGCGCAGGTCATCGAACGTCAGCCCCTCCAGCGTGAACTGCTCAAACAAGGGCACGTCTAGCGCAGTGAACTCAGGCACTATCCCCTCAGGTAGCCCGTGGCGCTGCGCAAGCGCTGCAACAGCAGGCGGGCCTTGGGCGCAACGAACGCCGCCAGGCCCTGGCGCATGCCGGGCACGCGCGACTCACTGTAGCCACTGCCGTACGTGCGTGACTGCACACCCAGCGTGGGCTCTGATGCCAGCGCCGTGTCCGACAGTCCGAACGCCTCGCTGCCATCATTGATGGCAAACTCTACCTGCCACGCCGTGGCCACCTCCAGCAGGTCAGGCATGCGCGGGCTGCCGAATCTATCCTGGTCCCAGCGTCGCGGTACTGCGCTGCGTTGGTGATACATGAACTCACTACCCTGCGGCACCAGCTCATCGAACCCAGAAACCAGCGTCACCTGATTGTCTGTGCTGGCTGACACCTGGCGAGACTGCCCCACCAAGGTAGTGGCGCCGCTGGGCACGTCTGTTATCTCCACGTACACGCCGCCCTTGGCCCAGTAGTCCGGGCGCCGGTTGCCGAACACGTCTGACGGAAACGCCGTAGCGCCGCTGGCTACACCAGCAGACGTGGTGCCGGTCAGGTCCGTGTAGAACCGCGGCGCGCCACCCAGGTATGCGTCAATGACTTTCTCAGCGTCGCTGATGTGGACAGCCGCCTGCGCCGCGTTAGTCACCCCACTGATGGTGTGCACGTGAGAGGCCAGCTTGCCAGTGGCCAGGTAGTTGTAATCACTCAGGGGCACGCGGTCCTCCAAACTACTGCGGCCCGCCCGCCGTGGTTGGCGAGCGGGCCGCGTTAGGGCTCAAGCGTCCGTAGGACTTACGGGCGTTCGATGGGTACCACTAGGTCCGCGTCGATCATCGTGCGGCCCCAGGTTGCGCGTCCGGTGTAGCCCACCCCGAAGTGCCGGGGCTGGTCGAACACACGCACGTCAATGTTCTGCAGCATGGCCATGGCCATGGCCACGCGGTGCATGCAGAGTGCGTCGCCGATGGCGCTGGGAATGTTGTTCGACAGGAACACATCCAAGCCCAGCACCTCACCGATGCGCCCCGTGCGGTTCACGTCCGCGCCCGCGATGCTGTCGGCTCGCACGAAGTCATTCGTGTTCAACAGGTCGCTGTAGGCGTTGGGGTTGACCACCAGCACGCGGTCAGTCTGCGGCGCGTTCCCCAGGTTCAGCAGCTCAATGGCTGACACCAGGGTGGCCTTGTTCACCGCACCAGACAGCGTGGTGGTCGCGCCACTCGCTTGATTAAAAATGTTCTGGTCGATGATGGCAGCCAGGCCGGCGCTGCGCTGCTTGAGGATCGACTCACCCAGCGCCACGTTGGACTTGTCCTGCTCCGTGTACTTGACTTCGAAGTGGAACCCCTGCTCCTGGTCGATGTTGAGCAACAGAGTGGACTCCGTGGCGTCATCGGGGGAGTCGATGAGGTTGGCGATGGTGTCAATCTGCGCCGTGCTGTAGCTGAACTTGGGGATGCGTACGGACTCAGACGGCCCGCCCGGATCTACCCAGGTGAGGTTGACCACCTGCGGCGCGATGGCCGCAGCGGCAAACTCCATGAACGCGATGTCTGACCACCGGGTGGGATAGAAGTTATTGAACGTATTGGCCATTGCCGGCTTTCGCCTCCAGTGAAGTGGCCCACGCTGGGGCCGGTTGCGGCAGCACCGCTAACCGGCCACGTGAGTGGAGGTTAGCTGCCAACCTGTTGGAACGTGTCGATGGGCACTACAGTGGGCCAGTACGGCTCTGACAGTGCCACGCGCGCCTGGAACTCGGGAGTGAGTCTGACACGCGCATGTGTGTTGGCGTAGTCCTCACGGCTGATGTAGCCCGCGGGCTTCTGTGCGCCATTCGCTGCAGCCACAGGGGCGGCAGGTCCGGCGCGCCGTTGCGTGCGCGGCGCCTCACCATCCACGGTGGGCTCCGGCTCAGCTGCGGCGGCAAACATGGACGGGAACTGCTGCACCACGGACTGCACCGCGGCAGCCACACTGGACTGCACGGGGTCACCGTCCGCGAACTCCACCGCGCTGAGGTTGGCCAAGCGCTTGATGGCAGCGGCCTGTTCCCCGCTGAATCCCTGCGCGCTGATCTCATCAGACAACGCGCTGGCGGCTCCCTGCCGCTCCAGCCTCAGCTCCAGGCCCGCGCTGCGGTCGCGCTCTGACTTCAGCGCCTCATCGAACTTGCCCGCGGCCTTGAGCGTGTCCTGCTTCTCATCGTGCAGGCGCTGCTCCTCAACGGCCTTGGCCTTGTCAGCGTCCTTGCGCAGCTTGCGGTTCTCTGCCTGCACGCGGTTGTGCTCGGATCGGTCCACCACCAGGGTGCCGTCATCCACAGCAGCTGCTGCAGCGGCGGGCTCTACGGGGGTGACCGGCGCAGCGTTCGGCTGGGCCTCGGGGTCGCTCTGTCCTGATACGGGCATCTGTGCTCCCTGAGTATGCGCCTGGTAGCCCGTTGGGGTGGGGGCTAGCGCCTGCGGTAGGTGTGGATGTCAGCCGAACCCGCCGCGCCGGGCACGCATCCCTCCCCGTTCTGGTGAACAGGGGCATGCCTGCACTATAACTGGGCGGCGCCCTGGGGGAGTCTGGGCGCCGGCACTCGCGGGGTCAGTCCCCGCGGGGACAGGCCCAGCGTGGGCCGCACGGGCTCAGGCACGGGCACCTCCGGCAGCGTCGCGGGTATCTCCGGCTGCTCCTGGCTGGTGTCCACCACGTAGCGGTGCCGGCAGTTAGGGTGGAACAGCCCTGCGCTGCGCGCCTGCTCCACAGTGGGGAAGCCCGCAGTGGCGCCAGTCAGGCTCAGCGTCACGCCCTCCCACGCCGCGCACACATCGTGCGTGGTACCGTTGGCCACCACCACCACCAAGTCAACGCCGTTGGCCAGGTACCGCTGGCGGAACGCCACACGCCGCGCATCAGCTATGGCCATGCGTGACAGCATGCGGCTGTAGGCCGTGGGATCCCACATGCGGCCTGATGGCGTGCGCACCTTCAGCTGCCCGCCAGGCATCAGCTGCACCAGCTGGTTATCTTGGGCCAGCGCCCGCTCCACTGCGCGCGGCCCCTCTCTGATGGGGTCGCCCAGCGCCAGCCCCAGTGTCAGGCCCTCCCTGATGGCGCTCAGCTGCGCCGGCACGCGCGCCACTAACGCCCGCACGCTGCGCTGATCCAGGCCCGTGAACTGCTCATGCCGCAGCAGGTTGCCCCGCTCCAGCGTGGTGTTGGCTGCACCTGCGCTCTGCTTGTATTGTTCGGTGAGCTGTGTTTCCGCCCAGTCCACCTCCAGCTGCTCCAGGCGCGATAGCTCGCGGCGTATCTCATTCAGGTTCTGGGTGATGAACCGCGCTGTGCCCTCATTGCCGCGCCGCCGCGCCTCCTGCAGAAACTGCTCCACCTGGCGCTGCAGCGTGCGATACGCCAGCACCAGCGATGCAGCCGGGTCCGGGCCTGCGGTGTCAGTCGCCACGGGTTACGCTACGCTGCCAGGCTCTACCCCGTCCGGGGGTGTCTCTGTCTCCTCGGGCTCATCAGGGATGTCCTCTAGGCCCGCACTGCCCATGATGTCCGCTGCCTTCTGCGTATCCAATCCGAACGCCGTCTGCAGGATAGCCAGCCCAGACTCACGCGGCAGTGTACCCGCAGCCACGTTGCTCACCACAGCTACCATGCTGGCTATCTGCCCACCGCTCAGCAGCTCAGACTGGATGCCACCCTCTACGCCCAGTCCGGGCTCCTCTCGCCGGTCCCGCGTGGGGTCAGGCGCCGTAGATGCCGCAGCTGCTACTGCTGCCGGCGGAATGATGCCGCCCTGCTCAGGCTCCTGGCCAGGCAGCGGCGTGGTGGGCGCAATGGACGTAGCCGCTGCGGCCTCATCCACCTCATCCTGAAGGATGGCCGTAGACTCTGCCTCTGCGTCATCGGGACTCAGGTCGAACAGGTCAGCCACTGCGCGCTCCCTGCTCACCAGCCCCGCGCCCTTCAGCGTGGCGAAGTCCTGCACCTCCTGCGTCTGGTCCTCCACGATGGGGTCAGGGAATACGGGGCGCACCTTGGCCGTGGGCAGCGCGGGCAGGCTGTCCTCCTTGCGCGCCGTGTTCTCCATCAGCTGCGCCACGCGGTACAGTGCACGGATGCCCTGCCTGTACTCATCGCGCAAATCCTCCACCTTGCTCACCGTGCGGTGTGCCTTGAACCGCAGCGCCCGCGCAGACTCCACCTGTGAGCCGTCGCGCTCCAGCCCGAATGACGCGGGGCTGGTTTCGGTAAACATGAAAAAGTATTCCTCCAGCTTCTCCATCTCATGCTGCAGTGCAGTTATCTGCATGTCCCAGGTCAGGTACTCCGGCTTGACTGCGTTCTCAAACACGTCCGCCGCCACTTCGATAACATCGAAGTCCTGCAGCCGCGCCTGCGCGTCCTCATCCAGCACGCCAGGCCCCACAATAAGCTTGGGCCGCGCGTGCTTGTCCAGTACCTCATCCTCCTGGGCCAGGCGGTTCTCCATCGCCAGCACAATGCGCTTGATGCGCTTGAACTCACCCACACCAAAGTGTGAGCCGGCCTGCACCTGATACCCGAAGTGCACCACGGGTATCTCACGCACACCCGTGTCACCGTCCTTCAGGTCAGGGAACTCAGCATTAACAGAGATAGAGTCACCCAGCTCCCCGCCGTCCCACTTGTGGAGCTTGTATTCTATTCTCCCGCTGTCCTCACCCTCACCCGCAGGCGTGTGTATCTCACGCAGCACCATCATGTCCGCGCTGTCCAGCTTGCCGTCCTCACCCGCTATGGGGATGACCCAGGCCAGTGTCACTGACGTGCGCCGGCTGGCGTCCATCGGATCAAACTCAGGGAAGTAGCTACCCGGGTGCACGTACTGCATGACAGCGCGCGGTGCCATCTCTCCCAGGTCATCCTGCGCGTCCTCCACACCCAGGCGCACCACGCCGTCACCCAGGCCCACGGCGGCCTCCACCACCTTGCGCAGCAGCAACAGCACGCTGTTGCCGTCGCTGATGTCATTGATGCGGTTCTGTGCCTTGGCCAAGTCCTGCCCGTCCGCCACCTCCACGGCGCGCACGCGGAACCCCTCACCGAACGTGTACTGCCGCATGAGGCGTGACAGCATGCCGGCGAAGTCTAGCGGGATCCAGTGCTCATTATCACCGCCGTGCTGCTCCACACCGCGCATTGACGTGCTGGCCGTCAGCGTCTGGTACAGGCGCTCATGCTTCTCCAGGTCCAGGAACTCCTCAGCGTCCTTGTATCGCTCCAGGCGTTCCCGTGCCATGGCGTCGGGCACGTAGAACCGCCGCCCCAGCTCCACGTCCTCCTGCTTGCGCTCGCCGCCGCCGGGCGTGCGCCCAGTGAAGTCAACGGTAACGGGTATGGGTGACAGTGCCATGTTAGATATGCCTCCGCATTCTGTTGCTGAGCCGGCGCAGTCTCGCCTGCGGAACGGCTCCAAGTAGTAGCGCCCACACCAGTGCATCCACGCAGTCATCCATGCCGGGCACGTTGCTGGCAGACGGGAATGCCATCATCTCCTGGATGAGTCGCTGGATGCCGTTCTCTGACGTGGGCTCCTCTAGCCAGACTCGCGCCTGTTCAAACAGCTTGCGCACCTGAGACGCGCGCCCCACCTTGTCCTTGCCGCGGAACGCTTGCGGGCGCAGTGGCTTGACAGGCAGCGATGTCTTACGGCGCAGCTCCTGCACCAGCCACTCTATGCCGCCCACCACCTCAATGCCCAGCTGCAGTGGCTTATACAGGTGACACAGGAACGCGCACCGCTGCTCTAGTTCGTGCTGCGTCCACTGTCCACGGATGATGCGCCGGATGTATGCCTCACCACCGACGAACGATACAACGCAGAACACAGAGAAGTCAGCGCGCGGGCCTGCCTTGATGGCGGGGTCAAGCGCTATGTACGTGCGTGCCTTGTCTCGCTTCTCACGCGGCAGCTCATCCCACTTGCAGAACCGCTCCACGTGCTTGGACTCAAAGAACTCACCCTCTAGTATGTCCACCTCATTCTGGTACTGGGTGGAAAACGCCAGCTGGCCTATCTCCTCACGCTTGGCGTACAGCTTCTCTAGTGAGAACACGGACGGCCAGTAGCTTATCTCCTGGCCCTCAGCGTTGGGCAGCAGTGCGGGTGTGCAGCGCAGGTTGTCCCATACGCCAGCACTCACCCAGTCATATATCTCACTGTACCAGTCGGACGGGTGGTAGCGCGTGCCCGTGCCCAGCACGCGGCCCCATGGCTCCACCGTGGGTGATACTGTGAATTTCCAGAAGTTACTGAGGCGCTGGCGCTGCAGCTCCGTGCGCGCGTTGTCCTCTGTTACCCAGTCATCAGCCAGCACCAAGTCATAGTGCCCGCCTGTGATCTTACTGCCCAGGCCCAGCGCAGTGTACGTGGGCTCCTTCAGGTTGACGGTACGCAGCGCGGTGTCAGACTTGTTCTCCTGCCAGCGCCCGCCCTCCAGGTTGCCGTACAGCAGCGCCATGCGGTCAGACAGCAGCACCTGCTTGGCCTGGTACGTCAGCTCCTCTGCCTTGCCGGCGCTGTTGCTGGTAATGGCGATGCGGATATTATGCGGCCCTATCTCTCTGAGTGCGTCTGGGAACAGGTACGGCACGCCGGCCTTGGTGTAGACTTCAGGCCGTGCGATGCTGGCCCACGTCGCCGTGAACACGTACGCCGTTGACTTGCCGCTGCCGCGCGGCGCCAGCCAGAACGTGCGCTGGTGCTCCAGCGCGTCATCCAGTCCCTGCTGGTGGAACGGCTCCACGCTCCAGCCGTGGTACGCCATGAGGTTGCGCGGGTGCTGCTCCACCCACGTGCGCACCACCTCCGGCTCATGCTCTGCCAGCTCCACCAGCAGCTGCGCCCGCTCATCGGGGCTCATCGGCAGCTGGGGCATCAGCTCAGTGGTGCCCATCACTTGGCCCGAAACAGCCCGTATGCCTCGCGGAACCGATGCCACTTGGACAGCGGCTGCTCACCGTCATCCCAGTGCCGGTACGATGAGGCACCCCACAGCCGCACGCGGCCCCAGTACAGCCACGCCACGCGCTCTGCCTTGCGCCGGCTGGCGCCCTGTGCACGCATCAGCCTGCGCACGTTGATGCGCAGCACCCTGTCCGCCTCACGCCGTCCGCCCCAGTTATGCGCCAGCGGCCCCTCACGGTAGTGGTAGTCATGGATGTGACAGCCGGGCCACAGCTTGGCGCGCACCCACGCTCCACTGAACACCGTGCGCAGCCACCATGTGTCAGGGCTGGTGCTGCAGCCGTCAGACGGGAACCCCGCCTCAGGCTTGGGGCCTGCCAGCGGGTCATACAGGCGGCGCGACACCTCTAGGCGTCGCCCTGATACCTGCATCACGTAGTGGTTGTGCTTGTTCGGCACGTGGTCCCCTACACACAGACGCCCCGCACTCGCGCACGGGGCGTCCGGTTACCTTGACTTGTTCACCGCCGGACTAGACGCCGAACTGCACCTGGCCGGACACTGCCAGGATGGCCTGCGCCCGCGCGAGTCGCGACGGGTTGCCCGCGGCGCTCTGCTCCAGGTCCGAGGCACGCAGCGCCAGCTCCTGCTGGATGTGCATGACGCCCGACAGCTCCGCGGGAGTGATGGCC
>SDBS01000868.1_pt1 | contig 30354 bp, 25 predicted proteins | sample 2277091 | NCBI WGS metagenome assembly SDBS01 (sample SAMN10404972, study PRJNA504765) | marine sediment metagenome | isolation source: marine sediment core GS10_PC15, 163 cmbsf | place: Arctic Ocean: Southern Knipovich Ridge | collected 2010 | reverse complement strand
TCCCCTCGACTCAAAAGGCATCCGTCAGTAGAAAGACAACGGATCTTTTGGGCTTGGGAATTAAACTCAGGAAGTCATGGATTGGACTTGCCGGATTATTTGTGATCTTTGCGGCAGTTGTCTCATTCGCTTTTATCTTTAAAAAGGATAGGGCTGTGGCGGCGTCAGGGATGAAAATGCTTGTTGTTCTTCCTTTTGAAAATTTAGGGCCTCCTGAAGATGAATATTTTGCCGATGGATTAAGTGAGGAAATAATGAGCCGGCTTTCGGCTCTCCGTGATCTTGGTGTCATCTCACGGACCAGTGCCTTCCAGTATAAAAATACAGAGAAGATGATTAAAGATATCGGGAAAGAATTAGGTGTCGATTATGTACTCGAGGGAACCGTCAGGTGGAACCGAGAGCCGGATGGGACTGGGCGTGTCCGGGTGACATCCCAGCTTGTTCGTGTTTCTGATGACTCTCACCTCTGGTCTGAAAGTTTCGATAGGTTGATTGAAGATATTTTTGCTGTCCAGTCAGAGATTGCCGAACAGGTTATTAAAAAACTGGATCTATATATTTTGTATCCGGATCGTATAGCCTTGAGTTCCCAACCCACAAACAACCTCAGGGCTTTTGATCTCTATCTCCGGTCCAAGGATGTTTCAATGAAGGCCTACCTCGGACAAGATCTTCAAGAATATGAACAGGCGATCGATCTTCTTTCACAAGCCGTTAACGAAGATCCTGATTTTACCCAGGCGTTTCTCAGCCTCTTCGAGATTCATCTTCATCTGTATGTTGTCGGTATCGACCGCAACGAGGAAAGGCTGACAAAAGTCAGGTTGGCTTTGGATGGAGCCGTGGATCTTGATCCTGATTTGCCCTCTGTGCAGCTGGCTGTAGGGATTTATTCTATGAGAATCTTTCAAGACTTTGATCGGGCGCTCGAAGTCCTTGAATCCGTCCAGAAAGTCCGCCCAAATCTATCACCGTCCTATCTGGCAAACATCCAACGGCTCCAGGGAAAATGGATCGATGCTATCGCCAACTATAAGAGAGCCTTCAGGCTTAATCCTCTGTCATCAATTCTGGCTCATACCCTGGGACGATGCTATGCTTGGATCTTTGAGTATCAGCAATCGGCAGAATGGTTCGACCGCGCCTTATCTATCTATCCCGATCTCTATTACTCTAGATTAGGGAAGGTGCGACTTCCTCTTCTCTCTGACGGTGATACACAACAGGCAAGGATGCTGATGGAAGCTTTGCCCCAGCATGTGCTGACAGACTACAATTGGTTTGAACTTGGCCTGCTTGAAAGAAACTACCAAGATGTGCTTGATAGGCTCCGAGCATCTCCCTACGAAACGTTTGCTGAGGCCCAATTTTATATTCCCAAGAATCTGGCCTATGCTTCTGTCTATGCGGCTATGAATCGAAACGAGTTGAAAAAATCCTATGCAGAACGAGCCCGAAGAGAGTTGGATTTGGCCGCAAACGAAAATCCTGAGGATACCAGGCTTATCGCTGCACTCGGGCTCACTTATGCTTATTTGGATCAAAGTGAAGAGGCTGTTCGCGAAGGTCTCCGAGCCGTCAATCTCTATCCCATCTCTAGGGATGCCTTTGAGGGCCCGCACTACATTCTTAACTTAGCAAAGATTTATGCCCTTGTTGGAGAGAGTGACAAATCCATCGAACAACTCGAGATTTTGTTGTCTATCCCGTGCGGAAATAATTATTCTCAAGCCTTGATGCGGATCGATCCAATCTGGGATTCTTTGCGCAGCAATTCGAGATTCCAGAATCTTCTCTTAGAAGAAGGCCAGCCGGATTAGGGAGATTTCAGCCTAGAGGAGCTCCTGCGGGATTCTGTTAATCTGATTCCTTCCTCTTCCGAAATGTGATGGGGATGTTGTTTTTAATAGGAGCTCCGATTTGGATCAATTCCCAATCTTTTTCATGTTCATCAATGACCCGCCTCAACACGGATATCTTTTCCTCTGTTGTTTCCTCTTCATCCTCCCAATCTATTATTTCCACACGATAGTGCATGGTCCTTCTTTTTCCGTTGATTTTCACGTCGATATCGATGTTTTGCTCAGCTTCAAAGGTTGGGATTTGAATGACGACTTCTCTCATGAAAATCCTCCCTTAGCATAATTAAAATCTTAGAGTGATCGCTGTTTTGATATCAGGTTCGGATTGCACACTGATCGTTCCGTTGTGCAGACGCATGATCTGACGGGAAAGACTGAGCCCGACCCCGGATCCCCCTTCTTTTGTGGAATAAAAAGGAATAAAAACTTTGTCCATATTTTCTTTAGAGATACCGGAACCGTTGTCTATAACTTGAATGATTGTTTTTGATCGTCCATCCAGCTGTGCCCGCAGTTTGATTTTTGCATTCTCTCGTCCTTCGACGGCATGCAGGGCGTTGAGAAGAAGGTTGATAAGAGCCTGTTCGATGAGTTCCGGATCGGCGGCCAACTCGAGAGTTTTGGGCTCAATTTTGATCTCTAGTTTTATGTTTTTTTCTTTGATGTTTATATGAATGAGTTTAGCTGCACGATTAAAGAGTTCTTCGATGGGAAATATTTGGAAATTTGGTTTCTGAATAAGGGTCAGGTTTCTGTAGCCGTCCACAAAATGGAGCAGTCCTTCACTTCTTTTTTGGATGGTCTCTGCGGCCTCGCAGATATCCGTTAATGTTTCACCATCTTCAGGTTTTTGAGCAGCACTCAGATTAGAGCTGTCTTTGATCAAATCGTTGATTGTTGAGGCCAGGGAAGAAATCGGAGTGATCGAATTCATGATCTCATGAGTTAAAACTCTAATGAGCTTTTGCCAGGCATCAATTTCTTTTTCTTCCAACTCGGCATAGATATTCTGGATGGAGACCAGTTTGTATGTGTGATCTCGGAGTTTGAATTCTGTAGCGTAAAGCGCCAATTGGAGAAGTTCGTTTTTGTCATCAATCCTGATCTGTGCTTTTTCCTTTGGTTTCAGATTAAAAAGAGCATTGACCAGTGGAGGGCTCCACGTTTCCAGAGATTTGATATTCTTCAACTGGGCAACACTTAGCAGGCGTTTTGCAGCCGTGTTGATGAGTGCGACGTTGCCGTCCGGTTGGAATGCGATCAGGCCGATGCCCACATGCTGTACAATCGTTTGCAAATACCTGTAATGCTCCTCTTTTTCAGATCGTGCTTTTCGGAATGCATCGAGGACTTCATTGAAGGCCAATCGGAGATTGGCAAAAGATTTTCCCTGACCGCTATCTTTAAAAGATTGGGAGAAGTCGCTGAATTTAATGGATTGAAAAAAACGGGAGAGATCACGATTTGTTTTCTCGACATAATGAATCAAAGCATAGGTCTGGTAGAGAATGACCACGCCAAGGATGAATAACGCGGCATGGAGAGTTGTCTTAAAGAGGAGGAAAAAAAAGAGCGCGAGAGTGGCACTCAGTGCAATGACACGCAGGACACAATTGATCCGGAAATTTCTATAGACCATATTTTTCCAAGCGGCGGTAGAGTGAAGCGCGTGAAAGTCCTAATTCCTTCGCGACGTGGCTGATGTTCCCGCTGTATTTGCTGATGGCCTTATGGATGACGAGTTTTTCGATCTCTTCCAAGTTGAAATCCCCGATGGACAGGGAGTCACTATCTGAACTATGCGTTGGGAAAAAGAAATCTTCAGTTTGGAGCACCTGGGATTCACTCATGATGATCGCCCTTTCGATGGCATGCTGCAGTTCTCTCACATTGCCGGGCCATGGGTATTTTTCCAGCCTTTTTTTTGTCGAGGAGTTCATCCTCTTTAGGGCCTTGTTGTACTTTTTGCAGTAAATTTTGATGAAATGTTCGGAGAGGAAGGGAATGTCTTCTAATCGGTCTTTTAATAGAGGAAGTTGAATTTCCACAGTGTTGATACGGTAGAGCAGGTCTTGTCTGAATCTGTTTTCGGCAACCACCCTCCGAATATCCAGGTTAGTGGCACAGATAAGACGGACATCGATATCTGTGGACTTATTGGAACCCAAGCGTGTAACCGTGCGGTTCTCTAAGACTGTCAGGAGTTTTGCTTGAAGGGTTAAAGGGATATTCCCTATCTCATCGAGGAAAAGAGTCCCTCCGGATGCAATTTCGAGGCGTCCGGCCCTGTCTTTTCTTGCATCTGTAAAAGCTCCTCTGACATGCCCGAAAAGCTCGCTTTCGAACAGGGTTTCACTCAACGCTCCCATATCCACGCTGATAAAGACTTCTTCTGCGCGGGAAGACTGCCGGTGAAGTTCACGGGCGACGAGTTCTTTACCTGTTCCGCTGTCTCCAAGGATAAGGATGTTGGCATCGGTCAATGCGACCTTTTTTATGGTGGCAAAAACATCCTGCATGGCAGGGCTGGCTCCGATAAAGTCGTGGAAGGGTTGATCTAGGTCGGCGCTCAGCTGTTTCTGTCTGGATCGGAGACTGTTTGCTTCTAATCGTGTTCGGCGCAGCTTTATAGCAGAGGACAGTGTGGCGATAAATTTTTCATTCTGCCAGGGCTTGAGAACAAAATCGGTCGCACCTTCTTTTATGGCCTTGACAGCCATTTCTACATCACCATAGGCCGTGATCAACACGATGACCATTGTCGGATCTATCTCAAGAATCTTATTTAACCAGATGAACCCTTCCTTTCCGCTGGTGGCTCCCTTGGCAAAATTCATATCCAGGAAAATCACATCATAATTTTCGTTTTTTAGCAGAAAGGGAACAGCTTCCGGACTTTTTTCTATGTGAATGTGTGCAACATACTGTTTGATAAGAAGCCGGGCGGCTTGAAGGATATCTTCATTGTCATCGATGATGAGTACTTTACCAGTTTTTTTGTCCATTTTCAGGTTCTCCTATTCTATTTGAACCGGATCTTGAAATATAATGCAAAATACGTGCCGATTTTTTTGGCCGTCCCACTCTCCATTCAATTCCTCATAATTCTTATCTTCATAATTCTTAATTATAAATCAAATGTCCGAAAATGAACACCCGGTGTCGCAAAGTGAACACTTTTTTTGGGTTTAAAAAATTATACAGCCGGTTTTCTCTAAGATTTTTTTTGTGGCACATATATTGCAAATAAAGTGAACCGAAACGGTTTAAAAAACGTCTAATAATAAAGGTGAAGCAAAAACTTACGTATTGGAGATAACAATCAAGGAGATCCAACATGGGAATGGACAGAAAAATCGAAAAGAAAAAATGGCCTCCGAAAAAGATCATCACCTTGGTGTCCATCGTGGCATTTGTTGGAATTATTGGCTATCTTTTACTTAAAGTCAGCAAATCAACTCTCAATGTCAATGCCGAGCGCCTCACTATTTCAACTGTAACAGAAGGCCCCTTCCAGGAATTCATTGCCGTTATGGGAAATGCCGAGCCTGAGGACATCCATTTTCTAACGGCTTTGGATGGCGGTCAGGTAGAAGAGATCTTTGTCGAAGCAGGCACGATGATCCACGAGGGCGATAAAATTTTAAGGTTGGCCAACACAAACCTGCTGTTGGATATCATGTGGAGAGAGGCGGAGCTGTTCCAGCAGAGCAATAACCTGCGAAACACGCGTCTGTCGATGGAGCAGTACCGTCTGCAGTTGATCCAGGATCTGGCCAATATCGATAACATGCTCCAGCAGCAGAAACGTGTGTTTGATCGGTATCGAGAATTGGCCAAAGATGATCTTATCGCCAAACATGAATTCGAAATCGCCGAAGACCAGTACATCTATTTACAAAAACGAAAGGAACTGACATTGGAAAGCCAGAAAAACGATGTGGAATTCAGGCAGGGTCAGATTATTGCTCTCGAGGCGTCCCTTAAACGTATGACGGACAACTTGGAAGTCGTTAAAAATAAACAGGATAATTTAACCGTCCGGGCGCCCGTTTCCGGCCATTTAACATCTTTACAGGCTGAAATCGGGGAGCAGAAAAATCCGGGAACTCCTTTTGGCCAAATCGATGTTTTAAGAGGTTTTAAAGTTGTCTTGGGAGTTGATGAACACTATCTGCCTCGATTGGAACTCAAAAGAAAGGGGACTTTTGATCTTGCGGATCAGACATACGAGCTTGTTGTTGACAAAATTTATCCCGAGGTCATGGACGGCCGGTTTGAAGTCGATATGGCGTTTATCGGTGAAGATCCTTCGAATATTACTCGTGGAATGACGTTTCATATCCGGCTGGAACTGGGCGACATATCTGAAGCCATTCTCCTCCCTAAGGGAGGATTTTTCCAATCAACGGGAGGAAACTGGATTTATATTCTGGATGAATCCGGGAGTACGGCGATAAAAACGAGAATCAGGGTGGGGCGGCAGAACATCGATGTCTATGAGGTTCTCGAAGGGCTTCAACCCGGGGACAGGGTTATTACCTCGGGCTATGAAAACTTTGGAAATATGGAACGTTTAGTCTTGAAAAGACAAAGCGAAAACCGTTAAGGATAGTGAGTCTAAAATATTTGGAGGAACGTATGATTAAAACTGAGGATCTTAAGAAAATTTACACAACAGAAGAAGTGGAAACAACGGCCTTGAACAACATCAACCTTGAAATCAAACAGGGTGAGTATGTAGCCATCATGGGACCTTCCGGATGTGGGAAATCCACTCTGCTGAATGTTCTGGGGATGATCGATAAGGCCTCTTCCGGAAAGTATTATTTTTTCGATGAAGAAGTTTCCAACTATTCCGAAAGACAGAGAGCCGGTTTAAGAAAATCAAACATTGGTTTTATCTTTCAGAGCTTCAATCTTATCGATGAGCTGACAGTCTATGAAAACGTAGAACTGCCGCTTCTGTATCTTGGGTATTCTTCTGCGGAAAGGAAAGAAAGAGTTAACGCAGTACTCGAGCAGATGGAAATCATAGCGAGGAAAAGACATTTCCCTCAACAATTGTCCGGTGGTCAGCAGCAGCGAGTGGCTGTTGCAAGGGCCGTTGTGGCTAAACCGAAACTCATTTTGGCTGACGAACCTACGGGAAATCTGGATTCTGCTCATGGTGAAGAAGTGATGAAATTGATGCAGGACCTTCATGAAGCGGGGACCACAATTGTTATGGTCACTCATTCTCCTGCTTATGCCGAACACAGTCATCGCATCATTCATCTTTTCGACGGACACGTCGTGTCTGAAAATATCCACAAAGCGTTTAAGATCTAAGTTTGTCAGGACGTCTTCTTTATCACTGAAAGAAGATATCATTCGAGGAAGCTCAATATGATTAAATTGAGAGACATCACCAAATATTATTCAACGGGTTTTGTTAAGACTTTTGTCCTTAGAAACGTTGATCTCGATGTGGATGAAGCCGATTTTTTAACAATCATGGGGCCTTCAGGGGCTGGCAAGTCAACCCTTCTCCATATCATTGGCATGCTTGATGTCCCTTCCAGTGGGGATTACATGTTTTATGATAAAGAAGCCCACAGATTGAGTGAGAAACAGCGATCTGAGATTCACAGACACCATATCGGTTTTGTGTTCCAAAGTTATCACCTTATTGATGATTTAACAGTCTATGAAAATCTGGAGATTCCACTTTTGTATAAAAAAGTTAAAGGGCCGGAGCGGAAAAGCCGTGTGGCGGATATGCTCGACAGATTTAATATTGTGGCCAAAAAAAAACTCTTTCCTAATCAATTGTCCGGCGGCCAGCAGCAGAAGGTGGCTGTTGCCCGTGCTCTTATCACCAATCCCCAATTGATACTGGCGGATGAACCTACGGGAAATTTGAACTCAGGAGAGGGTATTGAGGTCATGGAGCTGCTCAAGAGCTTGAATGAACAGGGAACAACCATTATCCAAGTCACCCATTCGGAGGAAAAGGCCGCTTATGGAAAACGGATCATCCGTCTTCTTGACGGATGGATCCAGAAAGACGAGTAATTCTTAAAGATGAAACACAATAAATGTTTGAAAATGCCGGGAGGTATAGGATGTTGAAAGCAAAAAGCATAATAATCATTTTATTAATAATAATGTTTGCTGCAGGAGGGTGGTCTCAGGATAACAAGCTCGCGCTCTCTCTCGATGAGTGCATAAAGACGGCTCTGAAAAACAATTTGGGTCTTGCTGTTGAGATATTGAATCCGGAAATTGCCGATGCCTCGATTTCGCTGGCAAGGGAACGGTTTCTTCCCCAGTTTTCTTTGAGATATTTCACGCAAAATACGAATGTGCCTTCGTTCTCCTGGATAGATGTTGCCGGTGAGGTTACTACGGAATACAAAAATTATGCCACACAGTATCAGCAGAACCTCCCGACCGGTGCAACCTTAACCGCATCGCTCTATTCCTACCAGAATGAGACCAATACGAAATTCCAAACCATCAATCCGCGGTTCGGAAGCACACTTCAATTCGATCTTTCCCAACCTCTTTTAAGAGACTTTGGATTTCGTGTCAATCGTAGAGAAATAATCATCGCAAAAAATAATTTGGCCAAGTCGAACAGCCAGCTCAATCAAGCCCTTCTAGATACCGTATACAGTGTCGAAGAAGCCTACTGGAATCTCGTCTACAGCATTGAAGACCTCAGAGTTAAGCAGCAGTCCCTGGATTTGGCCAAGGAACTTCTAGAAAAGAACAGAAGAGAAGTCGAAGTGGGGACATTGGCTCCCATAGAAATTCTGAGCGCCCAGGCGGAGGTGGCCACTCGGGAAGCGGATATCCTTCAGGCTGAAGCTCTGGTCAATAATAATGACGAAGTTCTCAAAACAATTATCAACATGGATATGGACATCCGTTTGATGTCCATCAATCCGGTTGATTTGCCTTCAAACATAAGGACAGAGATAAGTCTTGATGGCGCATTCAAGATGGCCATGGACAACAGGCCGGATTTGGAAACATTACGATGGGATATTAAGAGTAAAGATGTGGATTTTGCGTTTGCTAAAAATCAACTCCTTCCTTCTCTAAGTTTTGATGCGTCTTACTGGAGCCCCGGTATTTCCGGTACCCAGATTTTGTACCAGAATAATAATCCCCTCACCGATATCATTGTGGGGACGATTCCTGGTGATTCCTCAGAGGCTCTAAAAGATGCGATGGGATTCAAATACAAGAACTGGTCGGCCAGCCTCACACTGACTTTGCCTATGAACACCGTTTTTACCCGTGCACTATATTCCCAGGCCAAGACGAATTTGGAGCAGTCCAAACTTCGCCTACAAAATCAGGAGCAGCAGATTTTTCTGGAGGTCAGCAATGGCGTGCGTGCCGTCCAAACGGATTACAAGCGTATCCAAGCCTATAAGGTGGCGAGAGAGCTGGCCGAAGAAAAGCTGGAAGCTGAAGAGAAAAAACTTAAGGTGGGTTTGACAACAAATTATCTTGTTCTCCAGTATCAAAGGGATCTGGCCAATACACGTGGTGCGGAACTGAGGGCCATAATCGATTATAACCTCTCGATTGCTCGTTTGAACAGGACTCTGGGTATCAATCTTTAACCTGAATTATTCATAAAAACTACCGACACTTTCAAGTGATTTCATAGAGATCGACATGGAAGCCTGATTTTTTCAACATCTTTAACATCCCTCTGTTTGTTAGCCCGTTTAAACAAAATGTCAGCATTTTTTACCCCAAGGGGGCGAACCGATCTCACCACATCTGCTTCGTTACGGCCAACTCGCGGTGGAAAACCACAGCTTCATTGGTCGATGCCTCGCATCTGTAGTAACCTCGGCACGTGAATAATCCAAGTTAATTGGGGATGAAGAATTCTTTGAGTTTTTCCAGAAGTTCGAGATTTTTTTCCACTTGAATCATAGGAATATTTTTTTCTTGAGAAATGACGGTGAAGCGGCTGTCTTCATTGCCCCCTTTGTTGATGAGGAGGAGATCGGATTCTGGTGCGACGGCGTCAATACTGAGTTCGTCGGTGTTGTCACTCGGTGCAGCTCCCTGTGCCCGGTTCTTCATCCCTGTGATGTGGGCGCCAATAATGGTGATCCCTTGTGTTCGAGCCTCCTGTATCAACTGAGATGCCCTTTCTATTTCATCTTCGATGTCAATGCCAGCCGCTCCCATCCCTTTGAGGCTGGCCCCCATGACAATGATGACCGATTTAAATGGGGTTCCATCCTCTTTGGCTTTCCTTAAATCTTCGGCTGTGGCGAGTGTGTTCATTTCATAGGCGGGTGGTTCTGCCTGGAGTTTAAGTCTCATGAAAAGGACTTTGATCATATTTGTCCCGGCACACTGTCCACAAGATGTAATGAGTACAGGGATTTCAGTTTTCGGGAGTTCAGCTTGAGAGGAGGCCTCCAAAACAGCAGTCCCGGCTGTAAGGGTGAGGATGAAAAAAAATGTAAGTATTCTTGCTGTCCGAATCATCTTTTTCTCCTTTAATGTTGAGGACTAAAGTCAATCAAGCCTATAGTATTGAAAACCACTAAGACCGTCAACTGCAAAGATTAATAGGGGACAGTCCCCATTTTTTTTGAAAAAAAATGGGGACTGTCCCCTATTAATCTTTATTGAATTTTGTACTGTACCATCTTATTGAAGAGCGTTTTTCGGCTGACTCCCAGAATTTGAGCGGCCTTTGTCCTGTTCCCCCCCGACTCCTGTATCGCTTTTTCTATGAAACTCTTTTCTTTTTTTTCTGTAATATTTTTGATCATTTGATTCATCGGCCGTCCTTTGCCGAGGGACAGATTTTCTTCATCCGCAGCCTTAACTCTTATTCTCAGCGGCATGTCCTCTTCCTCGATTTGAGAGTGTTCGCTCATGACCAGGATTTCATAGATGACGCTCTCCATCTCGCGAATATTCCCAGGCCAATTATAATTTTGTAACAGATGGAGTGTCTCCACGGTGATTTTTTTTATGTTTTTGCCTAATTCCCTGTTGAATTTTTCGATAAAATATTCACAAAGGAGAGGGATGTCCTCTTTCCTGTCTCTTAGAGGAGGCACCTGAATAGAAAGGACGGCCAGTCGCCAGTAGAGATCTTCTCTGAATACACCGTCTCTGACACCATCCTCCAGAACTCTATTGGTGGCGGCGATAACGCGCACATCAATGTGAGTGGTCCGTGTCCCTCCGATCTTGACAATCTCTTTCTCCCCAAGAACTCGGAGGAGTTTCACTTGGGCTTCCTTGGAAAGTTCGCCAACTTCATCGAGAAAAATCGTGCCCTTGTTCGCAAACTCGAATTTTCCCGTTTTTTCCGATTTGGCATCTGTGAAGGCCCCTTTGATATGGCCAAAAAATTCAGACTCGATCAAATCCCTTGGGATGGCGCCGCAGTTGACAACAATAAAAGGATTGTTCTTTCTCGGGCTTTTAAAATGGATGGCTCTAGCGATCAATTCTTTCCCCGTTCCACTCTCACCCGTGATCAGCACCGTGCCATCTACTCGTGCGACTTTTTCCATCATCTGGAAAATGGAATTCATTTTCCCGCTTGTCCCAATGATGTTAGAAAAACTGTAGCGTGCTGAGAGTTCCGATTTCAACTCACGGACTTCTTTACGGAGTCTTTTGACTTCTAGAGCTCTGGAAATTAAGAGCTGGAGTTCATCGTTGTCGACAGGCTTTTCCAGATAATCATAGGCTCCCAGTTTGGTGGCTTCCACTGCATTCTGTATTGTCCCAAATGCTGTGATAATGATGACCTCAGTCGTGGGTGTCTTTTCTTTTATTTTGGCGAGGACCTCAATACCTGAATAGTCAGGCATGTTCATATCCAAAAGGATGAGGTCGGGATTAAAACTCAGGTTTTTTTTTAGACCCTGATTTCCATTTTCTGCCGTTTGAACAGAATAGCCTTTTTCCTCGAGAAGAAGAGAAAAAATATCCCGAATGTTTTTTTCATCATCGATGATAAGGATTTTATGTTTCATGTTTAAAAATTTAGAGGCAATGTAATCAAAACAGTTGTGCCTTGATTTGCTTTGCTTTTGACCTCTATTTCTCCCAAGTGAGATTCGATAATGCCGTAGCAAATCGAAAGGCCGAGTCCTGTCCCCCCTCTTTTTGTTGTAAAAAATGGATTAAAGATGTTGTCCAGTTTGTCTTCGGGAATTCCTTCCCCCGTGTCGGTTACTGTGATTAAAATCTTATGGTTGTCTTTAGGGTGGACTTTGATCTTTAATTCTCCTCCTTCTTTCATGGCCTGAGCTGAATTCAGCAGAATATTGAGAAATAGCTGCTTGAGCTGCGCTTTATCGCTGTTGAGCAGGATAGGGGTCATGGGGTAATCGCGCGAGATTGTGATCTTGTATTTTTTAGCCTGAATGGAAATCAAGTCGAGGCTGTCTTCGAGAATTGTTATGATGTCATTTTTCTCTTTTTTGATATCAGAGGGCCTTGAAAAAGAGAGCAGAGCGGTGAGGATCTCGTTGATACGTTTCGTTTCCTTTAAGGCATTGGCCAGTAGCTTTTTTTCTTTTTCCGCTTGAATTCTTGTGCTGAGATATTGAAGTGTGGACTGGATTGCCGTGAGTGGATTCCGGATTTCATGGGCGGCCCCGGCTGCCAGTTCGCCAATCGTCGCCAGCTTGTCTGCTCTGGACATCCTTCGAAAACGCTCTCGCTGCTCTTTGTACAAAATTGCATTTTCCAGAGCAATCCCTGCTTGAGGTGTCAGAGTTGAGAGTATCGCGAGCTCCTGTTTTGTGAACTTCTTTTTTTCCGCTTTTGAACCGATGAATATGATGCCGATCAATCTGTTCATGGAGACGAGAGGAAAACAGAGTTCGATGTTGAGGATTTCAAGTAACTCTTTTTCTTCTTTTGTTAAAAAACGTAAAACTCCAGGCTGTTCCGGAATATAGAGGTGGGTTTTGTTGACTTTTAGCCACTTTGCGAGAGGTTCCGTACTTAGGAAAAAGACTTTTTTAATCTTTTCCTCTTCAAATCCTATGGAATTGCTAATCTTGAATTTTCCGGATTCCTGATCAAAGATGACGAGAAAAAGTTTTTCAACGGGAATGAATTCCTTAATCTTTCCTAAAAAGTTTTGTCCGATCTGTTCGATGTCCTCAATTATATTCAGGCTGTCTTCCAATTCTTTAAAGAAATAGTAGGGATAGTTATCTTGGCTGTCTTTCGATAACTTTCTTATTAAAAAATTTCGTAATGGGCTCATCTCTCCGTCTCAGATAGATCCTACCTCAAAAAACACAAAAATGGAATGAAAAACGAGTAACATGTTTCTCATGCGTGTAAATCATTACCCATGTCAAAAAAGGTTTATTTATTCTCCAAATGAATTTTTTATTATTATCAGAGGTATATTAAATAAAAAGTGAAAAATCCTTATTTGGTATGTTTTTTGCTTATAGGTTCGTCTGAGAAAAAAAGAGGAGATTTATTATGCGCAAGAGAAATTTTATATGTTTTCTATTCCTGAGTTTATGTGCCTTTTCCTCTCTTTGGGCTTTGCCACAAAAACAAAAGGACATCACTCTGGAAGAGTGTATTATCTATGCCATAAAGAATAATTTGGATGTCACGGCTGAGCTGATGACTTCTGAGATTGCGCAGATGTCTGTCATCCAGTCAAGAGAAAAATTCCTTCCTTCCTTGAATTTTGGATTTACACGGAGGAACACAAACGTTCCCTCTTCTTCTTGGATCGAGTCTTCAGATCAGGTTATCACAACCTTCAATAACTACTCGGGTCAAATCAGTCAGCTGCTCCCCACTGGCGGACAACTCGATGTTTCACTGAATGCAAATATGTATGATACCAATCAGAAATTTTTATCATTTAATCCCCGGTATGGAAGCACTCTGGATTTTACTTTTACCCAACCGCTTTTAAGAAACTTTGGAGTAAAAACAAACCTCAGAGAAATTATCGTGGCCCAAAACAACAGGGACATATCGGATAATGATTTTAAGAAAGTCCTGCTCGATACAGTTTATGCCGTGGAAGATGCCTACTGGAATCTCGTTTACAGTATCCAGACATTGGAGGTGAAAAGGCAGTCTCTGGAGCTGGCTCAGGATCTTCTGCTGAAGAGTCAAAAAGAGGTGGAGATTGGCACACTGGCTCCAAAGGAAATATTGAGTGCTCAAGCAGAGGTGGCCGCCCGAGAAGCGGACATTTTGCAGGCCGATACTTTGGTGAAAAATAACATTGACCGCCTAAAAACTCTGATCAATCTTGCAGAGGAGGAAGAAGAGGTCATTCTTTTTCCGGCCGATCAACCGGCATTTGAACTCGAGGACATAAGTTTAGAGGACGCCTTCCGCACAGCCCTGGAAAACCGGCCCGACCTGCATTCCTCTCAAATCAACCTGAAAAACAGGGATTTGGATATCCGTTATGCCTGGAATCAACTGCTGCCTGCCTTAAATTTTAATGTCAATTACTGGAGTCCCGGTCTATCAGGTGACCAGGTCCTCTATCTTGACAATAATCCTTTTACTAATGTTATCGTGGGCAAGATTCCAGGCGGAGCGAGCAATGCACTAAAGGATGCCTTGAATTTTAAATATAAGAATTGGTCCCTTTACTTCACTCTTGATGTTCCTTTAAACACGATCGTTTCGCGTGCGGCCTTTGTTCAGGCAAAAAAAAGCCGTGAGCGTGCTGCCGTGAGGATGAAGAGTCTGGAGCAGAAAGCCTTTTTGGAGACCAAGACGACGGTGCGGACAGTGAAAACAGATTATAAGAGAGTCGAGGCGTACAGAATCGCGCGAGAACTTGCAGAGCTAAAACTCGATGCCGAAGAAGCAAAATTAAGAGCCGGAATGACGACACATTTTGTTGTGCTTCAGTACCAAAGAGATTTAGCTAATGCAAAAAGTTCCGAACTCCGGGCCGTTATTGATTACAACCTCTCTCTATCCAGGTTGAACAATATATTGGGCATAAGTCTCAAAAACTGGAATATTAGAATTTCTGATGCAGGAACAGGAGAAGGACTGCTTCAATGATCTGGAAAATTGCGAAAAAAGAATTTTTTAACAATTAAAAATAAAAAGAGAAAAGAAAAGGAGACGTGACATGAAAAACGTTAAAAATCTGATCCTTGTGGTTCTTCTTCTATCCACCTTTGTTTCTGTGATGTATGCACAGGAATCACAGACTATGAAACTGCTGTCTCTGAAAAAAGCACAGCTTTCACTGGAAGAGATGAAAGGGGATTTTGACAGATCCTTAAGGCTCAAAGAGGAAGGTTTGATCTCGGAGGAGGATTTTGCCAGAAAAAGGACCGCCTACCTACAAGCTCAGGTGACTTATCAGGGAGCTCTTATCAGGTTTATGGGTGCTGAGGCGCGGATTTCTGTGGCCAGTGCGGTCAAGTTTCAGGATAAGGCGGGGAAAAAATTTGTCCGGGTTTCACTCAGTTATTCCTCAAAAGAACTCAAGGAGTTGGCCAAATTGAATATCGATGCTGAGGATCTATTCCCTCTGGATTTTTTGAAGGAAATCAAAGATGTGTACATTTCGCTTCGCTCAGAAGACAAAATCATATCCAATCCCTATGAGAAGAGCATTCCCTCGTTGACTCTGGAAGAGGAGAAGGATGTCACATTTCAACTGCTGAAAGATGTGGAGAGCCTGGATGTCAATGTCTTTTATTCGGGAAAGAATGAAACGACGTCTGTCTATCTACAGAAAGGTTTGAGCGCCAATATTGTCACTATAAATTCGGCTCAGTTTTCTCAGGAAGCCGATTTGGAAAGCCAGGCGACCTTTGATCTCTCACTGGAAAAATTCAGTGGAGAGGCCAATATTTTTAGACTTCAGATTGTCAATCTCCCCCGGCAGATCACGTATGAATTTGTCGATCCTCAAACTCAGGCCCGTCTGTCCCAGATAAAATTTACAGAGGAGACAACAAGCATGCAGCTGTCTTTGAGGCTTTATCTTCCTAAAAATGCCGATGACCAGGTGGTCATGGATAAGCCGATAGAATTCAGCGCCCTGGCTCTCGATAATGAGCAGGCTGTCCGACTCCAGGAAATGCTTGCGGAAGGTGTAACCATCGGTCTGAAGGAGATCGAAGATCTCAAAGCCGGGAATGTCAATCTGGAGCTGATTCCACGGGGAGTGGGGAAGATAGAAGTTCAGGCCGTCAACCTCTACCATGAGATCAAGGTTGGGGAGAATGTGGAAATGGAGGTCCGGATTGTCAACTCAGGCACAAGATTGCTCAACAACATCAGAATTTTTTCTGAGCTGCCCTTAAATTGGAAAGCAGAAGTTCAGCCCGATCTCATCGCTTCCCTGGAACAGAATCAAGAAAAAATTGTAGGCATTAAATTTATCCCTCCTGATGATGTCTCTGTTGGAGATTATGAACTGAAGATAAGGACCGAATGTATCGCCGACAATCGCAGGGTCGAGTCCGAAGATAAAATTGTCCGAGTCCATCTCAGTGCAAAGACGAATGTCTTGGGAATTACGCTTTTGATAACACTGCTTATCGGATTGCTCGTAGGGATTGTTGTCTTTGGAATAAAACTTACAAGAAGATAAACCAAATCATGGAAAAACATGGAGATTATAATGGCAAAATCAGAACCCATCATCAAAGCCGATGATCTTTCCAAAAGATATGAGGACGGCGTGCTCGCTTTAGATCACCTGAATTTAGATGTACATCCCGGAGAAGTATACTGCCTGCTGGGTGCCAATGGTGCGGGAAAAACGACGACGATCAATCTTTTTTTGAATTTTCTTCCGCCGACGACAGGCACCTGTTATATAAAGGGAATCGATGTGACCAAGGATCCTCTGGAGGCAAAAAAATATGTGTCTTTTGTCTCTGAAAACGTCATGCTCTATGGGAACTTTTCAGCACGTCAAAACCTGGATTTTTTTGCGAAGCTTGGAGGGAAAACAGATTTGAGCCGGGAGGATTATCATCAAGTGATGCGCCGTGTCTCCCTTCAGGAAAAGGCCTTTGAGCAGAGGGTGAAGAATTTTTCCAAAGGGATGCGCCAGAAACTCGGGATCTCGATTGCTATTATCAAAGACGCTCCTGCCATTCTCCTGGATGAACCGACTTCAGGCCTGGACCCAAAAGCGGCCACAGAATTTTTGGACATACTCAATGAGCTCAGAGAAGAGGGCAAAGCAGTTTTGATGTCAACACATGATATTTTTCGGGCTAAAGATGTGGCGGATCGTGTGGGGATTATGAAAGAAGGCCGCCTTGTTATGGAAAGAACCCGCGAAGAACTCCAGACCGAAGATCTGGTCAAAATATACCTCGACTATATGCGGGCCGAGCCTCTCTCTGCCTAGGAAAACACAACAATGTGGACTATAGCTAGAAAAGAAATCGCATCGAATCTTTTGAGTTATAAATTTTTCATTGTCATCATCCTGACAGTGATTCTGATTTTTACAAGTTTTTTCATCATGTACAGGGATTTCAACGAGCGCCTCGCTGATTACGATATCATCAAGCCAACGTCTGAAGATCCAATTGCTGTACTCGCGCCTAATCCTCTTTCGATGTTTTCCAAGGGATTGGACGAAGCCATGGGCCGGTCATTTGAGAGCACCGTCATTGGAATCACTGTGAGGGCTGGACAGAAATCCGGAAATGAGATTTTTTCCTTTTTCCCCACACCCGATTTTATGTATATTGTTAAAGTCGTTCTATCCCTTGTGGCCCTGCTGTTTGGGTTTGACCAGATCAGCCAGGAGAGGGAACGGGGCACCCTGCGGTTGATGCTGTCCAATCCGGCTTCCAGAGCTAAAGTTCTGATTGGAAAATGGATCGGTAATTTCTTGAGTTTATCCATACCGTTTTTATTGGTTGTGCTGCTGGGATTTTCCTTTGTGAACCTGAATCGTGATATTCATTTTTCTGCGAATCAACTGGTAAGGCTGGCTTTGATATTGTGTGTGACTCTTTTCTATATGGCCCTTTTTCTCAGCTTGGGAATTCTCATTTCCACCTTGACGCGAAAAGCCTCCATATCGATTGTGGCCTTTCTTTTTATTTGGGTGTTGATGGTGTTTGTGATCCCGAATTTGGGCAACCTTTTCGCAAGGCAGCTTGTGGATGTTCCCTCGGTTGCCGGTTTGAGCGAAAAGAGAAACCAGATCTGGACTCGAGAGATTCTCCTGGGAATTCAAGACAGAAATTGGATTGATCATTATTCAAAGATCAACCGCGAACATGGGCTTCTTGAGGAAGATTACAGGAATAAATTCAACAAACTGGTCAGACTTTCTAAAAACATCAACCGGATCTCTCCTGTGTCCAGTTTTGTCTATGCGGTAACGGATTTAGCCGGGACAGGGATCAATGAAGAGGAAAACCTGAAGAAGGCCGTCATCAGTTATAACAACAACATTTTCGCGGAAATTTCAGCAGCGGCCTCGGATAGAGAACCGAGACAGTACCCGGCTTTTCAGTACCGTTACCGGGAGCTGTCCGAGGTGTTTGCTCGAGGGACTCTTTTTGATATGGCATGGTTGATTTTTTTCAACATCCTCTTTTTTGCCCTAAGTTATGTGGCATTTATCAAGTACGATGTGAGGTAGAACGATGCTGAAAAATATTATTCGGAAAGAAATTCTAGACAATATTTTTTCGTCACGGTTTTTGGTGACATTTTTGCTGTTGGTGATCATTGTTTTAGCCACTTCAATCATTCTCACAAATGACTATGTGCGAAAACAGGATGAATTCTCCAGGAGGCAGACAGAACGTGAAAACTACTTGAGGGATTACGCACACTTCAACAGGATTGGTGGTGTCATAAATCCTGCACAACCCCCTTTGGCATTCTACAGCCTGATTAGGGGAATTTCTCTGGAAGTGAATATCGAAGAGTTCGACAACGATCCCTTACCTGTGATGTTCCCTCTCATCGATTTGACCTTTGTCGTGACCATTCTCTTGAGTCTTCTTGCCCTTCTGTTTTCTTATGATGCTATCTGTGGGGAGAAAGAAGAGGGGACACTCAAGCTGATGCTTTCAAACAACGTGTCCAGGGCAAAGATCTTGTTGGGAAAGACGATCGGCGGCACTCTGACACTGCTTATTCCTTTTACCTTTTCTTTGGGATTTAGCCTGATCGTCATACTGCTTAATCCGAGGATTTCCTGGAAGGGAAGTGACTGGGGGGCTTTGGGCCTGATCTTTTTTGCTGCCGTTCTCTATGTCACATTGTTTTACTGCCTTGGAATATTCATCTCCTCTCGCCACAAGACCGGTTCTTCCTCAATCATGACCTCTCTCTTTATTTGGGTTCTTTTTATCCTTGTCATCCCCAGTTTAACTCCCTATGTGGCGTCTTTTTTTGCTAAGATTCCATCAAAGATAACAATCGATAGAGAAGTCGATCGTCTTACCGATGTTGAAAGGGATGCTCTTGGCAGAAAACTGGAAAAGGAAAGAAAACAAGAAGTCCAAAAAAAGTATCCAAACTATAAACCAATTATGTCCAGGGAAGAAAGACAGAGAAAGATTGCAACTGATCCCGAGTTTAAAAATGCCTACGAAGAAATGTCAGCAGCGAGACAAGCGGCTTGGAATGAGGCTAATCGTATTCAAGGAGCAAAAGCCAACATCATTCTAAAAGATCAGTACCGCAAGATCGATTCTCAAATGAAGCTCTCAATCTATCTTTCTATGATGTCACCTCTATCCAGTTTCACATATCTTGCGACAGATCTTTCAGCGACAGGAATGAGGAGCCTGAAACATTTTGAACGGTTAAGTGAGAGATACGAAGGAATTTTTGGAGAATACGCAAAAAAAAAGATGGCCGGTCTTCGGGAAATAGATCCAACAGTAGACGTGTGGAATTCCCCTGTTGATGTCAGTGACATGCCCAGGTTCCAGTACATAGACGAACGGCTTGTGGATCGGGTTAAAGGGGTACTGCCGTTCCTTACGGCTTTGATTGTATTTAATATTCTGTTTTTTTCCGCTGCGTTTTTCTCCTTTGTCCGCTACGATGTCCGATAGCAAGATTTGGGGACTGGCTCCTTCTTGACACGTTCTATTTTTGTGACTTATAATATCTGATATTGACTGAAAAAAAAGTATTATTAATTCCTCGATTTATTCATAAAATTACTCTTTTCTCAGCAGGAAATGATAGCTAAAAAATCCCTACACATCATTTTCTCTCCAATTCTGCTTGCGTTATTTTTTTGGGCAGTTAACTTGATTCCTTTAACAATTTTGTTCTTTTTTTTTGGCCTTTTTAACTTATATTTTTTCAGAGATCCGGCAAGAAGGATAGGCTCTGAGATAGTCTCTCCTGCGGACGGTAGGATAATGGATATTTCCGAAAGTGACGGGAAAACCCGGATATCTATATTCATGAATCTGTTCGATGTCCACGTCAACCGTATGCCCATCGATGGTAAAATTGTGGGTATCGAAAGAATCCGAGGCAAACACTCGATGGCTTTTTTACGCAGGGCTAAAGAGAATTCAAGACAAAAAATTCATCTGGATACGGTCATGGGAAAGATCACAATCGTCCAGATCGCAGGAATCCTTGCATGGAGAATTGTGCCTTATATAACGAGAGGACAGATGTTAAAGAAGGGCGAGAAGATAGGTATCATCAGGTTCGGCTCACGGGTTGACATCTTTTTCCCTTCCCAGAAAGTCGAGGTGAGTGTGCGTTTACACCAGAGAGTGAAAGCTGGCAGCTCGACTCTGGCGCATACTAAATTATAAAAAAGACAATGAGAATTTCCCCCGCTGATATTGTGACACTGGGCAATGGCATTTGTGGTCTGACCGCTATCTTCTCCATAATGGGAGGAAAGCATATGCAGGCCTCTCTCCTGATTTTTATCGCTTTTGGTCTCGATGGATTGGATGGAGCTGTAGCCAGGCGCTTCGGAAGCTCGCACAGATTCGGAAGACATGTGGATTCTATTTCGGATTCGATATCATTCTGTCTTGCGCCTGCGATACTTTTTTACGCAAATTTCCATCACAATGTCCTCAGAACCGATCAGGTTTCTCCTCTCGATTTCCTCATTGTGGGGAGTCTTTTTATTTTCGGAGCTTCAGGTTTAAGCAGGCTGATGAGGTTCGTCAGACAGTACCATACCCTTGACTATTTTCGAGGATTTCCATTACCTTTAGCTGCCATCTCCACAATAATGATGTGTTCCCTTCTAGGACCGAGTGATAAAAACGCATTTTCGTTTGGATATCAACCCTATGCTGCATGTGTCTTTATTATCTTCCTATCTTTCATAATGACAAGCAGGATAGGTTTTCCCAAGTTAAATAGAACCTTTTTTGTTGCGGCCCTTATATGGGCTCCCCTTGTTCTTTTTCCTCTGATAAGCGCTATGTTTGATGTTATGATTCTGCCGCGCAAAACCATGGGAATACTCGAAGCATCTGGTTTTATCCCTATTATTTTTTATCTCGTCAGTGGTACATTCCACCAAATAAAAAAATCCAAAAAGTTAGCATTCAGATGAAATCATCTATAAAATTATCTAGGAGTCATTATGAGAAAAAGGAACCTTTTGGCTTTATTCTTCCTTTTCGGTTTTCTTGGATACTGGAGCCTATCAGTCTCTGCAATTTGGCAAGAAGCGACTGAGGAAAGTCTGGACAGGTCTGAAATCATATCTCTTTTGGGAAAAAAACATTATGCACTGCCGGCAGAAGGGGAGGCTCTTCTCCAATTGAAAACAGATCTTGCCGAAGCCTGGAAAGCTCTCCAATCTAAACCTGATGATCCGGAAAATGTTATTCTATATGGGAGAAGACTGGCCTACCTCTGGCGTTATCATGAAGCCATCGATGTGTACTCGGGGGGAATAAAAAACTTTCCCGACTCTTCCATGCTCTACAGGCATCGCGGACACCGCTACGTTTCTATACGAAAGTTCGATAGGGCCGTCCAGGACCTCTCCAAAGCAGCCGAGCTGAACAGTCGAGATTTTGATATCTGGTACCATCTAGGTCTAGCCCATTTTCTCAATGGTGATTTTGGAAAAGCTCTATCCGCATACGAGAGCTGCTTAGGTGTCTCTGAGGACGATGAGTCGAAGGTGGCTGTGTCCCACTGGCTCTACATGACTCTACGCCGGCTGGAAAGACTGGATGATGCCATAAAAGTTTTAAACAATATTATCGAAGGGATGAGCGTTGAGGAAAACCAGTCCTATTATGATCTATTAAATTTTTATAAGGGCCAGAAATCCACGGAAGAAATCTTTGTTTTAGATGAAGCATCCGACCTGGAATTGGCCACCCTCGGATATGGGATCGGGTGTTGGTATCTTTACAATGATGATGAAGCCGCGGCCAAGTCTTACTTTGAAAAAATTGTCGAGACCAAGTACTGGCCGGCCTTTGGATTTATCGCTGCAGAAGCTGAACTCTCCCGAATGAAATAAAGACCTGGCTCCTTCTCCTTCTATTCAATAATAGGGTTCTTCTCCCGATTGGTAGCTGTAGTCAATGTGGAGGATTCTAGGATTCAAGAACTTTTTTTATGATTCTAAAATAGGAATACCATAGGGGCCGTCGGTAAGAACGGCCACTTTGGGATCTCTTCCCAGTTCTTTTGATTTCTTTTTGACCGCCCAATTGAGGGATTTTGCGACAAGCTCCTGGAGACTGTCGGCTTCAGGCGCAATGGTACGGGCGTCTCTTTCCGGAAGCCAGGAGAAGTCGTCCCTTGGGATGTCCAGTGTGCAGTAAAGGAGATTTTCTGGAGCTGTTTTTTTGAAGAGGCGCGTCCACATCTGAGCTTCCCACTGCTCAGGAACAAATGTCCAAGAGGAATCGAGGATCTTTTGGCAAAATGTTTCTGCCCCCACTTCCCCAAGAAATCGCATCATTCGCTTATAATTTGCCCCTCCGATGGGATCTTGATCAGTATGGTGTGCAGCCAGAATACAAATTCCGTTGTCTTCAATAATAGGAGCACAGAGCGTGGCCCCTTTTGCAGCTTGGTAATGGTTGACACCCACAAATCCTGCGTGAGTGAGGATAATATCGTATTTTTTGTGAACGGGAATAACCGCATAGGACTTAATTTTTCGATAGGCGTGGAGGAGGGTGTCCTCCAGACCACCGGCAAAAACACCGGTTGTTCTGTAGTCTGAGTCGAGGCAAACATTGACGACCATGTCGCATCCTGCCATCCTGGCTACTCGGGTGGCTTCTTCATGTACAGGATTGTCTTTGAGGACGAGATCTCTGGCGTAAGAGGAAGCGAGAATGGATCCTCCGTGAAGGACTTGAGTAGAGGCTTCGCTGAGGAGACCGGGACATATGGATTTTCTCCCTCCTGAAACACCGGCCATGAAATGGCTTTCCACAAGTCCGGTCAAAATCTTTATATCGCATTCCATATAGAACTTATTGATGAAGATGTCTCCGCCGATCTTTGTTTTCCCCAATCGGATCAGTTGTCGCGGATCCCGGCAGTCATGCTGGAGTATTTCTAATCCGAGAGAAAAAATTCTGGGATCGAGTAAACTTTCCAGCTCTTTTTTTGTCATCAAACGATGTGTACCGGTGGCAAAAAGCAATCGGATATGAGCCCGAGACAGACCTGCTTCCATCAATAATTCGAGTATCGGGAACAGGATGTCTTCCTCTCCTCTATAGGGCACCGGACGCGTGTTGTCAGAAAGAACCACTACGGCAGTTGCTTGTGGTGAATGTTCGAGTTTCTGCTGGACTATGGTCTTTAAGGATGGACCGGAGTTTGGTCTAAGCAGAACGTTTTTGATGTCTTGTCCTGGATTTTCTAGAGGGGGGCAAGATCCCATGGAGAGAATATCCGATGGACTTGGGACGTCAATAGTAAAGCTTGTGCGGCCGAGATTGAGTTGAACGGTTTTCATGGTTTGGACATATTCTGACTACATTAACATCTTGATGAGATTAAAATCACCCGTCAAGGCAGCCTGGAGAATTGGGCGCATGTACTCATTCACATGGCCGGCCGTGAGGGGAACCGGCATGTTTTTCAGCTTAGCCTCCAGCTGAGGATTTTTTGCCGCCGTGAGAGCTTTTTCGAGAAAGGATTCATTCATCCCCTCGATTTCATATAGAGTTGTCGGGAAATCGACTTTTTTACCCAAGGCGATCAAACCTTTGGCGACAGCCACTCCGAGCTCTCTTCCCTCCAGAGATGAACTCTCAGAAGACATTAGGCCGTATTTTGTAAAAAGCTCAGCGAGCCGGTAGAGTTGGTGTTGGATGGCCGGAGCAAAAAATACGGTGTAGTAAGGATTAAGCAGGGCACAGGCTCGACCGTGGATGAGAATGTCGACAAGAGAAAAACTTGTGAGATGAGCCCCGTTTGTTCCACCCATCATGATGGCATATCCTCCCAGATCGGTCGCAAGACCAAGAGCTTCCCTGGCTTCAAGATTTACCGGATCAATTACAGCTGTCTCCAACCAAACAAGAATGAGTTCGATTCCCGTGAGGGCCACCTCTTCAATTTTGTCCAAGGATTCACGGCTTGCTCCGTAGTAAACTTCAAGACAATGTGCCAGCCCATCGAAAGCGCCGTCACATGTAAAATCCGGCGACATAGTTTGGGTTAGGCTGTAATCAAACAGACATTTGGAAGGGATGATGGCTGGATCGATGATGAGTTTTTTTTGAGAAATTTGAAAATCTGTAATGTTGGAGTACTTGGTCAGGTGTGCCGACGAACCCGATGCTGTCTGCAGAGCCAAACAGGGAGTCAGAGTTTTTTTTGTCTTAGACAGTTTTTCTGTGACTTTTCCGACTCCAAAATAATCTTCTAGATCTCCCTCAAGGTCGGCCAAAACTATGGCGGCTTTTGTGGCATCTATTCCTGATCCTCCCGATGCAACGAGAACGCTGTCTGGTCTTGAAGCCAATATGGCTTTCGCCATACGGATGACATCTTCTTTTGGAGAATTCGGACGTGCGGTTTGTGTGTGACCCACGATTTTTAAACCTGATGATTTTAACAAATTGACAATTCGGTCAAATATTTTTTTTGCTCTTTGATGGAGGTTTGTGATGAGAAGAATATTTTCTCCACTGAGGATATGGGCAATTTTTCCGACTTTGTCCAAGCATCTAAGTCCAAAGATGTAATCATCTCCCTTGAGTTCAAAGATCAGTTCTTGGGCTTTTGCTTTAAGATTTATTTTCATTCTTTTATGAGTAAAGTTGATTTTACAATATATCACAAGTCTGATACAAAAGTTTAGGGCCCAAAACTTTTCCTTTAGAGAAAAGGACTTTTATGCTAAAATACGGACACAATGGAGATGGAAGTGCCAAAAGCTTCACATTTTTCTGATTTTTTAACCCTCTCTCAAGTCATCTATGATCTCAAATCTTTGACAAAAATCCAGGCCTTAGAAGAACTCCTTGCCGTCCTCGAGAAAAAAAAACTGATCCAGAACAAAAAACCCATCCTCACCCGGATCATTGATAGAGAAAGGCTGGATTCCACTGCCATCGGTCATGGAGTCGCTCTTCCTCATGCCCGCATGAACACAGGAGGGGACATAACAGTTGTTGTCGGAAGGTCGAAGAAAGGGATCGAATTCGACGCCATCGATAATAAAAAAGTGCACATTATCATTCTGGTTATTTGGAATCCGTCTATCCCCGGACTTTTTAACCACCTCTTTGCGGGTCTTGCGCAGTCTCTGAGTAAAGAAGGATTCCGGAAGAAGCTTTTTAATGCGGCAAATAGAGCAGATCTTTATAAATCTCTTTCTGAAATTGTTCTGCAGCTTCCACAACCCGAAGACAAAATCATCAGCCGTGCCAGCCTCCTCCACAAACTCCAGAAAATCGAACAGAAGAAGAAAAATGCGCGAAAAGAAAAACTCAAAGAGTTGAAGCAGCAGGCCATTTTTATTAGAGAAGAACTGGATGCATCCCTCCTGGACAGATACGACAGACTCATGGAACGCTATGGTTTTGCTGTGGTCGAACTGGAGGATGGAGCCTGCCAGGGGTGCTATATCAATGTGGCCACAGGAATGAGTTCTGCAATCGAAGGCAGCAACGATATCTACGTCTGTGAGAACTGCGGAAAATTTCTCATTGCCAAAAAAAAGAAAGAATCCTCTGATACTTGAAATAAATTTCCCTGATAATCCTCACTTCTTTTGCAGTGTCTCTTTGAAAAGAAGAGAGGGCTTTAAGAGTCTGAAAACGGGATAGACGCCGAAACCCCGGCCCCATTGGGAAGACAGATATCGGTCGAAGAAATTCCAAACGAGAAGACCATCATCGCTCTCAGCCTCTAAGAGATACGCCGCAACATTGGCCAAAGGCTGAGCCATTCCGACATATAGCGTTCCTGCCGGGAATTCCTTCTCTTCGACAACATACTCACCTGTCACTGCATTCATGTAATGACCCTGGTAGAGCCGCGTGCCGGGCTTTATCTCTTTTATTTGAAAGGTTTCGACTCCGAGCACTCGAGGTTCAAGGAGCTTTTCTACCGTGATTCCATGGAGAAGAAGTTTTTCCTCGATGACAGGGTCACGGAATGGAATTAAGTAAGCAGAAGGGAGCTGGATGCTTTTTGTCGGGACAAAATCGGCAAAATAGGGAACCGTGTAAATTTTTTTCTTGTTTGTTCTCTTGACACTTGGGCGACCTCCTTCTCGGGGGATAACCTCCATTTCCCATCCGCGAATGGTGACGGGTTTTTCAAGAGTTTTGACTTCGAAACTCGTTCCGAATGTCGCATCCGAGGAGGGATTCATTCCTCTTATGACAGTATTTTTATCGGCCTGGATAATAAGATGGGTGATTTCATCCTTATTTGCGGTACAGTATTCCAGGATGGAGTGGAGAAGGTTGTAGCAGCCTAAAACTCTTGTTTTGAAATCGGCATGGGAATAATTTTCATCGAGGATGGCAAGCCTGTTTCTCAATCCGACATAGTTGGTCACGAAGCGGGGAAGATGGCTGAATGTCCGCCATCCTTTTTCCGGATCGCTGCGGTTCATAAAATTTCCGTAAGGGATGGCCAGCGTATCGTAATTATCCTGAAGATTTCGGGAAATCCATGGCATCATCTTATCTTTCATGTAGTTGATGATAGAAAGATTTCCATTCTGATTGAGCGGCCAGGAATATGTGATGGGCTCTTCATGGTAGGAGCCGTTAGTTGTATGAATATCCACAAGAAGGGCAGGATCCCAGCGGTTCAGGACATTGCGCAGCAGACCTTGAAGCTCCGGGCTCTCCAGCTTTAGGCTGTCCCGGTTCAGATCGAGATTTTGGCCGTTATAGCGGACACCCACACCTTTCTCCGGCCCGACTTGGCCTCGGCGGTTATTCGGGCTTATTTTCTCATTTCCATCCGCATTGAAAATGGGGGCGATGAGGATGACCAGATTATCGAGATAAGGAAGATTATTGTCGAGCAAAATATCTCTGGCCAGCATGAGTGAGGCTTCTTTGCCTTCCACTTCTCCGGCATGGATATTCCCCTGGATGTAGACAACAATTCTTGAGTCAAAATTCAAAGCCTGTGGAGAAGCGGGAGGGGGATTTCCCAGAATAAGGAGAGGGACATCCCGTCCCTCAGGGCTCACACAGAGTGTCTCCACCCGGATGAGTGGACTCAGGCCCTGGAGTCTTTTGATAAAATCCATAACTTCTGTATAGCGGGAGGTGGCCGTGAATTCACTGGATTCGGCGACAGTCAGCAGCTTTTCTTCGGCAAGAGATTGGGAGAGGAAAAAAACAGTGAGGAGCAAGGCCAGAGATAGAGTTTTAAACACTATTCTTTTTTTATCTGTCATGATAAATGTCCTTATAAGTTTATTCATTGAAGAAAATTGAGTTTATATAAAAATTTTCTATCCGTCAATTTTTCTCTTCGTTCTTGCTCACGGCAGGCGCCTTGCTTATAATAAAAACAGAAGGAGCCGACCTAAGAGAGATCCATGAGCAGTTTTGCTGTCAGCAAGAAAAAAGAAGATGCGCTGCGTCAGAAGATGGAAAAATTTGGGATTTTTGAAAAGGATATCGAAGAAAAGTTTATCCGTTCCAGCGGAAAAGGCGGACAGAATGTCAATAAAGTGGCCACCTGCGTCTATCTGAAGCATATCCCGACAAATATTGAAGTCAAGTGTCAGCAAGAAAGAAAACAGTCTCTAAACAGGTTTTTGGCGAGAAGGATTTTGGCAGACAAGATTGAAGCCCAAATTCTCGGCAGAGAAAGCGAGGAGCAGCAGCGCATCGAAAAAATACGAAGGCAGAAAAGAAAGCGCTCAAAAAGGGCCAAACTTAAGATTCTGGAAGAAAAAAAGAAGCAGTCTCAGAAAAAAGATGATCGGAGCTTCCGGGTGAATAAGGAATTTGATAAGTACTGAGACAGAAAAAAATCGCGATCAGGTTGCAAGGCTCACTAAGGAATGGAGCAAAAGATTCGTGGCTTTTTCAAGATCTTCCCATTTGATGTTTTCCTCTGGTGAATGACTGATTCCATCTTCACACGGGATAAAAATCATCCCTGAATCGGTGACTCCAGCTATAATTTGTGCATCATGACCTGCCCCGCTTGGAAGAGTCATGTTCGAATAACCCAGTTTCCTGCATTCTACACTAAGCAAATCTGTGATCCGGCCGGCCACAGGAGTAGGTTCTGTTGTGTCAATGATTTTATATAAAAATTCTAATCCGCGTGTTGCGGCCACTTCTTCCGCCATCTCCAAAAGTGATTTAACCATGGCCTCAAGTGTGTCTTTGGACGTGCTTCGGAAATCAAGAGAAAAATCTGCACGGCCCGGGATGATGCTGAAAGACCCAGGAAACACATTAACTTTTCCGATTGTGACCATGCTGCCGTAGTGATGTGTGGCCACGTGTTGAGTGGCTTTGAGGGCAAAATCTGACAATCCCACAAACGCGTCATGGCGAAGTTCGAAGGGTGTTGTTCCTGCATGGCTGGCCTTGCCCAGCATGGTGCACAACCAGTGATTCTTGCCCGCGATACGGTCCACGATACCGATAGAGATGTCTTCGGCTTCCAGAACAGGGCCTTGTTCGAGATGGATTTCTAAAAAAGCCTCCAATTCCGGTCGGTCTTCATGTGCGTTCATGATGGAATCGACAGTGAATTCTGTCCCTTTGAGTATTTCTGAAAAAGGAAGGCCAAACTGTGTGACTCCCTCCTCCAGAATCTTTCTGTCTAATCGGCCGATAAACGCACGGCTCCCAAGGAAATCTCCTACGAGGTTACCCTCTTCGTCTGTAAAGGATGCCACTTCCAAAGGCTTGGTGACAGGGATGTTCTCTTCCATGATTCGCCTCAAGCACTCGAGCGCTGAAAGAACGCCTGCCGGACCGTCAAATATACCTCCATTGATGACAGAATCGATGTGGGAGCCGGACATAACCGTTTTTCCATCTCCTTCAATTCGGCCGAAGATGTTTCCTGCTCCGTCCTGCCGGACATTCAATCCTGCACTTTGGAACCTGTCTTTAAGCCACTCCCGGGCTTCGAAGTCGGATTTGCTGAAGGACGGGCGGCTGACACCGCTGTCTTTTTCATGCCCGATTTGGGAGAGCTCGTTTATGTCCTTTTTTAGCCGGTCAATATGAATCCGAGTGTCCATAAAATCCTCTCCTATTCGATAAGCGCTATCATTTCTCTTACAGCCAGGTCGATTCCTACAATCGCTGCTCGTGCGACAATAGAAAAACCGATGCTGAATTCAACTATTTCCGGAAGTCTGACAATAGAATGGACATTTTTATAGTCCAGTCCGTGTCCGGCATGGATTTCCAATCCCAGTTGGAACCCATGTGTCGCTGCATTTTTTATTTCCTCATAGGCAAGGTCTTGTTCATCTCCGGCTTTTAAATCCGAATATTTTCCGGTATTGATCTCGATTAGGTCAACTCCTACTCGGCTGCAGGCGTCGATCTGCCCCAAGTCGGGATCGACAAAAATACTGGTACGGATTCCTGCGTTTTTTAGGTCAAGGATATGGGTGCCAAGATGATCTTCATTCGAAATAACATCCAATCCCCCTTCGGTGGTCAATTCTTCCGGCCGTTCAGGAACCAGAGAGACGACATCGGGCTTTACATCCAGAGCGACACCCTTCATTTCATCGGTGGCCGCCATTTCGATATTGAGTTTAGTTTTGATGGCCTCTTTTAATAAGTGAAGATCCCGTTCCTTGATGTGACGCCTATCCGTTCGTATATGGCAGACAATACCTTCGGCACCCGCCAGCTCGGATAAAAGAGCGGCCAAAACTGGTTCGGGTTCAGAACTTTTTCTTGCCTCTCTCAAGGTTGCGAAATGATCAATATTGACGGCAAGTCTCATTTGTCTCCTCCAGTGTATGAGATTAAAAGAGAACTAAAAGACGAGAGTTCTGCCTTTATCCTAGATATTTTGA
>SDBS01000867.1_pt1 | contig 30360 bp, 42 predicted proteins | sample 2277091 | NCBI WGS metagenome assembly SDBS01 (sample SAMN10404972, study PRJNA504765) | marine sediment metagenome | isolation source: marine sediment core GS10_PC15, 163 cmbsf | place: Arctic Ocean: Southern Knipovich Ridge | collected 2010 | reverse complement strand
GGATTGGGTATGCCAAGCACGAACGTCACCCATTGGGAATCACTCCCTGCTGTGAGTATGTCGTACGTACGCTCGAGTGCTTTAACGGGTGAATCGAAGTACTTCTCGCAAGTACGTATAAGTTTAATTGTTCCGTTTTCACCACCTTTAGTTGCATTGACAATGTCCTCTAAGGCACCAGTTTCATCTTGTGCCACCCGTAATTGGATACGTGGTACACTCCCATCTCCAACGAGAGGTATGCGGCCAACATCAAAATTACTCACCACAAACGAATTGCCACCATATACAACCACGGTAGTATTGCGTGCTATCCGTTGCGTTGTTTGTGTAGGTACTACAATCTCGGCCAGCCACAGCCATGCACCCATGTCGCCATAAGGATCGATTAAGTCCTCGTGCATAAAGGGAGGTATATCAGTATAATAAAATTGAAGATAAGCTGCGGCACTACTTTGGGCAGCGATTACGCCACTTAAAGTCATTATAAGTGTACCTAACGTACCCGTTACAGTCGATTGTGCTGCAATTAAACCTGCAAGGCTAAAGATTGCAAGTGTAGTCTCAACAGTCCAACCTCTTGAAACTAATGTAGCTTTAGAGGTCAGACCAGAAGGAGAAGGAGCATCATTATTGCCTTCAATATCAAGTATGCCGTTAGTAGCAGCACTGGTTACGAGGTCAAGCAAAACGTTATCGACTTGTGTCTCAGTTAATAAACAGTTATAGAAATCAATCTCTAAACCATTTTGAGCGTCTTCAAATGAACCGGTAGAATTATCATAATCAACCTGTGAATTATCAAGCTCTAAAGTATTAAGAAGACTTAAATCAGGCCATCCTGATATATCTCCAGATATAGAAGTATTGGTGAGGTATAATTCTGCTAAAGAAACTGGAAGAATCCAATCGGCAATAGAACCACCAACAGAGCTATTCCAAAAATCTATTACAGTAATCGCATTCCATTCACTGCAAATATATTCTATGACATCTTCATCTACCACTACTATATCTTTAGGAACTCCTGATGTAAAGAATCCCACTGAAACCGAATTTACTTTAGCCTCGATAGTTCCACTGGGAAACTCAAAGTAAGGGTCTATAGTAGTGGAAGCAGTTGCAACCACAGTAATTGTAAGCGGCTGTACAAGATTACCAGTTAGAGTAGATTGTGCTGTTATTGAACCTGCTAAAGCCTGTATAGATTTTGCATTTCCAGTGAGGGCAGATTGTGCCGCTATCAATCCTCCCAAGGAGAGAATATCTGATATACTATATATATTATCAACATAAATCTCATTAGCAGCGTCAGCATTAGTAATGGTGATTATTATGGAGTCAATGGCATCTTTGTTTGCACTGGAAACACCGCTTATGTCCCAAGACTCTTCCTGCCAAGTATCGGCCACAGAAATATTAACTATGTGTTCTGTAGTCTGCCCACCTGAATCGTGAATCCCAATCTTGAAATTGCTACCTGTTCGGGAAGCTCTTACATCAAATTTAATAGTGATTTGACCAGTTAGATTGATCATGCGATTGTTCGAGTTAAAGTATCATTCAAAGAATCAGTTTGTATGGCTTCTATTTTTAATGCATATGAACCTTGTTCTTTAATAGTCGATTCAGAAAAACATTGTAAATTTGGAGCCTGAAGTCCTTCAAACATTTTTAGATAGTCCATATGGGTTATCATATTAGCAGAAGTATGACCATATTGGAGTAAAAGTATTAGCCCGTTAGTTGCAGCACCTTCCGTACTACAAGGAATAGCAGTTCCAACCTTTTCCCAATTATGAGTGGAATCTTTTAGATAAACATCACAAACTCCATCACCAACTGAACCGAAAGTAACTAAGAATCGCCAAGTTTGCCATTCCGCAGACCCGTTAGTTTTTACCAAATTAGTCCCAATCTCAGTAAAACCAGAATCTGTATCATTGATAAATAATCCATCTGCAGCAAAAAAAGCTCGGAAACGTTCATCTCCTTGAGAACAAGTTAAAATAAAACTATCAGTATTACCACGATCACCTAAAGAATCGTGATAAACTTTTACCTCTACTGTAAAAGTGTTAGGAAAACTACCTATATCTTGATTTCTGTACGCATAGTTACCAGCACCCGCCGTACCAGAATCAAACCTAAACTGTCCTGCAGGACTGACTGAACTTTCACCATCACCAACATCCTGATCATTCCAATCACCTATATTGGAGCAATCTTCATTGAGTATATCCCAAGAACCAGGATTGAAGTCGCTGCTCACATACGCAGCTTGTGCGGCTGCGTCATCGGCATACTCCATGTAGTCAAGTTCTACTGCCATTATGTTTTATTCTCAGTCTAAAGTTACATCGATTTCGCCAACCGGGAATCTCAATAACACACCAGCGGCATTGACTGTCCTCGGAGTAGTGAGTGAGCCGTGTGCTAACATATTTCCACCTGAAGCAGCATCCATAATTATGAAGTGTGTCAGGGGCGTAGCACCTGTAGACCAAGCAGCAGTTGATTCTACAAATTCTTGAATCTCATCGTTCTGAATAGCACCGGCAGCAGCGGCTTCCCAATCTCCAGGTATTGATTCAATACGAGCATAAGCTCCAGTGGGTATTGTAGGTTCTGTACCACCAGAGTTATCGTCTGTTGGGTCGGCGGTCTTGAGGCCGATGTAAACGGTGCTTGCAAATAATAAATCCAAGCACACTAATTCAAAATAGTTACCAAATGAACCCATGATAATCCCCTTTCTAAATTAAAAATTAAGGTGAACTTTGTCGTAAATTTAATGTGATATTCCAAAGGTCTCCTCGACCTTCAAGCCTACACGTTGGTTTGCTAACAAAGGCAACCTCATACTGCGTTTTGTCCTGCTTGTTGAACCAATAAAAAGGCACATCTTTATTGTTCTCGTAAAATGTCATTATCTCCTGCTTGTCCACGTCCGGCACACAGGGTATCTCGAAGCTAAATGTCCTTGGGTCAAAAGTGAATAATTTATTGAGTAACGGGTAGCCCGAGGCCATGTCTGCGACCAGGACCGCTTTATCTGATGGCTCATCACTAAAATTAAGATTCGGCGAACGTATATTGTAAGGGAATGTGTTCACACGTTAACTCCTTACCTTATTTGTTTTATACTCCTCCGGTACGGTCCATGCGTTTCCGCGGCCCTCATAGTCACGTCAATAATCCTTTGGTCCGAGACTGCGTATTCTTCTACCGCACTAATCTCTAACTTCTCTGAGCCTTCATTGTGGACGTGGACATCAAGATTACCTCCACCGCCACCTCTCATTTCAACAGGGATCGAGCGGCCACCACTTAATGGTACGATAGCTTCCGGCACTTCACCTACCTTCGCCAGATGTGGACGTGTAGCAACGCCGCCATGTTGATACCCAGGTACTGGCAAACCCATAATGCCATAAGCCAACGGCTCGGCGATTTGCTTGTATATAATTATCCGGGTTATCTCATGTAAAAGACTTTGGGCCATATCCTTCATTGCATCCCAGAATTTTGCACCTTCAAACATCATTGAATCAATAGCAGCTGACCATGAGCTTGCCATACTCAATGCGATATCTTCAGCTATCCTTTTACGCCTCTCGGCTGATTCTTCTGCCAATTTCTCTGCCGCAATAATTGGAGCTCTCATCGCATGATATGCTTTTTCTTCCTGTTTAAGCCACATCTCGGTCCATACCTTGTCAATTTCTTCCGCAGCCTTTTGTTGTGTTACATCGGAAAGTGTTTTTATAAATCTCTCTTGTGCCGCTTGAGCACCTGCGACATCGGCACCATAACGTACTTTTGCTAAAGCGGCAAATTGTGTGATCTTCTTTTCTCTGGCCAGCTCCTCACCAAGTCCCTTTGCCTTCATGCTCATTTCATAAATCGATGCTCCTGCTTTTTTATGAGCTTCTGTCATTACATTAAGAGCCAGCGTAGCTTTCAACCATTCCGGTTCTTCAAAACGAATAACTTCAGGTATACCTCTCGGCTTTGGTATTTCAGGTATTTTTTCTTCCGGTTTGGTGATAGCCTTATAAATCAAGGCGCCAGGTGTATATCCCGCAACCGCCTTCCAGAAATTCCACCACATATCCGTTCCCTCTTTCATATCAGCTATATAACGGGCAAACCAAGCTTCATGTTGTTTCATATATTTGGTCATTCCACGAGCATTTTCCGCCATAGCATCAGCCAAAGGTCCACCAATAATTTCAGCTAAATCACTAACCGCATTCCCCATTTGGGCAAAAGAACCTGAAGCTGTTTCTGCCTGTGCTTCTGCAATTTTGAACCCTCTCGCTGCAAATTCGGTTATTATTCGTAGCTGCTCGGTTGCATCAGTGGTTGAACGAAGCGCCGGTATATAACGCCTGAGCATAGTAAATTCGCCCTGTTTAGCCAAAGCAATATACATACTCATTGAGGTCACATCCCTGCCGGTAGCAGCAGCCAGACCAATAGCCATCTTAGTTGCCTGCTCAAGTGCATTCGAAGTCACCCCCAGGGATTTCATAAGCTGCATCAAGGCCAAAACCTCTTCATCTCCGTATACGGTCGCTTGTTGTATAGAAGCAGCAAATGCTTCATATTTTTTCATCGTTCCAAACGAATACTCACCAGTAGCTCTTAATGCTGCTTCTAATAAAAATAAAGCATCCTCCTGCTTCATTGCCGCCTTTGTAACGTAATCCAATCCCCTCTTGACTCCAAAAAAACCACCTCCTATTCCGGCCATAGCCAGGGCCTGTCCAGCCATCCTTTTCATGGACCGGCCCGTTTTATCCATATCGCTACGAAAACCGGCCATTTCACCTTTGGCCTTGTTTTTTGCGGAGAATTCCGCTATGATTCTTCGCTTCAAATCTGCCATTGTCTTAACCTATGCCTAAAATTATCGACCATGCCCCCGGGTCCCACAGCCCACAGCTTACACCAGGAACGCCCCAGATTGAGCTGTGTTGGATAGTTTACCCCCGCCGCCACCAATAAACGCCCGCTGCAGCGACTTCGGCCATCCTGCATGGCCGCCCGGTTAATCTTTCCCCATCGCCACGACGTCAATGATTGCACTACCGGTGCCGGCCCCCACGGTAAACTTCAGGTTCTTGTTGGCTGTCGTCACGATCCCGGCCGCCGTCGGACCTATCCACAAAAAGATGCCTTCCGGTGTCATCTTCATTGCATCCGTAGTGCCTTCCATGATAAGTAAATCGTTGGCACCGCCGCCAAACAATGAAACCGTCAGGTCTAACGATGTGTTCTTGATATATAAGAACTTGATGGCCTCCATCGTCAAGTCATTGCCGAAAGCATCCACCAGGGCCGAACCAGCAGTATCATACAGGTTCAATGTTTGATTTCCTGACGCAGCAATAGTGAGCTTTTCATGCAAGAGGACATTGCACTGTTTGGCCAGGGCACCAAAAGTCCACTTGATACCGGTATCAAGGTTCAGCTCGTCGAGGACCGGCTTCAGCTTCGTTGCCAGGGTCTCAACATTCTTCAAATCGATCAGGATTTTTGTTGTTCCCGTCAAATTCGTACTCATAGTAAAATCTCCAAAAATTCTATCAGGTTAATCCCATCATTTTGTGTTTTATTTCCTCGGTGCTCATTCCCCTTTTGTTTGCCGTGGCGGGGTCGGCTGTGCCGGTCAATTTCAGCCATATCTTCTGAGCATTTCCGGCAGCCTCTTTATTGCCCCAGCTGGCTGCAAGCATCGAGCCTATCATCAAGGCCCGCTGCGAATCGGCCGGCTCACCAGTTGGCCAATACTGCTCGGCAACGTAAAGCTCCGTCACTTCCCATCCGGTGTGTCTTCTTAGGAACTCGGTGACGGAACATCTGTACTCTCTTGCTGTTCGGACGAGCCATCGTCTCCACGGATCTTCAGCAAGTTTTTTAGTATAGCTTCCTCGGCTTCGACACCGAATCCGCTGAGCTTCATTGCAACTCTCGACAGGGGCTCGATATCCTTTGCCGGCAAGCCCCCTATTATCGCGAGCTCCTTGGCACTGAAAATTTTCGCCCCGGTTTCATCGCGCAGCGCCAGCTGCAAGAGCTTGGCCGTCGAGAGCTTGGCATCTACCGCCTTCGGATTGTTTCTCACCAAGCGCCACTCCTCCAACTCATAAGATGTCAGGCCGTAAACCCAGACCTTAATCCCCCCGACTTCCTGCTCTTCTTTTGGGATCTGGTTTCTTAGGTCCAGGATCGCGTGTTTGATCTGTTTCGCTGATAGTTTTCCGTTGGCCATTGGTTTCGGTTCTCCTTTCTTTTTTTACTTTAGTGCCGGTTTCGGAATCCGGCCCGGGCTTCTCTGCCGGACCATCCGTATCTACCTTGGCTTCTTCCTCTTCGAGCTGCAGCGGTGAAGCCGGGTCAAAAGGTCTGACCTTGCCGCCGCGTAAAAGAAACTTTGCGGTCCACATTGGTATGTCCCGGTCGATGATTTTAGTCTGGCCCCTGATTCCCTTCTGATTGGGTGGACTGCTCACATCGGCCAGGTATTCAATCGTATCGCCTGGTCTTAACATAATTTGATTCCCCTTAAGCAGCGACGTCGGTATAAGTTGCCTTGCCGCTGCATGCTATGGTCACGTCAACTGAGATTTCGCCATCTGCCTCGCTGAATGAAGGCAAGCTCAGCGATGAGATAATACCGGTGACCGAATGGCTGCTGGTATCGGGATAGGTGATTAACAAGGTTGCTTTCGTTTTTGCCAGGAAGTCCGTATTCAGCAAATTGTATACACCCGCATTGCCGCCGTCATAAACACAATGAAACGTGGCTTCGCCTTCATTCAAAGCCCCTGCAATCTTTTCGACCGCATCATCGGTGCTATCACAGCTCAAAATCTCAATAATACGACGGGTCCGGGTGCCGGCGACACTTTGTATTTCACCGATGGTGTTATCATTGAACGTCAACACTGTACCGAGCGCTGTTATTGCGTTGGTTGTCATTTTTGTTCTCCCTGTAATTTATTCCGATTTCAGAAATTTCTCCTACGTTTTATAACCGTCCCACAGGGCGGTCACATACCTTACCTGAGCGGTCACCTCCGCCACTACGCCGCCCGACATGATTGAGAAAGTGGCCGCGGGACAATCGATATTCTGGGCCAGGCCTCCGCACGCCTGGCCTCTCTGGTTACCGCTTAAAAGAGTTCGTCGAATCGTCTCGGCCATACGGCTCAGCACGGTGTCCGCTGAAGTATTTGCCGGCAATGTCCTGATAATTCCATAGAGCCTCCATTCGGCCACCTCGGTGCGTGAAGATATCGTTTTACTCAGCGTCGCTCCTTCAATGATTTCCATGATCACATCGCCATGTTTGAAATCCGATGCCTCCCAGTCGAGGATCTTCGGCCGGACGGCTCGCAGCGTCAACGTTGCACCCGGGTCCTGCACACCCTTGAGCTCACTCTCAATCCATTCTGCAATCCGTTCGACTATCGCTTCCATCGTCTGAACTCCACACCTATCTGGTCATTGATAAGTTTTCCTAACCGGTCACCTGCAGCATCGGTGACTACCTTTAACAGGCCGGCCGTATCGGTAACTACCCTCCAGATGGACGGCCCCCGGGCCTCTACGATCGGCAATCTGGATGGTCTCCCTCTTGCAAAAACGCCACGGTGACCACTTGGCATCGTTGCTATAAAACCGTGCTCTATCGACTTCCTGCCTGCCGTTTTGCTGAGACGATAACTAACACCATGTTCCGTCCGCTTAGTGCCTGGGAAAGCCAACAGCCCCAGCCGGAACGTTTTGACTCCTACAGAACCGTAAAACGTTGACTTCTTTTTACTGATACCCCTGGCAATCTCACCTTTTTTGGCTGTGATCTGCGCACCGACCCGTTTTTTCAGATCGGTTGCCGTCTTATCAACGGCGCTTTTGATGGCCCGGCGAAACACCCGCGGGACCGCCCGGGGCACGGCCCGCAAAATATGGGCCGCCTCCTTGAAACTGCGATCGTCAACTGTTACTTGTATTGCCAGCATCAGTGCACCTCGATAGTCAAAAACCCCGCATCCTGTCTGACAATCCTGGCCATTTGAAAGTCCCGTGGATCGGCCCCCTTACGCGGGGGGATTTTGATTACATGTCCCTGCTCGAACTCTTCAGCCGATATCCCGGTAACGGAATCATTGGCAACCTTGACATTAACTAACGGACCGCGATGCCTGCCCACCGGTGCAACCTGGTCATCATCCGTGACGTACCGGACAATTCCCTGTATTTCCCGGTCCAGAACGCCCGGGCGGTAAATACCCGTTTCTCCAAAGACATCCAAAACAAGCCCGGCGTTATCCTCCAGAATTTCATCAAAGGTTTTTACGGCCATCGGATCATCCTGAAAATAGTTTTAATATCGCGGCAAAACATCCGGCACCGCTGACGCCCGAGCCAACACACAGTCCCAACAAGCCCCACTTCGATGCAAGTATCGACTTGCCATGGGGACATGACTCGATGTGCCACTTGAGCACGTCCTCGATTACCTGCTTGCTGACTTCGCCTGCAGAGTTGATCGCGACCTCGCGGATATATTCCCGGTCCTGTTCTGATAGTGCCATAGCGACTTCCCTGAAAAGCAACCGTCTGATACGAGTGAGCATATCCCGGCCCGGGGCCCGGCCATGCCCTGGACATTCCGATATATCGGGACTCACCAACTAAACAAGAAACCAATCAACTCAAAGTCGCGTGTGCTGCGTATTGCCAGTAACCGTACCCGACGTTGCGAATGGCCTTAATCCCGTACTGATGCGCATCATTGTCGAATTCGTATTCGCTGCCTTCGGCTTTCGCACCCACCGATAGTTTTTCCTCTTCCTGGCGGATCAAAGCCTTGGCCGGTGCATCCGTCCGGAATACAACGAACTGCGTGGTATAAGTCAGCAACGGATTGGCCTCTACGTTAACGTTGAAGCCCTGCTTCTTGAGCTCCTTGATGACATTGGAGCCGTTTGCATCTTCGCCGAGAATGGCATGGACCAAATAAGGCCATAGGGTGACGCTGGTCATGACCAGGAAGTTCTTAGCCCTTGAATTCATCGGCTTAGCCTGGTCATCCTTGTATCCCAGCATATAAGCAATCACGCCGATGATTGCTTTAATGGCCTCAGCAACGGTCGGTGTGGTGGCAGTCCCAACGTTAAGTGCAGGAACTTGCGTGTTGGTGAGCAGATTCAACTGCGTGCCGCTTTCACCTTCGCTGTGGTCACTATCGAAGAAATACTGGCCATCGTAACAAAGTCCGCTGGTCGATCCGGTACCGTTGGCAATGAGCGTGCTGAGCAGCTCGCCATAATGCCCGACCGCCCTTTCTGCCAGCTCGTTAATCCTGATATCGATCTGACCGGTTTTGTCACGTCGCAGCCAGTCGACGGGTAGGTCCAGAGTTGCCTCGAACTTCTTGTTGAAGATGGTAATCCCGTTCTCGCGGAATCCCTTGGCTTGCCGTCCGCCGACCCATTCCCGCATGCCAGGCACCATACCCAGCCATTTGTAGGTCTCGGATTCCTGGTCTGAATCAAAAAGGACCGATATCAAGTCGAGCCATGACAGACCGGTGTACGTTTCGAGGGCGGCAAAAAACTTGCCGATTATCCCTCGGCTTCCTAATCCTTGCGCTCCCATTTGCAGTCTCCTAAATAAAATTATATTTACTTTTTCCGGGCAACAAAAAACGACAGATAGATGAATAGGCACCTATCTGCCGTTTTTGTACTTAGCCCTTTCAGCTGGCCAGCTGAAAGAAGAACCCGCTCTTCACTTCTCAATGAACCTGATTATGTCGACGATACCCAGATTCCCCGCTTGCCCACGATATTCCAGTTGCCCCCGGTACCGATAAACTGCAGGAAGTCACCTCGCTGGGCGGTGGCCAGGGTATTAGTAAGCAATACACCCGCGGTGGCCAGGCCGCATCCGCCGAGAGACGTCTCGGCACCATCAAAATCTATCGTTGTCTCTACGACTGCCAAACCTCCGATGTTTACTATGGTAATCTTGAAGCCCGCCACCGATGCAAGAAACGAGATCAACGCAGTGGCACTGACGGAAATGACCTTGCCGTTATCGGGGGCCAGGGTAGTATAGCCGGCCGCTTTGGCATCCCGGTTGGGATTAGGATCGAATTCATCCTGCCCGCACGTTACGAACTCGATCTCCATCTTGGTGGCCGATACGTAACGCGATATTCTGCCTACGTAACTATTTTTCGTAGTGGTAATCGACGGGGCGAAAGAAAGCACCTGGTCATCGGACGCGTAGACCGGCTGGCCCACGTCGGTAATCAGCCCGACCAACGGGCATACCAAACGATACACGCCATGCCTGAGCCTTATGTCAAAAGCCCCTGCCACTGCTGATGCGTTGGTGACCCTTGTAATAGAATGTCCGACAAATTTATCACCCGCCACCAGGGGCCGGCCGTAACCGGCGCCGTTATCGCCGACCATGGAGCCTTCGTAGACGATATCGCTGGCGATAATAGGGATCGCTCCCATGTCGCCACCGACCAGAATTTGCGGGCTGTCCGCAGCTAAAGTTGACATGTGACTATCTCCTAAAAAACATTACTTCACTTTCGATTTCAAATCCCGAAACCCGAGATTCACTTTATCTTTTTTATTGCCAGGCGGGCGGCACCCGGCCGGCTATGCCTGGGCCCATATCCCCCGCTTGCCTACGACATTCCAGCCGAGGGTTCCGTCACCGATAAACTGCAGGAAGTCACCTCGCTGGGCGGTGGCCTTGGTATTGGTAATCGCCGCTCCATCGCCGCCGGCAGCCAGGCTACAGCCGCCGAGACTCTTATCGGCCGCGTTAAAATCGACTACGATCCCTGCGACTCCCAAACCCGCACCATTTACCACGGTGATTTTATAGCCCAATACCGTAGCAAGAAGCATGACCCACTTGGTATCGACAGTGACGTAAACAATCAAGCCGTCATCGGCAGCATCGACCGTTTTGTCGATGGCCGTGGTCACCCGGTTGGGATTAGGATCGAATTCATCCTGTCCGCACGTTACGAACTCGATCTCCATCTTGGTGGCCGATACGTAACGCGATATTCTGCCTACGTAACTATTTTTCGTAGTGGTAATCGACGCGGCGAAAGAAAGCACCTGGTCATCGGACGCGTAGACCGGCTGGCCCACGTCGGTAATCAGCCCGACCAGCGCGCATACCAAACGATACACGCCATGCCTGAGCCTTATGTCAAAAGCCCCTGCCACTGCTGATGCGTTGGTGACCCTTGTAATAGAATGTCCGACAAATTTATCGCCCGCCACCAGGGGCCGGCCGTAACCGGCGCCGTTGTCGCCGACCATGGAGCCTTCGTAGACGATATCGCTGGCGATAATAGGGATCGAACCCATACCGCCCGTCACCAGGACCTGGGGGCTGTCCGCAGCTAAAGTCGCCATGTGACTATCTCCTAAAAAACATTATTTCGCTTTCATTGTTCAAATCTCGGCACCGGTTCCGGAACTCAAGATTTACTTTATCTTTTTCATTGCCTTGCGGGCGGCCTCCGCCCTTCCAAAATCGCCGCCACCTTCCGTTCTGAGGATGTAGCTTTCCAAAACCTGGGTGATGATCCTGCTCTTGAAAGCTAAAAATGCACCGACGTTTTTGAACTCCGCCTTCAGGGCTTCCGAATTCTCAAACTTTATCTTCAAGAGGGCTTCATTGACAACACCTTTACCCTTTTCCTTGAAAGGTATAACGAACGGCAACCGCAATCCATCAAGCCCCTTCAAACTCTGATAGGTCCGCAGCGTGCCCTCGGCAAACGGATCATCGACCTCGAGTAAAAAGCCGGGCATGTTCAGATTGGGACCGCTCTTGTTCTGAACGTCCATGACAAGCCGCTGGTAGAACTCGGGCATGTTATGTTTAACCTGCTCGAGCGAGCACTTGCCAATTTGCAAAACCATTTCATCCCGGACCGCCGAAACCAGCTTCGGATAAACACTCTCCAAATCCTCCACCGTTTCAATTTCCGCCGTTGCCGCTCCCTGATCATCTTCAGGTTCGACCTGTGTCTCATCAGGTACGGGTTCCGGGGTGCCCGCCGCGGATTTGTCGGCACCTTTTTTCGCGGCATCCTGTTTTTTTGCCATTTGATTACCTCATTGATTCAATTATTCATAACATTGGTTTTGATTACGCACAAAAATCGATGTCACCCGGACGCTGCTAATTGTTCCGGTGGACCATTCGAACCTGACCTTCAGCATCGGCTTGTTTGAACGCAACATACGATTCGACATCTCCGAATTCGGCCCTGTCGTCTGCAGACAGGGCGGCAAATTCCTTTTTCAAGGTCTCCACATCAGCATCTTCCGATCCGGTTTGTTCGCCGGGCGCTGTAGCCGTATCGGAAAATTCGGTCTGGGCCGCTTCCACTGCCGGCTTATCCTTCTGGAGCTCCGTGACCTTTTCAGAGAGCTGAGTATTCTCCTTCCCGAGCTTATCAGAGCGAAGTTTCATGGCCTCGACGGCCGTTTTACTTTCGCTAAAGCATTGCACCAGCAGCTCATGATCATCACCACAGGCCTCCTTGAGCGATGCGAATAATTCACTCTCTTCTAAATGACCTGCGATAAATCCTTCGGTTTTGCCTTTTTCAAATATCTCTTTGTAGAACTCCGGATACAACTGGGCAAAACTCTCGACACTTTCGATTTCGGTTACTGTCTGTGTTTCTTCAGCCATAATATTTGTCTCCATTAGATTAAACTTAATTTCTTGATTATTTTCAGCAGCAAACGCTGACGACTTCGTACTGGTATCCAAACCAAAGACACACATGCTGACCTCTTTTACGATGGCCTCGCGGAAAACCGCACCCGGCCCCTTCATCACATGGCCGTTCACCTTGACACTCGCACCGTCCAGGACATGCTCAATGACTGACGGTGGGCAAAACAAGCTGGCCTCCATCGGAAAACCTGCCTGGATATCTTTCTTCATTTGCTGAGCGTTCTCACTGTCCAGGAATTCACCCTCGACTCTGACCGCATCTTTTATTTCCTGTTTTGTCGTGAAGCCGATTCGGCGGCCAGAAAAATGTGATTCGAGCACCGCTACACGTTTCTTGTAAAATTTGAGCCCCGCCAAATCAATCGCCAGGTTACCCCAATACCAGTGATTTTTTATAATCTTACCGGAATACCCGAGTATCCTGAAATTATTTCCGCCGCCCCCACCTTCAGCAAATGACACTTCGGAATCTTCATTAAAGATGCACGCTTTAACGGGCGCCGTATTATCTGCCATGGCTTGTTTCTCCTTTGCCTTTGCCGGCTCGAACTTTTGATATTTGACATTATTTTTTTTGAGCCAAGCCTTTGCACTCGTATCCGACCAACTCTTAGTCGGGAACCTCAAGGCCTGTGGCAATACCGGGTCTTTGGGTTTGCTCTTGCCTTGGAGCTTGGCCCAGATAATAGCTATCGTCTTGGGCACCTTTTTACTGCCATATATCGTTCCACCGTTGGTCCGCCGAAAACTCTTGGGTTCGAAGTCCTTTGGATTTTTCAACCTGGCTGAATGTTCATTTTCATATGGCATAGTTTCACCTATCAAGCCGCGGGCGCTGGTGCCGGCTTCTTTTCAGGAACCAGGATCACACCCAGCTCATCAAGATATTTATCTTCCTTCGCCCTCTGTTCGGTGACATCCTTGAACTCCTGTCCTTGCCTGGCGTTAATTATCGTGCGATTCGTAGTCCCGTTTTTCAGCTGCTGCTCATCTGCTTTTGATTCCTTCCAGGGGTCCACGTAGGGCCAGCGCTTGCACAAGATCTCAAACCGGCCCGAATCATCGCGTGCAGTTAAATCCTTCCGTCTGATCCACTGCTGAATTTTCAGATTATACAGCCGTCTGACAAACGGTTTGATAATCAGCTCTTGCTCATCATGCCAACTATCCCGGGCTTCCTGATACGCCACCCTGGAGTTCATAAAAGAAGCACCAGAAAAATCATTGGTCATCAGCATGAGCGGAAGATTTACAGGCTGACCGATGAGCATCATGACGCGCAAAACAAAATTATCAAAAGCCGCGGCCGGCCGGGACGATCCGATTGCTTCAGCCTTATCACCCGGCTCACCACGCCAAATCAGGCCGGGGTCTATCTTCTCAAGCTGCCGATCATCCTCATCTCTACCGGACGAGCTGACGCCCCCGGTAAAAGGCGGCGGATGACCACTCGTGTCCCTGGTCGTAATCATCATCGGAAAACATGCGTTGATTTTCGCGGCTACCAGCTCGGCATCGATGTAGCCGAAAAGTTTATCAATCATATCGATCGCACTAATCAAAATCGGTTCACCCCGGGAACAGCTGAACCGGTCCGAGTTAAAAACATGGTGGACATCGGCGGCGGCGTATTTCTGCACGGTATCATTTGCAATATAGCCCCACTTGTTCGGCTTGCCGATATAATAACCGATGACCCGCTTCGATTTTTTGCTTACCGCGATGCCGTTAATCACATCGAAATATTGAGCTTCCTTACTGCCATAGGGCGTGCCCACCTGGTCCCCCTCGATGGCCTGAATCCCATCATCGGTAAAGACCGTAAACATGTCCCCGTCCCGGCAATAAGTATAATACATTTTTTTCAGGTACGCGTGAATATTGAACCGCCCGGTGACATCACAGGGCACGTTAACCATTTCTTCCTTCCAGAGCTCCTCGGCTGCCGTGTTCCAGCCTTCATCGTCGGTCGTGGCCTGGATTTTCGTTTGGGTCCCGACAATCTTGGTGGCCAGCTTGCGGAATATTCCTTTGACCAGGGGATTGTTCCTGCCCAAATCCCGGCAGATCTCCCGTAACTGATCAAGCTTTTCCTGGGTCAAATGCCAGTCACCGGTACCACCCATGTCCGAGCGTTTCTTCCGTAGCCGATGCTTGTCAAGAATTTCATAGCCGAACCGGTACGATCTCCGCATCATGGCCGCCTTCGGTGATAACACCCCGATGACATCATCCAGCCGCATCGATACGCGGCGAAGAAATGGATCTGACGGATCTGATTGTCTGCGACTTTTTCCCATTAGGTTTCCGCCACCGAAATATTGCCGCCTCGAGCAGCCCGGGCGATTTTATTAAGCAGCCGTTCCTCCCGGGTATAAAGAGTATTCAAATCCGCCCGGGTCAAAGATTCACCTTCACTCGCCGCGCTCTGGGCACCACTCTCAATCGCCGCTATGGCCGCCTGCACACTTGCCAGCTGTTCTGCTAATGTAGCCATTAACTTTCCCCGCTAAATGCCTTTGCCAATTCTCCAAGCTCCCAGCCACGCCATCCTTGCAGACCTTTCTGAGCCTTGTCAATCGCCTCTTGCTGTTTTTCACTGATGGTTTCACCCGGGCCTGGTAAGGACAAAAACTTCAGCTGGAGATTTGCCGCATCGTCCTTGATCTCTTTAATTATCTGTATAGATGTTTGCATACTAATAACAAACTACCATATAAGCCCCCGGTAATGAAAGGGGGTATGTACTAAGAATTAGTACAAAGGTGAAAATTTTTTCTCTATTTGCAGCTTAAAAACGGTGATTCCGTGATTTTTTCTGATTTAAGTTCCATTTTCCGGTTGATAATTCTCCTCGATACTCTTGAACGTATGCCCGCACCTGGCACATTTATGATGTCGGACCGGCAGATCTCGACTGCTATAAACCGGGCAATTCGGGTAATCGCATTTCGGGCACCGGGGCCTAACATAGCGCACCACCTGGTCCGTTGGTTCCGGGGGTTTCTTTTTCCTTCGCTTGCCCGGCAGATTCAGATCAGGCAGATCATTCAAAAATCCGTTCGACATTTTTCACGTCCATATATTATTTTTTGCCATAGCGTGACTTCCGGTCCCAGCTCAAGCCCCGGGCCTCAGACATGAAGCCCGACCAAAAACCCAGCCGGCCCAATCGCAAAATCTGTGACAACCGCTCAATCAAAAACGAAACGAAATACCGCCAGTACAAAAATGTTAACTCCATTTCCCAATATCCAAAAACCCGGTACCAGACCCATGCGAATACAGCCTGTCGGCATCCGTAAATCTTCACAATCTGCCACGCCCTGATATTTGACTTATTACTTGTCATATCTACTCACCTTTCATAAACGCCTCAAATTAGGCCCATATTCGCCAGGGCCAGGCCCCAGCTTGCCCTGTGTTCGATTAACTACCTCCCCTGCCACCAATAACACCCTATTCTTCAGCTCTGCCACTTTTCGCACCTTTCTGTGCAAATATTCGCAAAAATATCCCAGATTATTTAGGGCTCGCTCAACACAAACCACCGTGGTAAGGTTTATTTTTCTTATTTGCAGCGATTCTACTTCTACCTTCATTGCCCGCTATTTCAGCTTCGACTGTCAGGCATCCCAAGTTTGCTAATTGCTCAACGGTGAATTCTATTTCGACATCTGTGTCAGGTGTCTCCCTATCGCCAAAAGATAGAATTGCTTTGGTGTATGAACCATTCCAGTCTATCGAAGCTGCACATTTTCTTTCAGTTGGAACCTTAACTTTAATATCCATTTCATTCTCCTTTCAGAGTTTCCTATCTCAAAACCGGCAGATCATCCAGCCAACCGGACCCCCGGTGCCCTTCTTTTTTCGCCGGCTTCGGTTTTTCCGCCTGCAGGTCCGGCAACGAATGAGCGCCGAGCTGCTCGGCGGCAAAAGACGAGTACACCTTGCAGTCCCAGACGTGATTTGCCCGATGTTCTTTTTTAAGAGCCCAGACCAGCTCGGACCGGTGACTGCGAGGATTGCGGATAGTCCGCTGCTCTTCAGCGGTCAAGTGACTTAATATTTCTTCGTCCGTGTCGGCATGAAGATGCCAAAAACCGGGACCCGGGACGGATGATTCGAACAACAGCCGATACACCCGGCTTTTATAATCGTTCACGTTCAGATCATACCGGTACATCGTCCCCCCGGCGATTTTGACCGCCCGAAACGGCCGGGTCCGGACGCTGGGGTCACCACGCACCGGGATAACATCGAGCTCCTTACATTGGCTGCAGAAATCCTTCACTACTTCCGGCCGGTACCCGGTATCGATTGCCGACTTGTAAATCCAGAATTTCAGTTCCGGATCATCCGCGGAAACCCAGGTCGTCTTGAGGAATCTTCGAAGAACCTCGAGGTTCTCAAGCTCTTTTGTGTCGCCGGTCTCCAACCGGCCCTCGAAAATGGACCAGACCTCAGACAGATATCCCCAGCCGTCCACACTTACCCAGACGTGGTCGATCTGGATATCGATACCGCAGCTCAAAATTTGAACGCCGGCCGGCACCGTCCCTTTTCGATACGTGCCGATGTGGAACTGCAGAACCTTTTTGCTTGTCACCTTCTCGGTTTCCTTCCAGGGCTCCGCCAGTTGAGAATTGATATAATCCTGCAGGGGCTTCACATTGCCGATCTTTTTCGCCATTATCGCATTCGCCCAATCGCCGGCCAGGTCATCCATCGTCTGAAATACCGGATGCAGCATGAACGCCGTGACCCGGCAACTGTGATGGCTGGTCACCGGCAACTTACCAACAATCCTCCCGGCCGGGTCCACCGTGCAGCCCCACGGAGCATACCGGCCGCTGCTTACCGCCTCCCACCTTTGATATTCGTCCCAGGGCCTGCTGCACGCCGGGCAAACATATCTCGCGTGACCCCCGGCCCGATAGGCTTCTGGTTCGAGCCAATTTCCCGCCTTGGTTTTGTCCACCTTCAAATTGACCTGTTTCATAATGTGAGAGACACCGCAGCACGAACACCTCGCAAACCATTCGTTCTTGTCACCCTTCATGAACTCCGCATCGAATAGGTCACCTTCGCCTATCGGCGATGACATGATCAACAGCTTCGAACGGGTCCGAAATGTCCGCTGCCTTTTCTTTGACAGGCTGTACGGATCGGCCTCTTTACCGGTGGATTGCGGAAACTTGGCCGCCTCATCAAGGATCACGATACAAACCGGATTGTCAGCCAGGGCGGCCGGGCTGTTGGCCCAGGCAATATACAAGATCATATTATCGAAAATCGTTTCCTTGCCGATGTTCAGATTATCGAGCTTGCCGCCCAGGTGACGTAACAGGGACGGCGTCGATTTGAACATCGGCCGCAAGCGCGTAGCAATTCTCCGGTTTGCATCGTTCTCTCGCGGCATGACAATAAGGGTCGGTGCGGGATTTACATCGACGGTCCGCCCGATCAGGATATTACTCAGCTCAGTCTTGGCCGACTGGGTACATGCACATACCGTCACCTGGCGCGTTGCCATGTCCGAAAGCCACCGCATCGGGTCCATGAGATACGGAACATAATCGTTGGACCAGGGACCCGACAGCTCGGCGGTTTCCGTTGGCAATATGTACCGGTCCTCCGCCCATTCAGATAACGATGGTATATCGTGACTGACCATTACATCCATCATTTCCCCCTGGGGCCCAATCCCATTAAGTACCATGGCCAGGTCCCCCCTTCTTTGGCTTCAAACTATTCAAAAATGCGACCAGCTCCTTTTCCTTATCATCCGGCAAGTGTAATTCTTTTGGGACCCTTGCCGTCTCGGCATGTAAATCCTGAAAGAACCGCTTATGAATCTCGATAACCTTTTCGCGGGGCTGACCAACGCAAAGCCTCGAGAGCTCAACGTTGCCGCGATCACAAAACGAAACGATATGCTGAGCCCAGGCCACCAGGGAAATCATAACCTCGTTTCGATCGAGTACTTCGTTTCGATGGCGGGCCAGCTCCACCCTCAGCTTTTCGGCCTTCATTTGTTTAAGCGGGTCCAGGTGAATTTCCGGTCCCTCCTCCTTTTCTGACCCTTTCAGCAAAAATCCCTCAAACCACGCCAGGAAAATACTGAGGTCAAAAGTCTTGTCTGCATTTCGCGGCATCCCGAACTTGGTAAACCAGTCGTGAATTGTTTGCCTGGTCCGGCCCGTTATTTCGGTAAGCTGCAGAATCGTTATCCGTGATAGGTCGGACCCGGCCCTTTCTTTTTCGTCCAGCAGAAAACTCTCCACCGCCCGGACCGCATCCGGCTTGCCTTCCCGGGCGGCCTCAATAACGGCCGTCTTGATCTCGAGCCTAATTCCGAGCTGTGTCTGATCCCACAAGTCTGCGACCTCCACATCTTCATCCAGCATCGCCTGCAGGCCCCGGGCGCTTGCAAAGCCTAATCTCTTGGCCGCCTCCGGAACACTTGCCCCGGTCCTGGCCAGGTCCCTGAGATTCCGCAGGAACCGGCCGCGGTCCCAGGCCTCCCTGAGCTGCGGATGTTTTTTGAATATCTCTTTCAAAGACTTGCGTTTCTTGATTGCTGCATCTGCCTCGGTCAGATTATCGCATTCGAGGCCTAATCTTCGGATCTCCGCTTCCTCGACAGGCAATCGCAATCGCTTCGCTACAAGGATTTTCTTTTTGCTCTTTTTCGATTGTTTGGTCGACCGCTTGGTCGATGGCTTGGTCGACCGCTTACCCAAATTTCCTAAAATAACCTTGCCGGCCATTTTTCGCTCGTACCTTCTCAATTCATCCAGTTCGACCTTTGATTCTCCACAAGGTCAGCTCATTCGTAATGTCAACTGATTCAGCCGGAATATATTTACCCCGGGACATCCGATACGCCGGCGGGTCGCAACCTGCCTGGCTGACACCGTCCGGTTTTGTTTAATCGCCTTCTTTTTTTTTAGCTTTTTTTTTGCCCTTTTGACGGGTCTCTGACCTGCAGGTTTTATATTAGGTTTCGGACTACTTGGTTTTGGATTCGTATTCATTTTTCCCTTTCTGACCCAGTGACATCAGCAGCCATTGGACCAACTTTTTTACCATAAATTTATTAGCAAATTTCCGATGTATGTAAAGTCGATTTAAAAAAAGTTATTTGGAGCCGCTTTTCGCAAGCTTTGACCCGCGTTGGACTTACAGCCCAGGGAGGACCCATTTATAATTAGAACGCAAGTGACATTCATAGCCGAAATCGTATTAAGTTATTACTAACACGTTACTTAACGATGTAAAGTGACATGCCGGCCGGCCTGAAATCCCGTGGTCCTGGAACCGGCCGGCATGTCTTTGCTTTGCTGTGCAGAGCAGTGCAAAGCCCTGCCTTTGCTGTGCCCATCGCCGCTTGGCCCAGCATTGCCCTCGCAATGCCATGCAGCGCTGTGGCACGCTTTTGCCGAGCCAGGCATTGCAAAGCCTCGCTAAGCATCGCCGTTGCTGTGGCTGGCCTTGCATTACCCTGTTTCGCCTTTGCTGTGCCCCTCAGCGTCTAACATTGCCTTGCCTTTGCATCGCAATGTTTGGCACTGCCCTGCCTTTGCCGGGCTGTGCGCTGCTAAGCCACACGCTACCTCGCGGCGCTTCGCCTTTGCACGGCAACGCCCAGCCGAGCTTTGCCGATGCTGAGCAGCTGCTGAGCTACGCATCGCTCCGCTTAGCTACGCCTTCGCCAGGCATGGTTTCGCTCTGCCTCGCAGTACAATGCCCTTGCTGTGCCCCGCCACGCAATGCTTGGCGCTGCTCTGCCTTTGCTGTGCTTAACTATGCGGTGCTTCGCTTTTGCTGTGCCAAGCGAGTCATTTCTTCGCGCTTCATAGCTTTGCCGCTGCCGAGCCTAACCCTGCCTTGTCTCACTTTGCCTTTGCTGAGCTTAGCGGCGCAACACGCCGCGACGCCTCTGCTTAGCATCACGCGGCATGGCATGGCTTCGCCTTTGCTCAGCTTTGCGTTGCATGGCTTTACCATGCCTTCGCACCGAGCCTATTTTATTTATAGCCGATGCCACTTGAAACGGCCCATCCCGCTATTCCGCCACTGGCCCAGGCCTCGCAATATTCCATAGTCGAGCCAATTGATAACGTACTTTTTCAAGTCCGGTTTCAACAGCAGTATTTCGATTTGAATCTTCATGCCGGCGGGTGCCGCTTCCGAACGGGCCAAGGCTGTGCGGTCACCTTTCGGCGTCGAGATACGCAGGGGCCGTTCCTTAAAAAACAACTTGCCTGAAAGCTTCAATGGGATTTGCCGGGGAAAAACGAAAACCAGCCCATCGATGATTTTCTTATGGGCCTTCAGCTCGTCGACCTGGGCCACCCGCCGCATCATCGAGCACGCGTCCTTGAAGAAACCCTTTATCTGGTAATCCCACAAGATGGGATTGCCCTTGTCGTCTCGGGCGAAATACGACGAGAACTTCTTGATTTCTTCAGGCAAAGACGCTTTCTCATCATCCTGAACACCGTCCGGGTGTTTGCTGGTGACATACTCCTCTGCCAACTTTTCATCGCCAGGCAAAGTTCCTAACAACGGTTCGGTGAATTCAAGCTCCACCTTCAGGACCTCCTCTTTCTTCTTTTGTTTGTCAGCCATAATACATCTCCTATCAGATAAAATGGTTTTTATTTGTGGCATCCACAACGGGTGCCTTGATTACATGGTTGGCAGATTTCAGACATCTTCCATCGTCGGTAATTTTTCTTGTATAGGCTCGATGACCAGCTTAACCTTTTCGGCATTATCGATCATGCTATCGAGCTTGTTCCTTACGTCCTCGGTCAGCTTCACGTCACCGAGCCCGAGGCTGAAAACGCCTTTGCCTTTTTTCTTGGCGTAGCGACTAATTGTTGTGTTAACTGTGATCTTAGTTTTTCCTGGCATTTCTGATCCTTTCCAAAACAGTTTGCGTTACCATTGTTTTAACTCCAATAACAGAATACAAGCCGTATGCAACCGGGCCTCTAAGCGACAATCCGCCTCCATGTCACAATCCGGATGTTTGCCTGTGTGATATAGCCGCATCGGGATCTGCGTTTCCAGAATCACAAAGCCGCAATATGAACAGATGCAATCCGGGTCCCCGGCGGGGGGGCTCGTTTCAAACCAGGCCAAATCATCGCAATGAATCCGCAAGCGTTTTTCCCGGCCGCTGTTATTCCTCAGTAACATATGACACACTTTCCTTTCCCGGCCCCGCCCGTCCACGCAGCGGGCGGGGCCATCACCCATACTCGAGCTTTCGGTTTACAGCCCTCTATCCGCTCTTACAAGCCCGATGGCCGTATGTAATTCTCTTCCAGCCTCGGGATTCTTAGCTTCGAAGGTGGCTTTACCCACTTTCATTGATACGTACTTCTTGACGAGAGTTCGCTTTTGCAATTCCCGCAATGCGATTATGCCCGCACCTACCAATGATGAAATTAACAAATCCGTTCTTCCACCTTCACCACTTGTCGCTTCTGGTAATTTCAACATCGCTTCAACTGTTAGTAGCGCAGCTGCGTTACCAATTTTTGCCCTCTGGACCTCTTCCAGCTTCTGTTTTGCTAAAGCTACAGTGTTCGGATCCGGGGCTGTTTCAAGTTCAGTGAATGCCGCCTCATATCGTTTTTCCAGAGCGGCTTTCTGCTCTTCGAGATTCGCCTTCCACGATTGGAGCGTCTCCTGACCTGCAGCTCCTGCGCCAAGGCCGCTTACAAATTCACAGCTCACACAGCAAAAGCACATCAGCAACATTACAACAAACCATTCTTTCCTCATTTTGTGACTCCTTTCTCAAAAAATAGTGGTTAATGCCCGGCTTTCCTCAGCCGGTATTTACGCATCATTTCAACAACCTTTTCCTTATCAATTTCAATGGCACCCAGCCTGATAGCCCTGTACCGCATCCCTGCAGTTAGATCATAATGAGGCAGTTCTGACTTGCTCTGAAACCAGGACCTCATCAGCCCTATCCGCCTGGCAAATACCTGCAGCTCCTCCACGGAATCCGCCGCCAGGTGACACGCTTGTGGGTAGGGCCATTTCTCAGACTGAATACAAGGTTCCATCTCATCAACATAGACACTCATTCCGGCACCCCCTCACCTTCCGGGGCGAAATGGTTCTTGGGTTCTTGCGGGGGCATGTCCTCTTCCGGTTTCCCCCAGGCAGTTAAATGGTCGATCGGTTTTTCGCCGGGTTCGGCCGGGGCCTTCTCGATCGAGAGATTCCTTGCCTGGTCCTCCAGCATATCGGGTATATCGCACCCGCAATCCCTCCTCAACAAAGCCCGGCCGTTTTGATTGTCCGGCCTAACGACCACTCCAAATAATTCGCCCTGTGCCATCATTACATCTTTAACGATACTGACCCCATACCTTCGGTGGATCACCTTTTGTTTGGGTTCTAATTTCATGGCATCTTCATGTTTCATTTCTTGATAACCTCCTGAATTGAATCCTTCCAGACGACCAGCCGCTCCCTGTTCAGCCGCTGACAGAGCCCCAAAACAAATTCGTCGGATTGAGCGGCCTGTAACGGCTTGACGAACCGCTCGATATCCTCGGCCGTGGCGCCTTCCAAAACAACACGCCTGGTGAAGTGCCTGAGCTTTCCGATCCAGAAATCATCGGTGACGTAGGGCTTGAGCAACTCGAGCAGGTTGGCAATCTTATCAACCTCGCAATCGAGATACGGCTCACAGCTTACGGACGTGTGAAATCTCCAGGTCCAGGCAAATATCAGGCAATGTTTACGTTCATCAAAGGTCGGGGCGTCCGGTTCCCAAAACTTTAATACACAGTCATCTAACGAGCCGATGGTAAATCTGAACATCAGCCGATTTCGATATTCCAACAGCTCATCACAGATAGTCGAGATGCAATTGTATCTCGGCTTGCTGACCAGCAGGACCTTGTTGCCGGCTTTCAGCAATTTACGCAGCACGCAAATAGACTCTGACAGATTCCGCGAGGTGATATCATGGGTCGACGGATACATCACAACGCCGTCCCTTTTCAGATACGACCGGGTCACCCTCGACAAGACAATCACCGGATCAAGCCACTGTTCGGCCGTGCACCATTTCCGAAACTTGACCGCATTGTGCCGGGCATAGCAATACCGGCATCCGTTCTCGCACCCGAGCTGAATATTAACATTAGTGACCGCCCATTCGCGCGTGCCTGTTTTTTTCTTAGCCATTTTTTATCTTCCTTACAGCATACCGGCTAACGCATTCCCGCTGACCGTTATCGTTAAACTCAATCATGCAGCTGTTCATTTTCCTGGCCCGGATTATCACCCGGCAAATCCTGCCTTTCATGGTTTTCCGTTTCAAGTTATTGCCCCAGCAGTATTTATAGAGCCGCTCTGCCATTTTCATAATTCCTCAAATAAAGCCTGCCAATTTACTATCCTACATCCGTGACTGTCCTTACCTATGGCATCTTCGACCGCTCATGCGCCGCGAGGGCTATTTCTGCTTTTTAAATCTATCGAAGTAATCTCTTGTTATCCCATATCCCGACAAATTACTCGGCTCAACACAATTCAATGGATAATCCTCAACGTCCCCCTGTATATTGATAAACCAATCACGAACATTTGTCGGTCGTTTTAGTTCTTCCATTGCCTGTCTTAATGCTCGCTCTATTCGGTTCCTTCGTGGTGACCTAAAATCCTTGCCTTTCCCTTCCATCCACATAGAGTGTGTATGCTCTAAATATAATTTCCGGCCAATTTGATTCGTAAGAAGATAACCAAAGGATGTTCCGGCTGAATGAGCTGGTCTTACAGTCAGCAAAACACCTCTCATCCGAGTTGTCAGCCAGTAATATGATAAGTCTTTGTGCGGGTCGCATCCTCTATGCGCTGGGCCAAACCTGCGGAATAGATAGGCAAAGGCATGACCATAATCCCAGGTCTTAAATACTTCATCGGCCAACTCTGGCGTCCAGATAACACCGCCCATAGCCCCTCGATACCTTGCTCCATCGTTTTCAAATTGTTTCATGTTCATCTCAAACGCCGCGAGGGCAGTTAAATTATAAAAAAATCTCTCCGCTTAAATGTTTCTTCGAATATTCTGAGGCAATCATCAATCACGCTTACTTCATGCAGCAGCCCCTTGTAAACAACCTCGACTTGAAGTTCGTGATCTGCAATATCCATTTCATTGAGTTCCGTGGCCTGGAGCGGTGCATAAAAAGACCAGCCTGATATATTCATTCGCTCCAATTTGGTATTCTTATTCATTCCTCCCCCATACATCTTTTTATTTCGTCATCCAACTCCGGCGGTAATTCGTTCAAATCCGTCCAGGGTCCGATTATCGTTGGGCCTCCACCAAGGCCCGGACGCGTTCCCGCCGCAATCTCTTCGAGTTCTTTTTGTCTGACAGGATTCCCACTACTCGGCTTTAATTTGTTCGGAAACGGCAGCTCCCAGTTATCAACTATCTTTTGCCAGTCAATCTCATCGGGTTTGGCATCGGCAAGGCCTATCTTCATAATCTCTGTGAATTGCTCTTGTATGTGCGGGAAAAGCAAAACCTTCGGCCCCGATTGGGCAAGAAGAATATTCGGAGGGTATGTATTCCTTAACCAGTCGTGCACCGCACAATTTACACAAAGACCTTTCGGCACCTTCGAGCGGCGTAACATCTTCGCCTCTGAGCCCGGCACCGCATCCACCTTGAGCTGAGCTCCGCACCTTTCGCAATTCGTTGAGCCGGCTCCATCAAAAAGCGTTTCTTGCATTTTTAGTCCTCGATTTCCACATCATAAATTCCCTGATATCCCCGTACTCTGAACGGTTCGATTTCTCGAATCTCCGTCAGGACCCAGGCAAAAAGGTCCGGCCGCCATTTAACCCGGGCTCCAGCCTCATCAGTGAGAATCATCGGCCGGCAGTTTTTCAGATTAACTATGCACAGGGCATACCCACACTTGAAGCCAACAATATCCGGATTTAGAGTCGAGCAAATCAGCAGATCGCCCCTGTGATACGTGCACCAGGTCCGGGTCTCGATCGTTTTGGACCCCTGCTGAATCATCGATGCCCAGGGCTGATGCAGGGAGATTGCTTTGATTATCATTTCGCCCTTCCTTTCCACCCGCGGCCGGCCGCTTCCATCTTCAGGACCCGCTGCCAATAATCCGGCCACTTTGCCTTTTTGAATATCTTCTTATTATTTACATACCGGGCCAGGGACCGCTGATACAGGTCATGCTTATCGAACGGCATGACATACGGATCGACGCCCACGTGACGCAAAACTTTTATCCGATGCAAGTCTTCTTGTGTGGTCGATGAGAACCCGATCAGGACATAGCACATGAGCTGCCAGGGCCTTATATATTTTATCATTCGTCCGATGCCTTCCAGGACCCTTCCCTCGTCGGCAGGGACATCCCAGGCAAACTTAATCCGCTTGTGATGGCGGAGCCGGGCCAGGACCAGGACCTGGGCTCTTGTTATGGTCCGGACATCGATGCCCTGGAAGTCCAGGGGCTGATTCAAGGTTTGCAAACAGATTGCCGCCTCCGCCCATTCCGGGTTCGCAAAAAAGCTATTATCACAGACGACGATATACTCACCTTTCGGGTTCAGGTTCTTAAGAGGGACCGGATGGATATGCCCTTCCTTCTCTGGCACAACGCACCAGGGACATTTCCGGGGGCACCCCCTCGAGAACCACAAAAAAGATTTGCGGCATTCAGGATAGATGCTGTAATCCAGGTCGCAATCCTCAATCGGCCCCGGCAGCCGGGACTTAACATCATACCCGGTGCCGCCACAAGTCACGCCCAGGGGGACATACGATTTATCCGTGTAGGTAAAAAGACAGCTGCAGAATATCTTCTCGAACAGCCCATAGGCCAGGGGATAATTTTTCGGGTCCCAGAATTCGACAGTGTGACCACTGTGTTTATAGAAACTTGCAATCTGCATATATGCCGTATTAAAAACCTTCGGTTCGATTTCAATCAAAGCGATTCTCATAGCAGCTTCCGTGCCTGGCTTAGTCGGTCAACTCAAGGTCAATGGGCGAACTTGTTATCCTGGGTCCGGTGCTGACCCTTCTTTGTTTGGTAGTGACTATTTTCTCCCGGCCCAACGTTGCGGTTCCCATCGCCGGCGTACTCAGCTTTTCGTTTCTTTCCGGGTCATGCGGAAATTCGTCAAGCTGCCACCTGGTAGCAGCAGCCGGTGGATACTCGGTGACAATTCGTTTGAAACCGACAAAATTTCCAGCCTCACTTTTCAGTCGATAATAAACAGGGTTATCCATTTTTCTTTTGCTCCATTGTGTTGCCTCTGGGACCTGATAAGGACCCGGTCTGTTTTCAACAGGGATAACTTGATACTCTGATTTCCTTACTCTCGAATTATCCATCTTCCCATCTTCCTTCCATCAGTTATAATACCCGGACGGCAGCCACCCTGCCGACAACAAGTCGGAGGGAAAGGTAAGGGCGTGAAAATCATGGTGCCACCGTCCGGGCAAAAGCTAAAGGTCAATTTTTATTCCCTCCCTTGGCTGCTCTCAGCAAAAGCTTTTTTCTGGCAAGCGAACTCAATACGAATTTCTTGCCGAAATAATGCTTCATTTTAATTTCGGCCACATTGACTTCATCGAGGTTTTCGAGCGTGTGATATTTCACCACCATATTACTCTGGAATTCCACGCAGAACGTAATCTTGACACCGGCCCGGGCACATTTATCGCAAACAATCGCCACGGCCCGGGGCGGGAAATCTGGGTCATCAAAATTACCGTATATCGGGCACTTCCAGGAAGCCCGCTTCCGTGTTATCACAACGTTTAATTCCATGCACCACTTTAGAATTTTGCCGCCGCAAGAACAGCACTTCAGATTTTTCATGCCGGAATTTTCGAGAATCTCATCTTCTAACATTTCGCTCCCTTGACTTCCCGGTCAACTTCGCAATCCCTTGATTCACATTCATCAGCCAGCTTTCGATTTTCTCACCTTCAACGTGTAGCTCATTCGTTTGGTTTGCAATAAAATCCCATTTGAAAGATTGATGCAAATCCAGGGCCATATACCGGGCACCTTTGCACTTGGTTCTAAGAAGATAATCGTACAGCATATTCAGGGCCAGGTCCGCAGGACCGCTGCCACCATAACCCCACCCGAACCCGGTCGGGCTATGCAGCACAATTCTCTGCTTGAGAAACGTAACATTTCCGTTGGCATGCCTGATGCTGACCACTTGCCGGTCCGGGCCTTCGTTCGTTCCGAAATATGTGATATCCATTTCAACTCCTCGGCTTATTTCTCGTATTCGTGCGAAAATCCACCTTGACCGTTCGACTGGCCGGAATCTGCTTCGATTTCTTCGCGGCCTTCGCCGGCTTAGCTTTCTTGGCGGCCTTCGATTTCCTGGCGGCCTTCTTTTTCTTCGGAGTCCCATCCTCATTCAGACCCGCCCAGGATTTCGGCACAGTGAATCCTTTTTGCTTCGACACTTCCTGGAACAGCTTGTCGATATCCACCTGGATCAACATGGCGACCCACCGGGCCGTAATGACATAATGCCCCGCGATTTGTGTTACCAGTCCGCCATAGGCCAGCATCTGGATCAGCGTCGGCTTGACGGTGTCCCATAGCAGCTCCAGGGCTTTTTCCTGTCCGCCTTTGCCCCCCGTTTTTATCAGGGTCTCGAAAAGCTTCCTGCCTTCCATCACAGAATACCCCGTTTGATTTCCGAAAATCGCCGCCAGGGCCATGACACCCGTAATCTTGTCTTTGTAAATGAGCCTGGGTAAGCCGGCCGCAGCCACTTCCTCTTTGAGCTGCAGCAGGACCTGGGCCCAGCGCTTGCCCTTCAATTGTTCCCGGCGTTCTTTGAGCGGGGTCACCCGGCCGGCCCGCTTGACACCACCGCCCCCGGGGCTGGCGAACCTTTTCTCCCTGACAAAAATAATCGAGCCCGCACCCTTGCCGGACACCACCAGGGACGGGATAGCGTTCTTCGAGCCCTTGGTCGATTTTTGAACATCCTCGGAATCGTAAACCCGGCCGAATTTCTTCGTCAGCTCCTCCTTCTCATTCGATGATAGATGTTCGGTGGATATATAGGTCAGGTTCGAATACTTTCTCGAAAGCTGTTTGGCCGCCTGCTGCAGGAACACGGTCATTTTGTTATTCCAGCAAAGCGGGTCCAGGCAGCGGTCCTTTCTATCGATTTGGTCCTCCAGGGGGCCGAACCATAACACCGGCTCGGCGCCGCTTCGCTTTTTACAATCCGAGCACGCCCCGACCTTCGGCAGCAGCAGCTCATCATCCAGGTTCCACTTGGCCTTGATGAGCAGCATCAAAGTCTCGCTGAGCCGCCGGTCCAGGTCCTGCACGGAAACGTTCCTCCATCGCCAGGGTTGCTTTTGGATGTCTTCCAACAGCTGGGTCTGGGCAACGGCCGGCAGCCGGGCAATCAAAGTGAGATGCCCGATCGACCAGTCCAATTCAGAGAACGCCCGGCGCCATTCCTTCCCAAGATTCTGGTGAATATTCGCACGCAGCCGGACCCACTGCTCGGTCTGACCAATCAAACCAGCTATGAGCTTCGCATCGTTGTTGAGATTGTCCATGCAGCAGGCAATTTCCTGAACTTCCTCCAGGGGCGTAAGTTTCTCGTGAAACTTGTTCTCGGTCATGGTCAAGAGCATAGCGACTTCATAATTAATCCCACGGTGGATGATAGCCGGGATGATTTTGCGTTTGAGGGTTTTGCTGGCCAGCCACCTCCGCTCACCACAACGGATCTCATACTTGTTCTTCCTTTTCGGATGGGGCCAGACGTGGATCGGTATCTGGACACCGCTGGCCTTGATACTTTCTACAAGCTCCAGGAAGCTCTGAGACTTCTGGTCGATATGCCGGGCATTGTCCTTACTCGGAACGATGCTATCGACCGGCATTGCCTGGTCTAAAGTGTGACTGCTCATTTTAGGTCTCCTTAAATTGAGAGTTATTTGATATTTTTGCCCAGGGAAAACTTCCCTGGGATTACACTTAACTTTTTTGGAACATAATAAAAGGGCGGTTTCTTCATCGCGGCGACAAACATCGCAATCGGTTTGTCACCCCGCCAACATTGCCTGGCCGTAGCGAGTGACGATGCAAATAATGTGTATGGGCTGCCGCCGATAAGACGCTGCGCAATCTGAGAATAAATGTCAGAGATAGTCGTAGAGTCCGATTTGTTACGCGGGTTGACTTTGAGAATTTGCGCCACCTCGAGTTCCACCTGATTACGTTCCCGCATAATTTCAAATATTTTCTGTTTGGACAAATGCTCCGGATCCTCAGCCCCAGGCCCAGCCCGCGGCCCAGCCTGAGAATCCGAATCCGAATCCGCAGCCGAGTCCGAATCCGAGTCCGAAAGTTTTTCCGAATCCGAAGCCGGGACCGAGTCCGTGCCCGAACCCGAAACCGAAGGCTGGGCCGCGGGCTGGGCCTGGGGCTGAACATTTTCTCCACCCCCCCC
>SDBS01000866.1_pt1 | contig 30394 bp, 30 predicted proteins | sample 2277091 | NCBI WGS metagenome assembly SDBS01 (sample SAMN10404972, study PRJNA504765) | marine sediment metagenome | isolation source: marine sediment core GS10_PC15, 163 cmbsf | place: Arctic Ocean: Southern Knipovich Ridge | collected 2010 | reverse complement strand
GAGAAGAACTTCTCCATGGCGACGTACATCGCAACCCGGTTTTCCTCGTTGGAGAAACCGTGTCCCTCGTCGGGAGCTACCATGTACTCGACCTCACGGCCCAGGTCGCGCATCGCTACGACTATCTGGTCCGACTCGGCCTTGACAACGCGCGGGTCGTTTTTGCCCTGGATTACGAGCAGTGGAGCGGTGATCTTGTCTGCCGCGAAGAGGGGCGACTGCTTCTTGAGCCGCTCCATGTCCTCGGGGTTCTCAGGATCGCCGACATGCTCGTTGAGGAATTTCCTCGCCGTCTCCCAGTAGGCCGGGATCGAGTTGAGGAATGTCAGCATGTTCGAGACGCCTACGTAGGAGATACCGCAGGCGTAGACGTCTGGCGTAAATGCCAGTCCGGCCAGCGTCGCGTAGCCGCCGTACGAACCGCCGTAGATCGCGACCTTCTCCGGATTGGCAATACCCTTGTCGATGAGGTAGTTCACGCCGTCGGTGATGTCGTCCTGCATCGTGAAGCCCCACTGCTTCTTGCCGGCATTGAAGAACGCCTTGCCGTAGCCGGTAGAAGCGCGGAAGTTGGGCTGGAAGACGGCATAGCCGCGGTTCGCCATGTACTGCACCTCGGGGTTGTATCCCCACATGTTGCGCGCCCACGGGCCGCCGTGCGGATGAATGACGACGGGCAGGTTCTTCGCCTTTACACCCTTCGGCACGGTGAGGTAGCCGTGGACCGTCAGTCCGTCGCGGGTCTTGTACTTGACCGGCTTCATCTCGGCGAGATACTCGGTCGGCAGGTTCGGCCTCGGCCTGTACAGCAGTTCGACGTCGCCGGTCTCCATGTCATAGAGATATGTGGCGCCGGGATCGACATCGCTTGTGACCGTTACGAACCAGTAGCGGTCGTCATTCGTGGTGGCTCCGAGGTAGATATCTCCCTTGGGGAGCTTCTTCTTGAGCTTCTTGTAAGCCTTCTTGAAATCCTTGTCGTGGAACTCGATCCGCATCCTGTCGCCGACATAGTAGGTGGCGAGAAGTTTCTTGGTCACGTTTGAGAATACGGTTCCGCCGAAATCGACTTCTTTCTTCGGGTCGGCCTCGACGAACTCTTCTTCACCTGTCTCGACGTTGAAGAGGGTCAGGCGGGAGAGGTCGATCTCCTCGCCGATGTTCGTGTCGAGGTAGACGCGCTTTCCGTCCTCGTGGAACCGGATGACGCCGACGGCCTCCTCGTTCGTCGACTTGATGATCGAGACGATATTGTCGCCATCCTTGCGGAAATACTCGGAGCCTCCATCGTCGGTCACCTTCGACAGGAGCCTGAAGTTGCCGTCGAGATCGAACGTGAATCCACTGTATCCATCCGTGTTCTCGAAGACGAGCTCGCGCTCGCCGGTCGAGATGTGGAGGCGGTACAGGTCGTGGTAACGCTCATCGCGGTCGTTCAGGCCGATATAGATGATGTCCGGGGTCTTCTCGGGGAATGCGTAGAACATGGCCCTTATGCCGTCGATGTCGGTAAGATCGCGGGCCTCGGGGACGCCCGTCGCGGGGTCGGCCTTGCCCTTGGGGTCGATAACGAAGAGGTGGAAGTTTTCGTCTCCACCCTTGTCCTGGACGTAGATGACGTATTTTCCGTCCTGCGACCAGCCGTATCCGCGAACGTTGCGGACCGTGTCGGCCGAGATGGGACGCGCGTCCTCGAACGGTTCGTCCTTTTCCTTGACCCAGATGTTGAGTTTGCCTTTGTAGGGCTTGAGAAACGAGATGTGCATCCCGTCGGGCGAGATCTGTCCTCTGGCGATCTCGGGATCGCTGAAGAATATCTCGCGGTCGATGATCGGGGGCAGCTTGTCGAGATAATCGAGCTGCTCAGCTGGTGCGCTGGTGGCCATCAGAGCGACGGCGACCAGTGCCAGTAACGCCTTCCTCATTAGGGTCCTCCTTCCCTTTCGGGATGAGTGAGTGTTCGTATAGAAAGTCTTCATCGGATAAGCATTCTATAAACTGGCTGCTTGTATACTACCTTGAACGAGCGGAGAGTATTCAAAGTTTCATAAAAAATTTCAATGGAAATCCCGGGAATCACCGCCAGGACCGTTTCTGATTCCCCCCAACGGACTATTCGACAAGCGGTTACCTCGGAATCCCGTCAAAAGGTCTTACTTTTGACCGATTACTGATTTACACTCCGGCATCGTAACAGTTCGATAAATGTGGTTTTAGCATTGAGTTGCCGATGAAGAAACAATACTCGAAAGTCCTACTGACCCTCAGGGACCTCGGGCGTGAAGCGGGGCAGACCTCATCGATCCTCGATTTCGGATGTGGGGATGGAGATGGCGTCAAGGGCTTGAGAGAGCGGGGATACGAAGCATTCGGGTGTGATCTGAAATTCCGGGAAGATGGTGATATCCAGGCCTTGGCCAGGCATGGCCATGTCTGCCTGATCGAGACAGCGCCCTATCGAATCCCTTTCGATGATCACTTCTTCGACATCGTCTACAGCTGTCAGGTCTTCGAGCACGTTCAGAACTACCGGGAGACATTGCGGGAGATCCACAGGGTGCTGAAACCCGGAGGTGTCAGCCTGCATATATTTCCATCCCGCTATCGTCCTGTTGAATCGCATTTTCATATTCCCCTGGCCAGTATCATCCAGAACTACCGGTATCTGTATTTCTGGGCGAAGCTTGGAATCAGAAGCTCCAGGCAGAAGGGCATGTCTGCGGAAGAAGCCGCCAGTTACAGTTTCACGGCTCTGAATGAACGCACCAACTATCTATCAAAAAGAACGATAGCTTCGTTCGTCGAGGAGTTCTTCGATGAATATGAGTTCTGCGAGTTGACGGCGGCGAAATATTCCAGGCTGGGCACTGTCTATCCCTTGTTTGCCTGGATCCCTTTTGTTTCACATCTCCTGAGCACCTTTCAGACGCGAGTGCTGTTTTTCAGAAAAAATCCCGCCTCATGATGAATATTCCGGGGCCGCTTTACATATAAGCGGAAACGGCGTATATTTAAGCGGTCAGAGCTTCTAGTGTGGGGGCGAATGGATTCGACGGGGATAGATGAAGTGAGAGAAGCGTGCCGAGGTGCCATCAGCCCTCGTAAAACAGGTGGCAAAACACAACTGCCAACGACAACTTGGCACTGGCAGCCTAGACAGGCTGTCCGTCCGCTCATTCCGTGCCGACGGGGAATGATACCGGGCGACGATTTCCGGCGGCTGGCTGGTAGACACTCACCTGGAAAACCGGCGAGAAACTAAAGGTGATAGCGTCATGGCAACGTCGCCCGGAGGGGCACCGTGAGGCGAATCAATTACTCCGGGCTACGCACGTAGAAGTCTCATGGAAGTATTTTCGGACGCGGGTTCGATTCCCGCCGCCTCCACCATTTTTATGCCCTGCACGCGGCATGGGCGGCGGAGTGTTTTCCGCCGCCTGAATTGTTATTTACCATCAATTACCTGCAGGTTTGTTTGCGCTTGACAGCGCAATATATTCGTTGCCTAATAACTTCAGGCATATTTCCAGATATAACCGATCAAGAAAGGGGGAACCATGAAACGTGCTCTTGTTCTATTCTGCGCGCTGCTGCTCGTATCCGGCACGCTCTCCTTCGCGGAAGAGAAGGAAATCGACCCGAAACACGAGCTGAAGCAGGCATTCATGCGCGGCAAGGATCTGTTCATGGACGAGTCGCTCGGGACGAACGGTATGAGCTGCAACAGTTGCCATGCAGAGGGAGGGACCAAGGCGGGCAAGATGGGGGATATGACGATACCGCCGTTTGCGCATGTCGCAAAGAAGTACCCGATATACTTCAAGATGGCCGGGAAGGTCATGACGCTCGATCAGGTGATCAATTTCTGCGTAACTACGCCGATGGAGGGCAAGCCCCTCGCATGGGATGACCAGCGGATAGCGGACCTTGCCGCGTACATCTCGTGGGTAGACGCGAAGAAGGAAAAGGCGAAGGAGAAGGAGAAGGAGTAGAAGCAGGTCCTTACACAACTATTGTAATAAAGCCCGGTTCAAATTGCTCTGAACCGGGCTTATTGATATGTCGCTGTTTCGATGTCCTCAAAGGAACTAACGGGCGCCTGCCTGCTTTGATTTCACCGCGACCTTGTACAGGTACCAGCCCAGGAGGCCGAAGATTGCCGCCGAGACGATCTGGCCGAGCCATGCGGGCGAATAGTTTATCTGCAGGAACTTCGGCGTCCTCAATATGATCACCGCGATTATCGCTATCACCACTCCCAGCAGGCCTTCACCCGCGATAAAGCCCGAGCTTAGGAGGATGCCGTCGTCAGTGTTATTCCTGGCCCCTTCCTTGTCGCTCTTGTACTTCCTGTCGACCATGTGCCTGATGATCCCGCCGATAAAGACCGGCGTCATCGTGTTGAGGGGAAGGTAGATGCCGACGGCGAAGGGCAGGGGCGGGATCTTGAAGAGCATTATCACTATGGAGAATGCCGCTCCGATCCCCACCAAGTCCCATCGAAGGTTGCCGTCGAGCACACCATCCAGCACCGTTTTCATCAGGGTCGCCTGCGGGGCCGGCAGCTGTTCCGTGCCGAACCCGTACGCCTTTCCGAGATAGAATATGGCCAGGCAGACGAAGAATGCCGATCCCACAGCGCCGAGCAGCTCGCTGATCTGCTGCTTTCTCGGCGTGGCGCCGAGAATAAAACCGGTCTTGAGATCCTGGGAGATATCTCCTGCTATCGAGGCGGCGATGCAGACGATCGTGCCGATTGTCAGCGCCGTTATCTTACCGGTAAGATCTGTCCACCCGAGCAGCTTGAATATCAGCCCCACGCCGAGGAGGGTGACTATCGCCATGCCCGACGTCGGGTTGGACGACACGCCGATCATTCCGACGATCCGTGACGACACGGTAACGAAGCAGAAGGCGAATATCGCGATGGCGATCGAACTGAAGAACCTCATGAGGATGTGAGTCTCATTTCCGATGATGCCCGGTATGAATGTCACCATCAAAACAACGGCTGATACGCCGAGAAGCACGTACTTGATCGAGAGGTCGCGTTCGGTCCGCAGCTTGCCCGCATTGAGAAGGGCCGCGCTTGAGCGGAGCTCCTTTATTCCTATCTTGAGCGAGCCGACCATGGTCGGAATCGACTTGATCACCGTTATGATGCCCGCGGCCGCCACGGCGCCCGCGCCGATGATACGGATGTATCCGTCCCAGATCTGCTGAGGCGAAAGTTGTCCGACCGTAGTGATTGCAGGGTCGAGCCCCTTGGACTGAAGGTAGATCAGCGTGTTCGGCCAGATCTCCGTGCTGCCGCGCATCCAGGCGATAAGCGGAATCAACACGACCCACGAGATCAGGCCGCCGCCTACCATGATCGCGCCGATACGCCTGCCGAGTATGTATCCGACTCCCATCAGGGCCGGAGTCGTGGAGACCCCGATGACAGCTTTCTTGATCAGCGGGAGTTGTATCTGGACCTTTGACGGCCAGATATAGAGGAACGAGATCAGGCCGGTGTAGAGGCCGCCGATGCCGAGGCCCTTGAAAACGCTCTTCGCTGAGGCTCCGCCGCCGCCCGTCGCTGCTATCAGCACCTCGGCGGCAGCCGTTCCCTCCGGATAGGGCAGGGTCTTGTGCTCCTTCACGATCAGGAAGTTCCTCAGAGGGATCATAAAGAGGACCCCGAGCACCCCGCCGCATACGGCGAGCAGTGTTATCTGGATCAGGGGCGCATCGTATCCCCACAGGAAGAGAGCCGGAACCGTGAATATCAATCCTGAAGCGAGCGAGGAACTGGCCGAGCCTGTGGTCTGGGATATGTTGCATTCGAGGATCGTAGGCTTGCCGAAGATCGGTGTCAGTATTCTCAGGATCGCCACCGAGACGACCGCCAGGGGAATCGCCGTACTTATCGTAAGTCCCACCCTCAGGCCGAGGTAGGCGTTGGCGCTGCCGAAGACCGCCCCCAGTATCACGCCCAGGATGACCGTCTTCGGGCTGAAATCCTTCATCTTTGTGTCGGCGGAAACATACGGTACGTGTTCACTCAATGTCCTCGATCTCCTTTCGATCGTTCATCGCATTGTCTGCGTGCCCATCGTGGCGCGTCTTGATATTCGGATATCCGCAAGAAGCGGATATCAAGGTATATCACAACACAGGTGTTCTGCAGAATTATTTTTCGGAGTATTAATGAGAAGGAATACGGCTTCCGGGCCTTTCTACCTGATCAGGATATACTTCTTCGTGACCGTCCGGCTTCCGAAAGTCATTTTTACGAAATACACTCCGGAACTCAGCCTGTCCGCCTTGATGCCTACTGTGTGGCTGCCCGCGCTCTGTCTCTGATCGATGAGGGAGGCTACCTCTCTTCCTGCGACGTCATAGACTTTCATTCGTACGTGGCAGGGAATCTCGAGAGAATACTTGATTGTCGTACCGTTGATGATCGCATTCGGATGACTGCCGGCAGTCACCGCTTCATCATCCGTCGACGGATCGAATGAGGATTCATACCTGTACAGTCCGGCCGAGCAGCATCCGTAGAGGATATTCGGCGATACCGGATCGATCTCAACATTGAGATCGAGGCAGGCAGGCAAGCCTGCGCCCATCGATTCCCAGTTGTGCCCTTCATCGATGCTTCGCCAGATGCCATTATCCCACGTGCAGGCATAGAGGACCGATGGATAGATCGGATCGATCTCGATATCCCTGACATCAAGGTCCGGAAGGCCGCTGTTTGTCTCGAACCATTCCAGGCCGCCGTTAGTGCTCTTGTAGATGCCAAGGTTACTCAGGCTGCAATAGATTATATCGGAGTTCACCGGATCGACTGCAAGGGCGTGAATGAAGCCGGATGATACATCGGACTCCGGCAGCCCGTTGTTTGTTGATGACCAGCTTGCTCCGCCATCTGTGCTTTTCTTCACTCCATCATAATGCGTGCCCGTATACAGCACACCGGGATTGACCGGATCCATAGCGATTGTCATGATAACTGAAGTGTCCACTCCGCTCCATGAGCCGCCCGAATCGGTCGTCTTGAAAAGCGCGCCGACGAACACGTTGCCCAGGCCGCCGGTATACAGGGTGTCGGATCCGTGCGGGTCGATCACGATGTCGTTGATTGCTACATCAGCGAGGGATATGCCCCATGTCGCGGCCGCGTCTGTCGATTTATAGACATTCGAGTTGTAGTAATAGTTACCCGTAAAGATGACATCGGTGTTTGCCGGGTCGATAACGATACCCCTGCATCCCTGGACAAGTGTTCCTAGGCCGGTGTTGAAGATATCCCAGGACGAGCCCCCGTTTTCGCTCTTGTAGATCGTGAGCCCGCCGGCGTAGATAATGTCAGTATCATATGGATCGACTGCGACTGCATCGATGTCAACAGGAGCGACGCCGATGATCACAGCCCTGTCGTACCACGAGGTCATCTTCAGAAGGCCGTTGCCGTTTCCTATGAAGAGCGCATCGGTCTCCTCAGTGCAGAATTCTATAGATCCCGCTCCTCCAGCGTCCCAGCCCAGATCGACTTCACTCCAGCTCGTGCCGGCATCATCGCTTGTATACAGGCCTGAACCCCATCCAGTATACAGATGCCCGCTCTGGCCGGGAACCGCTCTCATACAGGATAATGCGGCATTGGGCGAGAGGCCGGAATTTATCTCCTCCCACGATACGCCGCCGTCTGTGGAACGCCATGCGCCGAAACTGAAATATTGGCCGCTGCCTGCTGTGCCGACATATATTGTCTCCGATTGCACGGGATCGATCACAAGCGAGAAGATGTTGGTCGACGGAAGGAGAGAGTCCGCGGGAAACCAGTTGAGTCCTCCGTCTGTCGTCTTGAAGACACCGTCCCCGGGGAAATCCCAGTCACCGCTCGCTCCCGCGTATACTGTATTCGTGTCCGCGTGGCTCACCGCGATCGATCTGATATCCCAGGATGACCCCGTTTCGAGGTCGGCCCATGTCGATCCGCGGTTGTTGCTTTTACGGAGCACACCATCTCTGGAGCCGGTATAGATATACGCCGAATTCTGTGGGTCGAACGCGAACGAATATACATATGCAGTCAGCTCGGTCCATGACGCTCCCGCGTCGGTAGATTTATATAACCTGTAAACTGCGATGGCGTAGAGGGTCCCGGTTCTTTCGGGATCGATATATATCCTGTTCAGATCCGTCGGGGCTGTGGCGATATGTTCCCAGTGATCCCCCTGATCCCCTGTCACATAAAGATTCCACTCGGCAACGGCGTAGATGGAATCGCAGTCGTTCTGGTTTACCGCAACCGACTGGAGTCTTCCTCCCAGGGGCCCGATAAACGTCCATTCATCAAACGTGGCCCATGCAGACGATGACACTGCTGCCAGCAGGACGGGCAGATAACAGATCCACACCATCAGATGCTTCTTGACCATTGATATTCAACCCCCGGCAGGAAAACCCGACCATATTAACCATATTGCCATTTTCGATGCGTGTCAAGGCGGCCGGGGATTTGGGTGTTTTCACCTTGCCCGGTTTTCTATATTCTGTGTCCATGCGATGAAGATGACCGGCTGGATGTGATCGGCAGGGCGGGTCTTAACCGGTGGGAGTGAGTAGATGTTCCATTCAAAGAGACTTTTTGCATCGGTATGCCTGGCCGTTGTCCTGGCGATCGGATTATCTGTGTCACCCGCCCGCGGCCAGGACCTCGAGCCGCGCTCGTTCTCCCCGGCTCCATCGGGATTGAACATCACGGGGCTGGGGTTCACAAGCTCTCGAGGCAATGTCTTCTTCGACAAGGCGCTCCTGATCGAGGATGCCACAGGAGTCGTGCGCAGCGCGACAGGTCTCTATGCGCGGACATTCGGCATATTCGGGAGGTCCGCCAAACTTGTCGCTGTAGTTCCATTCGCCTGGGGCGACTGGGAAGGCCTGGTCGACGGCAGGCCCGCGACAACGTCGAGGCGGGGGTTTGTCGACCCGGCGTTGCTGTTCGCGGTCAACCTCACCGGGGCACCCGCTGTCGGGCTCAAGGGATTTGTCGCATACAGGGAGGGCATGATCCTCGGCGCGAGCGTACTGGTAGTGGCGCCGCTCGGCCAGTATGATCCCTCGAAGCTCATCAACCTCGGGTCCAATCGCTGGGTCATCCGTCCCAGGCTGGGATTCTCCGGAAGGCTGAAAAGGTGGACCCTGGAGGCGATGGCAGACGTATATTTCTTTACGGATAATCCGGAAGCTTACGGCGGGACTGTAATGAGCCAGAAGCCTCTGTACGCGATGCAGGCCAACGTGATCTATACATTCAAAAAAGGGTTCCGGCTGGCGGTCACAGGCGGACTGGCCGATGGAGGCCGGCCCAGTGTCAATGGTGTTGAAAAAGAGAGGATCGACAGGAATACCCGGCTCGGCGCCGTTCTTGTCCTTCCCATCAACCGGCGCCAGAGCATCAAGCTGTCCTACACCAACAGCGTAAGGACAAAGGTCGGAGGGGATTACGACCTTCTGGGCGGTTTCTTCCAGTACAAATGGGGCGGAGGGATCTGAGTATCCGCTAGTCCCTCGAAACACTGTCTATAAAACACCTGTCATCGATGATTATAAAAGAACACCCGGCGAACCGTGAAGATTCGCCGGGTGTGTTTTGACGATAAGTCTTTCCCGATCACGTACTATTCCACCAGCGGGATCTCGGTCGCCAGCTCGTAATCCACTATGGCGCTGATCTTGTTCTCGATCTGCATGTAGCGCACCACTTTTTTGCCGGGCAGCACCTTGGAGAGTTTGGTGATGTAGTCCTTCCGCATCTTGGCCTTGTCTGCGCCTACCGTCATTGACTCCTTGAGCAGCTTCATGGCTGACTCGTCAGTTATAGTATCGGCGTTGTAGCCATCCGCGTAAGCCATGATGACCTTGACATACCTCTCATTTAAGATCTGAAGGTCCTTCTGGAATTCCTCGTAGATCGGCCAGAAAGCCTCTGATTCGGCGTCCGTCAGGACCATGTTGGCGGCGACTACGAGTTTCTTGTCCGCCTTGAGTTTCTCGGCGAGGATATTCATGTTGGTCTCAACTGCGGTCTTCTCCTGCGCGATCGCCAGACCCGGTCCGAAGGCTGTTATCACGAGAATGGATAACGCAATCATTACCATTGCTGATCTCTGCTCTTTCATCTGCTTATTTCCTTTCTCTGGCTGGCTGCCGGTGTCCGGCAGGTTGCAATCTTCCTGGACAGATCCGGAACCTTATTTCTTCGTTCCCGATCACTGGCCGGGTGGACCCGGGATTACTCCTTTCTCAGCTTGTGCCTCGTGTCCTGATCTTGATGATTGCGGGTAGAACCCATCCATTGAGGTATTCTGCCCTTTGTTTTCAGTTAAGGATTTAATGCGGGCACCATAATACTGATTTACAGGTTTTGTGAAAAGAACTATTTCAATCAGCCGTTAAAGGCTTGCCTGCGCGGTATTTACACCTCAATCCCTCGTCAGCGACCTGTACTTGATCCTCTTCGGGATCTCGGCCGCCGCGCCGAGCCGCTCGCGCTTGTTCTTCTCGTAATCGGAGAAGTTACCCTCGAACCAGTGTGTCCTGCTGTCACCTTCGAAGGCGAGGATGTGGGTCGCTATCCGGTCGAGGAACCACCTGTCATGGCTGATCACAACGGCGCATCCGCCGAAGTTCTCGAGGGCCTCCTCCAGGGCGCGCATCGTGTTGACATCGAGGTCGTTGGTCGGCTCATCGAGGAGGATGACATTTGCGCTCTCCTGGAGGACCATCGCGAGGTTGACCCTGTTGCGCTCGCCGCCCGAGAGTATCCCGACCTTCTTCGACTGGTCGGAGCCGGAGAAGTTGAACCTCGCCACGTATGCGCGCGAGTTTATCTCTCTTGTGCCGAGCATCAGTGTGTCCCTGCCGCCGGAGATCTGCTCCCAGATAGACTTGCCTGGGTCGAGATTCTCTCTCGACTGGTCGACGTAGGCGAGCTTGACCGTCTCGCCGATCCTGATCTCCCCCGAATCGGGAGTCTCCTGTCCGGTAATAAGCTTGAAAAGGGTCGTCTTGCCCGCGCCGTTCGCGCCGATGACCCCGACTATCCCTCCGGGGGGCAGTTTGAAGTCGAGGTCCTCGAAGATGACGCGCTCGTCGTAGACCTTCGATACCTTGTCTGCCTCTATCACGACATCGCCGAGTCTCGGGCCGGGGGGTATGTAGAGCTCGAGCTCCTTCTGGCGCTTCTCGCCCTCGTCGCTGAGGAGGCTCTCGTACGAGGTGATGCGGGCCTTCGACTTGGTCTGGCGGGCCTTCGGTGACATCCTGATCCACTCGAGTTCGCGCTGCAGGGTCTTCTGCCGCTGAGACTCGTGCTTCTCCTCGAGGGCGAGCCGGTTCTGCTTCTGCTCGAGCCAGGAGGAGTAGTTGCCCTTCCACGGGATCCCTTCGCCGCGGTCGAGCTCGAGTATCCAGCCTGCGACGTTGTCGAGGAAGTAGCGGTCATGCGTCACGGCGATGATCGTGCCTGCGTATGCCTGCAGGTGATGCTCCAGCCAGGCGACCGTCTCGGCGTCGAGATGGTTCGTTGGCTCGTCAAGCAGGAGGATATCCGGTTTCCGGAGGAGCAGGCGGCAGAGTGCCACGCGGCGTTTCTCCCCACCGGATATGTACTTGATCTGCATATCTGGAGGGGGGCAGCGGAGGGCGTCCATCGCCATATCCAGCCTTGAGTCGAGGTCCCACGCATCGAGGTGGTCAATCTTCTCCTGTATCTTTCCCTGCTCTTCGAGGAGGTTCGACATCTCGTCGTCATCCATCGGTTCGGCGAACTTCGCGCTGATCTCGTTGAATTTCCGCAGTAGTTCGACGGTCTCGTGGACGCCTTCCTCGACGATCTCTCTGACCGTCTTCTCCTCGTCGAGAACGGGTTCCTGCTCGAGGAATCCGACCGAGTAGCCGGGGGAGGGGAGCGACTCTCCGACAAAATCCCTGTCGACGCCGGCGAGTATCCGCAGGAGCGAGCTCTTGCCCGATCCGTTGAGGCCGAGCACCCCGATCTTCGCGCCGTAGAAGTACGAAAGCGAGATGTCCTTGAGGATCTGTTTGTTGTTGTGGTACTTGCTCACACTCATCATCGTATAGATGATCTTGTTCGGTTCGTCGGCCATTCAATCACTCCTGTAATGTTCGATCAGGGACCCCGGCTGATCATCAGATCTCTTCGACCAGTTCGAGGAATCTCTTGTAAGGTATGGCTATCAGGCTTTCCGATGAAAAGGCCCCGTTCGAGAGACTTATCATTGAAACCTTCGCCGCCGTGTCCTCGTCGGGCGCCTCGTAGATATCGATGAAGTCGTAGGCCCCGAGAAGCGCGTAATGCGAAAGGAAATTGACCTCGGGGCATTTCTCTTTCACCTGGTCGAGCCAGGCCCTGCCGAGCTTCGCCCGGTCCTTGATCTGTTTGCTCACCTCAGGTGCCAGCTTCGTGAGCAGAATGTATGTCTGCATGATTCTCCTCCCCTGCTAAAGGTAATTTCCGGCAGTTCACCGCTGCCTGATTATCTCACAGAAAACGCCTGATCGCGTATGATATTCGTGGTGATTATTTCTGCCACACGGCGTGGCCCCTGCGGCGCAGGATCTTCGCCAGCTCTATCTCCATCTCCCCGGCATCCGAATAGGAGAGCGGATTATACTCCTCGTACAGTATCGGGCACAACCGCAGGCCGTACTCCCGCGCGAACCTGTTCGACTTGTATCCTTCCTTGTGGTTCTCGAACCTGGTTTCAGGAGAAAGCCCCGTCATCCCGACATAGTAGCATTTGCATCCCTCATCGCAGCCTGGATTGGCCTTCCTGAACTTCCATTCCTTCCAGACGGCGCCGTCGAGCTCGACTACATATACATTGTGATGCTTCTTCCGGGGCATCGTCGATATCCTCCTGTCGCTTACCGATATACCACAAATTGTCCTTGGATTCGCTGATAGAATTCATATATTTGCCACACAGCCGGGTTGCGGAAGCATCTGCAGCCCGGATTTATATTTACCGGTGACTCTGACGGCAGAGCATTCGACAGATCGAGAGAGCAGAGATGAAGATCGCTTATACAGGACTGAACCTGACCGAGGGCAAGGTGAGATTCGAGGACCCGATCGTCCACTCGCTTACGGCCAAGTTCTCGCCGAAGAAGGTCACGCCGTACTACTTCGAGTTCATCGGCAACGATTTCGAGGCGGCCGACATGATCATCGTCTCTCGCGACAGCGTGCTCGATCTCCTGATATACGACATCGAGAAGATGGAGACCCGTCTCGAGCGCAGCGAGGACGAGGAGGAGCGCGCCGCTGTAGCAGCGGCCCTGGCCGCCCTGGAGAATGAGATCCCCGTCTGCGATATGGATCTCGATGATTCGGCTGCCGTGCACATGCGCCAGATCGGGCCGCTGAGCCTCAGGCCGGTGCTAATCGTTGATTCCGATTCGATCGATGTCCAGGAGTTGATTCCCTTCGCGCTCGAGAAGTCGGGCAGGATGTTCTTTTATACATCCGGCGTTCAGGAAGTGCATGCCTGGCTCATAAGTACGGGACTGGTTGCTCAGGAATGCGCCGGCCAGATCCACTCCGACCTCGCCCGCGGCTTCGTCAAGGCCGAGATCGTCGCCGTCGACGACCTGCTCCAGTGTCACTCGATGTCTGATGCGCGCAAGAAGGGCTTCAGCCGCCTCGTCGCCCGCGACTTCGTCATCCCCTCCGATACCGTCATCGATATCCGCTTCAATATCTAGATCACGTGATCCATATCCAGCAGTTGTTGCCGGTCCGATATCCGCGATTGTATTCGTCACTGCATTCGTGAGTGACAGGATATTTACCATCACTGGTGATGGTAAATATCTGACCACCAGGGTAATAACCCGGTTGCGCATAAACCCCGCTATCTGAAGTATTGCCGCAGAAGTGCCCCGTTACTTCCGGCGCTGGGAGTGAATTCGTAACTCCCGGCAGGGTGTCGAGTGTTGACAGCACCCGGTGCTCCCTCCATAACAGCCCGCTTCGATTCATATCCCTGACAAATCATCGAGCGTTGACACATTCCGGTGTTTGCGTGTTCAATGTGTGTATCAGTAAGCTCGCCGGAATGTTCAACCCTTTTTAAGGAAGGACGGGGTATGAGACGGGTGTTCACAGTTACTCTTGTGGCGGCGTTTGTACTGTCAGCTCTTATTGCTGGCAGCGCTCTCGCCGGACCGAAAGGCGCGATCCAGCTCGGTATAGGGTCCACTCAGTACAACGGCGCCGCGATGACAGAGATCCAGTTCGACGTTTTTACCCTTCACGCCGCGGGTATGTACTTCCCGGCGCCCTGGGCTGCGCTTATCGCGGATTTTTCCTATGGATTGCCGCATGATTACGACATGAGATCCGACACGGATATCGACACGATTACCGGAAAATCCGCTTATCTGGACATTATGGCCGGAGCGTGCAAGCACTTCACGGATGGAGGTTTTCTATACGCAAGCGCCGGGCTCGCAGTCGGCTGGGCGGATGTGGAAGTATCGCAGAGCGAAATGGAGTTTGAGATCGATCCTGGAGTGGGGGTAGTCGTTGGCGCCGGGGTTCAGGTGCCGATCAAGAATACGTTCATGGGTTATGCCGGTTTCCGGCAGCGCTTTCTTCCCAGCGAGCTAAAAAGTGAAGAAACGACTATGACCTTGAATTCAGGCGGCTTCGAGATGACAGCCGGAATCGCCTGGGCGTTCGGCGGATAGCATTCGGACAATCAGGCCACTCGATGAAAGGAAAGATAATGAAAAGGTTTCTTGCAGTTACTCTCACGATGGTATTCGTGCTTTCAGCTCTCGTTTCAGGCAGTGTCCTCGCCGAACCGAAAGGTGCGATCCAGCTCGGTGCGGGAATGGCTACGGTCAGTGGTGGCCCTATGATGGGGCTCAATTGGGACGTTTTCACACTTCACGCTGCGGGTATGTACTTCCCGGCTCCCTGGGCAGCGCTGATCGCCGACTTCTCCTATGGATTGCCGCATGATTACAAGAGGACGGACGATACCGAGACCGATAAGATTACTGCTGAGTCCTCCTATCTCGATGTGATGGCGGGCGCATGCAAGCACTTCACTGACGGTGGATTTTTCTATGCCAGCGCCGGGCTCACAATCGGCTGGGCAGGTCTGGAAGTCTCGGACAGTGATGCGGATCTGGAAATAGAAACAAGTCTGGGTATAGTCGTAGGTGCCGGGCTGCAGGTCCCGATCAAGGACACATTCATGGGGTTTGCAAGTATCAGGCAGCGATTTATCTCCAGCGAATTGACTGAAGAAGACTGGGGCATGGATATGAATACCGGCGGATTAGAGATGACAGCCGGTATCGCATGGACATTCGGTGGGTAGCTTTTAATGATCCGGATCATTCGGAGGGAGCACAGCCGTGGTCAGCAGGATAGTTATCGCAATACTGGTCATCGTGATCGTCGCGCTGGTCATCAAGCTCGTGATGGACAGCAGGAGAGGAGAGAGCGAGGCGGACTATTTGCTTCCTCCGCCTGAGACTCTCGACGCGCGCGATGTGGCTGCTTTCATCGACAGCGAGGCCACGACTTTCAGGGTGAGGACGACACGAGACGTTCTTCCCGGCGGGTATTCAGCGGCTATGACTCCACTTCTCGTCGACTGGAACAAGTCGGATATCTCTCCCGGCGGCGAGATCCTGCTTCTCAACATCAATCACGGCGGCAATCCCGTTTCGGGTATTACCGAATTGCGTTCCGCTGTGATCAGGCCGGATAAGATCATAAAGGTCCAGTTCATCATGGTCCCGCTCGGCGGCCCCGAAGCGATCGCCCACTCAATGATCAGGTTCATCTTCGAGGATGGCGGGGCCGAATTCTCTGGCGGCAACAGTGGAGTGGCCGGCAGGCCCGAAAAGCTCGAGGACCTGATGATCTCGTGGGAAGCCTGGCGCGCCCCGGGTGTCGACTACAGGATGATGAAAGGGATGGACCCCGAGATGTACGAGCTCAGCTGCCGCACCTACTCGGGACCGCAGCGATTCCTCGAGGATGCCCTGATGAACCGCGACTGGAACATGTACGAGCTGAAACTTCCCGGAGGAAAGGACGGTTATATCGAGCTCCTCAATGTCGCACTGGCTCTCGGTGACGGAGCGTCGCGACACTCGATCGTATGGATGATCGAGGACGCCGAGAAAAAATGGCAGGATGATGGAATTGAACCCGATCCGGAGCAGTCAGCAGCGGAAAGTGTCTGGCGGGCGCTGAAGGAAAGGGCCGGCGCCTCGAGTGCTCCTGACGACGATCCGCGTGCTGACATGAAAGGCAGAACGGGGTACCAGTCGCTTATCCGCTCGTGCGCGACGATGGCTCTCTATTCTGTAGACCTGACTGTGGCGCGGCTGATCGAGGCGGGTTATCCGGCTGATGGCGCCAGGCCGACCCGGAAACCCGAAATGATCGATGAACCGGCATGGATGGTCGAACTGGGAAGCGCGGACATCGCGGGCATTCTCAAGCGGACGCCAAAGGCCCTCGCCTATGCTCTCGCTAATCCGACGGTCATTCCCGGCAACATCCCGAAGGCGCTCGAAGATGCCGGCCTTCTCGTAATGGATAACGGCAAGCCGTGGAACAAGCGGTACTCGATGCAGGGGGATACGCCCTGGGGCCACAGGTGGCAGCTGCTGATAAGATAGAATAATTCCGCTGATCATCAAGCGGCCGTGGTTTCGTCCCCGGCCGCTTTTCCATTTCTGAACCAGTGCCTGGTCCGCAGACTGATGCGGACGAGCATTAACATCACGGGCACTTCGATCAGTACTCCTACGACAGTTGCCAGCGCAGCTCCCGACGAGAGGCCGAAGAGCATCGCTGCGGTCGCAATCGCGACCTCGAAGTGATTCGACGCTCCGATCAATGCCGCGGGTGCGGCGTTTTCGTAGGTCAGCCCCAGAACCTTCGCCGCCCCGTACCCCAGCCAGAAGATCAGCATAGTCTGGATAAAGAGCGGTATCGCTATCCAGAGTATCGTCAGCGGGTTGGTGAGGATGACGTCACCCTTGAAGCTGAAGAGAAGGACGAGCGTTATCAGCAGGGCGACGATCGTCACAGGGGTCAGAAGATGGAGGAACTTCTCCCTGAACCATTGCTCTCCCTTCATCGCTATGGTCAGCCGGCGGGTGAGATACCCCGCTACAAGGGGCAGAGCGACATATATCGAGATAGAGAGGAGCAGCGCCTGCCAGGGAACGGGAAGCCGGCCGACGCCGAGAAGGAATCCGCCGAGTATGCCGTAGAGCAGAAGCATCGTCAGCGAATTGATCGCCACCATGACGAGGGTCAGGCCGTCGTTGCCGCGTGCGAGGAATCCCCATACGAGCACCATCGCCGTGCACGGCGCGATGCCGAGCAGGATCGCTCCGGCAAGATAGCTCCGCCATAGCGGCACCTCGAGCATCTTGACGCCCTCGTGTATCACGACCGTGCCGGCCCCGTGCATCGAGCCGATCGGCAGGTCGAGCCCGAACGGCATCTTTACCAGGTCGGTCGCCTCTGGACCGATGAATCCCCTGAAGAGGACGCCGAGAAAGAGCATTGCGATCGCGTACATCGTGAACGGCTTGATGGCCCAGTTGATAAAGAGTGTGAGGAAGACCGGCTTGCCGCTGCGGCCAGCCTTGACCACCTCGGCGAAGTCGATCTTTACCATGATCGGGTACATCATGAAGAAGAGGCAGATGGCGATCGGGATCGAGACGACCGGCGCTCCCCTGACCGATATCGCCATCCCGTCGAGGGCTCGCGCGACGCCGGGGGCCACGCGGCCGAGCAGTATCCCGGCAATGATACACAGGCCGACCCACACTGTGAGGTAGCGCTCGAAAACGCTCTTCATCCTTCGTGTATCACTGTTTGATGCCATGCCCGAATCGTTCTTCACAAGTTGTCTGGTCGATTTGCAAAGATATCCTATTTGATCGCCTCGATAGTTGCCGAGCGGACGTATTCCTCGGCACCTGTTCCGGGGAACCAGTCCTTGATGAACTCTCCGCTTGCCTCGTTGAGACATATCTCTACCTTTGAGAATCCCGCCTCTGTCAGCATCTCTTTGTATAGCGTGACCGATACTGATCCGGCGATGCAGCCTGCGTAGGCATCGAGATCGCTCCTGATGGCTTCAGGCATGTCGCCGACGGTGACGACGTCGGAGATCGCCAAGCGGCCGCCTTTCTTGAGCACGCGCCATGCGTCCCTAAGTACCTGCGGCTTGTCGGGTGAGAGGTTGATGACACAGTTCGAGATGATCACATCGACTGTATCGTTGGCGACGGGAAGGTGCTCGATCTCACCGAGACGAAACTCGACGTTGACGAACCCGCCCTCTGCCGCGGCCTGCCTCGCCTTGAGAAGCATCGGAGGGGTCATGTCGATCCCGATCACCCGTCCCGTCTCGCCTACCTTCATCGACGCGAGGAAGCAGTCGATGCCGCCGCCGCTGCCGAGGTCGACGACAGCCTCGCCTTCCTTTAACGAAGCGATCGCGATCGGGTTGCCGCATCCTAGGCCCATGTTGCTCTCGACGGGGAGTGCTTCGAGATCCTCCTTCGAATATCCGAGCTTCTCCGAGACTTCGATCGACTCCGATCCCGATGGCGTGCAGCACGACGCACCGGTGCATCCGCATGAATCGGCTGTCTCGGCATAACGTTTTCTTATCTCGTCCCTGATATGATCCTTGTCGTTGTTCTTTGTCATCGTCCGGCCCCTTTCGTTTGTATAGCTCTGGTATCAATCCCTGAGGTTGCCTGGCAGCCCCTCGACGAATTCCCTGATCTCGTCGCGAACCCGCCTGTAGATATCGAGCATTTCTTTCTCGCCCTCGACGGCCCCGGCCAGCGCCGGCGGGTCATCGAAGCTCGCATGAACGATCCTGGCCGCGCCGGGGAATATGGGACATGTCTCGCGGGCGTTATCGCATACGGTCACGACATAATCGAATTCTGTGTCTTGGAATTCCCTGACGTTCTTCGACCTGGCGCCCGAGATGTCCACCCCGGCCTCGTCCATGACTTTCACTGCGCTCTCATTGAGTCCGTGTGTCTCGGTGCCTGCCGAGAAGACTTCGATGTCGCCGCTCCGCAGGTGCGCTGCCCATCCCTCGGCCATCTGGCTCCTGCACGAATTGCCGGTGCAGAGAAAGAGGATCTTCAGTCTTTCGCTCATCGTCTCGATCATCCTTCCCCGCAGCTGCCGGTCGAGCAGTACTCGGCGGCGCCGCATTTAGCGATTTTTCTCAGGAATTTCCGGTCTGCCCTGATTTCGGACGAGCGGTCGAGGGATTCACCGAGCCAGTCCATGACCGTTACGATCGGCTCGGTCTTTGCCGTTTCAGAGAGCCTGTAGTAGACCCACCGGCCGTTCTTGCGGCTGGAAACCAGTCCCGCGTTCTGAAGGATGCTCATGTGCCGTGATACAGTCGCCGGCGCGAGGCCGAGCATCTCGGTCACTTGGCATACGCATAGCTCGATCATCTCGCGCAGGGCCATCACGGTCCTCAGGCGATTGCCGTCTGACAGTGCCTTTGTTACTGATAGAACGTCTTTCATTTCAATTCTCCATAGTTCTATATTTAGCCAATCAACGAAATATAAATTAACTCGTTTTCGTGGTACTGTCAAGGGATCATTGTGTGAAAATGGTCAGGTCTACCGGTAGAGCGAGAATCCGAATATATAGGTCAGGCTGTAGTAGATTCCGGCGGCGATGAATACCATGCCGGTGATCCTCCTTGCCCAGTACTCGAAGGAAGCCATCCTGTCGTATGCCCTTCCTATCCTGTTGGCCCCGAACGCCAGCAGGATCGCAAAGACGAGTACGGGAAGCCCCGTCCCTATGCCGTAAACGGCGGGGAAGAGCACTCCCGATTCGTGTCTGACCGCCAGCGCCAGCAGACTTCCGAAGAAGAGCGCAGCCGAGACGGGACAGAATGAGAGGGCGAAGACGATTCCGAGGAGCAGGGCTCCCCACGTGCCGAGCCTGTCGACACGGCGCTGCATCTTCTCGCTGACCCCGCCGCCACGGCGGGAGAAGGAGATCAACTCGAGCAGGACCATGCCCACTATGATCAGCAGCGGGCCCATGGCCAGGTTCATGTATTTCTGGAGCATGTGCGAGAGGCGCGGCGCGGACAGGAGGCTCGCAACAAGGAGGGCTCCGAGTATGATGTATGTCAGGCTGCGCCCCGCCGTGTACAGAAGCCCCGCGCCGAGGACCTTCCGCGGATCGTCGACGCGGCGTCCGATGTAGGAGATCGCGGTGATGTTCATCGCCAGCGGGCAGGGGCTGATCGACGTGAGTATCCCGAGCCAGAGAGCCGATGCGGCGGCAAGTGCGAACTGAGCCATCAGGACTCCCCGTTGATGAACTTCCCGGTCTCTTCCTGGATGTATGCGACGTAAGCTTCCTTGTTCCCTACGAGCTCCCAGACGCGATGGAGGTCGAGGTATTCCTTTCGCTCTCCATCGATGACCCGCTGGAGCACTACAGTCCGTGCGGCGAGCTGGAAATCGTCGATAAAGTGCTCGTTCTCGGCGATATCGAGGTTCACCGTCAGGAACTCGATTCTGCCCGCCTTGAGCGCCTCGGGGAATCCGGTCTCGATCGCCTCGAGAGTGTACAGCTCTATCGTCAGGCAGGTCTTGCACCTGGCGTTGCCGTGAAAATAGTAGGCGATGATCTTCGTGTCGCCGCCGGCCGCGGTTGCGGTAACCGACTCTCCTCCGCCGCCCTTCATGAGGAGAGCGACCAGGCTGGCTGCGACGAATACGAGAAGCAGGATTGTCACGATCAGTTTGATCTTCACAGTCTGCAGCTCCTTTATCTGAGCATTTTCTTGAGTTCGTCGATCGCCGGGACCTTTCCGACGACCTTGACCTCGCCGTCAATGACGAGCGCCGGTGTCATCATCACCCCGAAATCGAGGATCTCGTTTATCTCTGTCACCTTCTCGACCTCGGCATCGAATCCGCGCTCCTGAACGGCGCGTTCGGTCTGCTCTGCGAGCAGCTTGCATTTGGCGCATCCCGTTCCGAGTACCTGTATCTTCATCGTCTGCCTCCATCGCGGGATCTGCTATCCCGCTATCTGGCCATACAACAATCCGCTTATCGTTGCCATTACAACGACCAGCGTGATGAATACGAGTGTTTTCTTTGTTCCCATCACGCTTCTTATCACGAGCATGTTCGGCAGGCTCAACGCCGGCCCGGCGAGCAGGAGTGCAAGCGCAGGTCCCCTTACCATGCCGCTGCCTATAAGGCCCTGAAGTATCGGGACCTCTGTCAGTGTCGCGAAATACATCAACGCACCGGCGAACGAGGCGAAGAAGTTCGCCCTGAGCGAGTTGCCGCCCACCGCGCTGCTTATCCATTCCGACGGTATCAGGCCCTCGCGCCCGACGCGTCCGAGCAGGGCGCCGGCGATCAGTACCCCGAAGAGAAGGAGTGGCAATATCTGTTTGGCGAACCCCCACGAGGCCGAGAGCCAGTCTGACGGCTCGCCCTTCTCTGAGCCGGCTGTCAGCGAGATCCCGATCACAGCTCCTGCGAAGGGGATCATCGGCTGCTCGGGGAACATGACGGCGAGAGATGCAGTTGCCGCCGCTGTGAGAGCGACCTTCCACCACGTTACACCGAACCAGAATATCAGCATGATGCCGAGGCCTGACGCGAAGATCGATGTACCGATCCATTTGAACCCGTAGATCGCCGCCCACGCACCTTCATCTCCCGCGGGCCGCCCCCAGTTGGCGAATACGAGTATGCCGACCATCGAGGCAAAGTAGAGGCCAGTCTGCCAGAGCGGCCTTCCCGGTTCGGGATCCGGCATCGCCACCTGGGCCGCCGCCTTTGCCTCTTCTTCTTTCCGGAATATCATGTGCATCAGCACGCCGATGATGATACTGAACAGGACCGCTCCTACGGCGCGGGCAATGCCCATATGCATGCCCAGCACGCGGGCCGTAAGCACTATCGCGAGAATGTTGATCGCGGGCCCGGAGTAGAGAAATGCCGTGGCCGGTCCCAGTCCCGCGCCCATCCGGTAGATGCCGGCGAAGAGGGGGAGGACCGTGCAGGAGCAGACTGCCAGGACCGATCCGGAAACTGAAGCGACGCCGTAGGCCAGCACCTTGTTGGCTTTCGCGCCGAGATATCGCATCACGGATACCTGGTTCACGAATACCGATATGGCGCCGGCGATGAAGAAGGCAGGGATCAGGCAGAGAAGGACATGCTCGCGTGCGTACCACTTTGCTAGGTGGAATGCTTCGAGCAGGGCGTTGTCGAACCTCCCCGTTCCGATGGGTATGTAGAAGAGCGCGAGAAACACGGCGGCTATAAGCGCCAGTTTTTTCCATTCGTCCCGAAGATCCATAATAAGTCGTCCCTGAATAATCTATCCCTGTTTCAGCATCCTGATCTGTTCCTCCGCGCCGGACCTGATCACCTCTTCGACGCATTCCATGAAGTTCAGCACGCAGGGGACCCGGAGCCTGTAGAAGACCTGTTTTCCGCGCTTCTCATCCTCTACCAGTCCCGCCTGCTTCATCACGGTGAGATGTCGCGAAATGGTAGAATAGTCGACACCGGCCATGTCGACGAACTCGTAGACGCAGCGTTCGCCCCGGCCCAGTTCTTCGGCTATCAGAAGGCGGGTCGGGTGACCCAGGGCCTTCAGAACTCTCGATTTTGCTTCAAGATACGTTTTTTTTCTCTCATCCATGGGCATTTTCCCTCATTGGTATATTTGGCATAATAGCCAAATGATAGACGGAAGTCAACTGGTTTGTTTTATGCAGGAATATGCAGTGGTTTGTGAAAGCGGCTTTTCAATCGTCTCAACCCGTAAGGGGGGTGAGAGAGATGAAAAGATCCGGATGGACAACGAACCTGCTAGTCCTTCTGGTAGCCGCAGTTACGCTGGTTCTGGCAGGGGACGCCTGCGCAGGCGACAAGGGCGGCAAGAAGGGCAAGAAAGACAAGAAGGATAAAAAGGGTAAGAAGGAGCTGATCGTAAGGAAGGACAATGAAAGGACGGGGTCGGTCACCGATCCGACGAGAGCGAAAAAAAGTTCTCAGGAACTGAGAAGCAGCGGGAAGGGACAGGGAAGCAAAGGGAGCAGCTCGAAAAATCAGACCCGGACGAGGAGTCAGAAGAGAAACCAGAAAAGGAATCAGAAAAGAAGCTGTAAAAGAAGCAGCGGCGGGAAAAGATAAAATATGATATAATCCGGTCGGAAAAGGCCTCATTCTGCAATATCAGGCTTCCGATCCGCTGACGCGCCTCCGCGCAGGCCGGATCGCTGAGCGAACCCGACCGGAGGTTCAAGATGAACCGCAATATCCTCAGGCCGGCCGGTGCGGCCGGTGTGTTCTGTGTTGTGATTGCCATCATATCGATGGCTGTTCCGGCTGATACCACGACATATATCGGACTGTACGCTGACGAGGCTCACTCGGAATGCTCGTCGTACCCCGCACCTTTCCAGCTGGTGAGTTTCTGGGTCTGGATCCAGGTGGGCGCCGACGGGATGTTCTGCGTTGACTACGAGATCACCACGCCATTCAATGTCATCCAGGCTGCCACGATCGTAAATCCCGCTGCCGGCTACCATATCGGTGACGCCATCGTACCTCCCGGGGCGACGGTCTGTTTTCCGGCCTGCCAGACTGATTGGATCTGGACGCATCAGCTGCAGTGCCTCGTGATCGATACCTCGCCGTCGATCATCACGCTTGATCCTCACGATGACTACGGGACCATGCGCTCAACGAACTGCATCGAAGAAGGAGATCCGTACGAAACGATGACGAAGATCAACGATCTCTTCCTCAACCAGGGATGTTGTCTCCCAACACTGGAATCGAGCTGGGGAGCGATCAAGGCCCTGTTGAAATAACTCCACGATGAACAATCCTGTGAAATATCCCGCCGGCGATGGTCCCTGGAAGGAAGACGGCCGCGCTATAGCCCACATCGACATGGATGCCTTCTTCGCATCGGTCGAGATCCTCGATTTTCCCGAGCTTGCGGGGCTGCCCGTAGTCGTGGGCGGCGATTCGAACAGGGGCGTCGTCTCCGCGGCGAGTTATGAGGCTCGTAAATTCGGAATCCATTCGGCGATGCCGATATTCCGCGCCAGGCGCCTCTGTGCCGGACTGGTGATCAGGCCCGGCAGGATGACGAGATATGTCGAGCTCTCACGTGAGGTGATGAATGTCCTGCACAGGTTCTCCCCTCTCGTACAGCAGATCTCGATAGATGAGGCGTACATCGATCTGACCGGCACAATGAAACTCTTCGGGCGTCCACCCGCCGCAGCAAAGAAGATAAAGGCGGAGATACTTGCCTCCACCTCTTTGACCTGTTCGATCGGCCTGTCATCGAGCAAACTGATCGCGAAGGTGGCCTCCGACATGAACAAGCCGGACGGGATCACGATCGTCCCGCCCTCACGCGTAATGGAGTTTCTCCACAGCCTCCCGGTCGGCGCGATTCCAGGAATAGGGGGAAAGAGCGAGGAGCAGTTAAGGCAGCTCGGCGTCCGCGAGGTCGGGGACCTGTTGCGGTACGACGCCGGATACCTCGAGGAGAGATTCGGGAAGTTCGGCCGCCGGCTTTCGGCGATTGCGGAAGGGCGGGTCCATTCCGAGTTGATTCCCTGGTCCCAGCCGAAATCGGTCAGCAACGAGATCACCATGCCTGAAGACACCGGTGACATGAGGACTCTCGAAAAGTATCTCATGGACCTGTCCGACAAGGTCGGCCGCCGTTTACGCAGGCAGGGACTGAAAGGCAGGACAGTCACCCTCAAGGTCAAGACTCACAGGCACAGACTGATCACGAGGAGTTCGACGCTCGAGAAGCCCGTCAGCCGGGGAAAGACGATTTACGAGGAGTCCCGCAGGCTCCTCGGCGAATACGGTGTTCCTGTGGACCTGAGACTGATAGGGGTAGGTGTCTCCGGGCTGGAGCCCGAGCGCGGCAGCGGCCAGTTCGTGATGTTCGAAGGATCCTCCCCGGAGGATGAGAAATGGGACCGTGTCGAGAAAGCCGTCGACTCGATCCTCGACAGGTTCGGGCGAGGGTCGATGCGCAAAGGCAGGCAACTCGAGTAGCGATAGAGAACCTACCAGCTCGTTCCTTCTTTTCTGGCGTTGGGCGGGTACTTTTTCAACAGCTTCTGGACTGAGTAGTTGATCTGGTCGTTTATCCTGCTGCGGTCCTCGAGGACCCCGGTCGCCCAGCCTCTCCATATCAGCTGCTTGTCTTCACGGTCGACTATATCGAGGATCAACGTTCCTTCCTTGTACTGGTAGACATTTGTATAAGGGTACCAGTATCCGTAGTGGTGGGTGACGTCGACCCTGTTCCTCGCGGTGAAGTAATAAGCAAGGAGGCAATCGGGATGGCCCTCCTCGATCTTCGTGAATCCCTTCTTTGCCATCTCGGCGTTGACAGCGTTCTTTACATGACCCTCGATCAGGGGGTCGTTCATCAGCGGATTCTCCTCTGTGCCCTTGACGTGAGGGATCCACCGGTATGTCTTGTATTTCGTGAAGTCGGTCTCACGGTTGTAATCCGTCTCGACCTGGATCGTGGAACAGCCCGTCATGAAGATGATTGCGGTGAGAGCGACGATTATTGCGGATCTTTTCATTTCGACCTCCAGGTCTCAGGGGGTACCAAGACGAATATAACACCAATGTCGATTGGCTTCAATGATATTGGAGAGTGCTCAATATCAGATTGTTAACGCCGGCCGGACGCTGTATTATCTTCGGGAAATCAGCGGAAACGTCATTCTATAATATACAAGCAGGAGCTCCAGTCGTGGAATTCAGGAAATTACGGTACTTGAACCTGCTCATCGTGATCATCGTCATGATGATCCTCTCGCCTTTCACCGCCAGGTCGCCTTATCTCCGGATGCTGAGCAACATAGTGTTTACCCTCGTGCTTCTCTCAGTCGTATATACTGTAAAGAAACATAAGAGGGTATTTGTTGTTGGATTGCTTCTCGGCATTCCGTGGGTCCTTGCCGCCTGGGCGCATCTTCTCAGGCCGGTCGCCGTAGATCCTGTGATTCTCGCGCTGACGTCGATGGTCTTCGACGGATACATCATTTTCGTGCTCCTTCGCCATATCATCAGGGCGAGGAAGGTCACTGCCGATATCATATATGGTGCGGTCAGCGTATATATCCTTCTGGGTATCTTCTTTACCTCCCTGTATATCTTCTTCGACACGATTACGCAGACCCCCCTTTTCGCATATGTCGGAGCGGACCCAGCTGTCATGTCTGTTGAGATACCGAAGCTCTTCTATTTCAGTTTCGTGACCCTGACCACGCTCGGATATGGTGATATAAGGCCGATCGCGGATATATCGAGGACATTCGCCGTAATAGAGGCGATGACGGGGGTTCTCTACTCGGCGGCTCTCATAGGACGTTTGATAGGTCTATATGTGGCTCAAAACAGCAGATCGGAGGCCGTTGCCGAGGCAGCCTCGAAAGCTGCTGCTGCTGCCGCCGCCGCGGCGGACGCTGTTGTAGCCGAGGATTCGACCGAAGCCGCCGCCGCTGCAGCGACTGCGTCGCAGGCGGCCGCTGACGCGGCCGAGGCAGCTGAAGCCGCAAAATGCGGCGGGGATGATGACAGCAACGATAACAAAGACAGTAAAGATCCCGGTACGAACCGATGATGGATATCCTTAGAAACTCAGTGATGATAACGGGCTTTGTCTTCGTGATGATGCTCGTGATCGAGTATATCAACGTCCTCACGAGCGGCCGGTGGGGCGAGCGTCTCGCCCGCAACAGGGCGGGGCAGTATATACTTGCCGCATTGCTCGGCGCGCTGCCGGGGTGCCTCGGCCCGTTCGCGATCGTCGCGATGTTCTCACACCGAATAGTCGGGCTCGGCGCGGTCATCACCGCTATGATCGCGACGAGCGGCGACGAGACATTCGTCATGCTTGCCCTCATCCCCAGGCAGACGATGATCCTTATCCCCGCACTGATGGCGACGGGGATCCTCGCCGGCATCCTGACCGATTCGCTCTCGCACAAGGTGAGTTTCCTCGAGAAGATGCACTGCGACGGCCTCGTCGTGCACGAAGGGCACGAGGGCAACCCGTTTCCCAGGGGCGGTATCGCCAGTCAGTGGAGAAGATGCACCCCGGCCCGCGGGATACTTACCGTCGCGATAGTCCTCCTCCTGCTCGCCGTCGTAACGGGACAGATGTCACATAAAGGCCACGGCCTGGAGGGCATGGGAGGAGTGTCGCCCGGGACGATCGAACAGGTGCATGAAGAGGAAGGCGTCCATGATCACGATCACGAGGGTGAACTGACTGGCGACGCGCACGCGGGGCACGACGGCTGGGGATGGATACGCATCACACTTCTTGTTACATCGCTTCTCGCCCTGTTTATCGTGGTGACCGTTCCCGATCATTTTCTCGACGAGCACCTGTGGAGACATATCGCCATCCGCCACGTTCCGCGGATATTCCTCTGGGCCTTCGGTGCCCTGCTCGTCCTGCATCTGCTCACCTCGTACCTCGATATCGATTTGACGGGGCTCATGTCCCGCGGGCAGTGGTTCGTGCTGCTCGCCGCGTGTATCGCCGGACTGATCCCCCAGTCGGGGCCTCACCTGATATTCGTGACGCTGTTTGCCGGAGGATATATACCGATGAGCGTTCTGCTCGCCAACTCGATAGTCCAGGACGGTCACGGCATGCTGCCCGTACTGGCCCATTCGCGGCGGGTGTTCATACTGATCAAGATCATAAACCTTATCTTCGGCCTGATCGTCGGGGCCGCTGCCATGGCGGCAGGTATCTAGGACAGCCGGGAGAATAATGCCTGACTATGAATTCAACAGAATAGTGACCCACAACGATTTCGACGGGATCGTCTCCGGGGCGATCTGTTCCCTTGTGACCGGATGCGACCACGTCATATTCACCGGACCCAACTCGATCGAGAGGGCAGAGGTCTCCGTCGGGCCCTCCGACGTCGTCACCGACCTTCCATATCCGCTCGACTGCGGGATGTGGTTCGATCACCACCCCGGCAATCTCGACGCGGTCAAGCTTCGGGGGATCGATCCGGCCGGAATCCCCGGCAGGTTCGATGAGAAACCGTCGTGCGCACGGGTCGTGCTCGAATATTTCACCGAAGAGGGATTCGAGTTTCCGCCGCACATCTCCGAGACAGTGGACGAGGCGGACATGATAGACTCGTTCGACTACCGCAGCGTTGTCGAATGGAGGGAGGAGACTCCCGGCAAGCTCGTCGATATGAGCATCAAGTCGGATTTTCGCGATTTCAGGGAGCAGACGAGATTTCTGCAGCGCCTCACAGAGATGGTCCGGGAGATGTCGCTTGAAGAGATCGCCTCGGACGAGGAGATCTCCTCAAGGATCGAAAATTACAAAGCAGGCGAAGAGAAGATGATAAAGCTCATTACGGATTCGGTCTCGTTCCTCAAAGAGGATACCGGCCATGAGCTGATCGTGATGGACTTCACGCACCACAAGAGAAGGCCCCGTGTGATCCGCAACCTCGCATACATGCTCTACCCTGAGGCTCTCGGCGCTATGACGATCAACTCGCTCTTCCGCCGCGGGACGAAGACGAACGACATCAGCATCACGATATCTCTGTCGATGAATATGACCGGCCGAGATCACAAGAAGGACATGGGCGAGATCATGCGTGAGCTCGATATCGGCGACGGCCACACCGGCGCGGCGGCCGGTACGATCCAGTGCCACTCGAAGGATATGATGCTCCGCGAGAAGAAGCGCGCCCTCGACGAGATCTGGGCGATGTGGAAAGAAATGCCCGCTATCTGATGTCCCACTGCTCGAAGATGAAATCCGCTATCTGCTCCACCTGGCCGTGATCGATGAACCAGAGCGGAATCCCGAAATGGTAGCTCTCATTGCCGGTCCTGCCCAGGTCCTCGCAGATCGGATTTGTTGCGACCAGGGCTATCGCACCGTAATGGAGGGGCGACATCGTGCTGCGCGCCCTCATGCGGTAAAGGGGCGAGAAGCAGTCGTGTGAACTCCGGCCCAGGTAGTCCATGTAGTACTGCGGATCGTAGACCTCGACGTAGTAGAATCCTCGAACCTGTGGATTAAAGAAGCAGCTGCTACATGTGACTGTCTCATCAAGGGTAAGGGTATCAGGGAGATCAGAATTCAGTGCGTCACCGGATCCAACGGCCATCCTCATCGCATCCCGGTCAAGGGATCGGATTATGCCCGGTATGCCAGTCTTGAAGGGACCGCTGACCCCGTCGATCACGGTCACGTAATAGTCATCATGCGCAAGCGAGAGTTCCGCGTATTCTCTGTCATAATCGAACGAGCTCAGGTCATCCAGAACGGAAGCTGGAAACATGAGCTCTTCCGTGAAGATCGCGCTGAGGCCTCCTCCTAGCCGGCCGGCCTTGCCGCAGGTCAGCGAGCTTCCTCCGCCGGCGAGGTATAGAGCGAGGGTGTTAGGCTTGAACACCGGCCAGGAAACAGGAAACGGCGGGCTCAAGGGATTTTCGTTGCCCAAGGGATTGAATCGGATCGTGTTTTTCCAGATGCTCTCCAGGCCGATGCTGTAGGTCCAGATCACGTGCTTGTAGCGGAGCAGCACCTCCAGAGGTAGAGGATCATCTCCTTGCTGTGTGTTGTAGAGTTCGTCGGCGGGGAAAATATCCATGCCCGGATCGAAACCCGGTGCGCGTGAACATATCCCTGACCAGAACTCATCATGCTCAGACTCGCTCGGGACTGTGCGGTAGGGATCGTAGTCTCCAAGGCGCCAGTCGTCAACCAGGAGCAGATCCCTGTCCATCTGGAACGGGACCATCTCGAGCTCTATCCTCACACGCGTGACCATTCCGGCCGCGTCCCGTGCTTCGATGTACAGAACATGCACCCCTGAATTGAAGCTCCTGCTGAACGACTGTTTCAGCCAGGGATTCCAGCCGTACTGCCAGTCATCGTCATCGTCGAGGTTCTGTACGTCCCAGCCGTACCGGTACTGGACCGCCGTCATCCAGTCAAAAGCACTCTCAGCTTCCCACAGGAAGGTATGCGGCACGCCCTGTGGAACAAGTACGGGCTCGGGCCTGAGATTTGTCCCCGCGACCGAACCCGATCCTAGTGTCCTGTCCCAGCAATACCTTTGCATAGTCGTTCGATTTTCTCAAGGATTGAATCGGCCGTTGCATTCCACATGAAAGGGTTTGAGTTTTTGTTGTAATTGTCCACGAAGCGTTCGAT
>SDBS01000865.1_pt1 | contig 30410 bp, 22 predicted proteins | sample 2277091 | NCBI WGS metagenome assembly SDBS01 (sample SAMN10404972, study PRJNA504765) | marine sediment metagenome | isolation source: marine sediment core GS10_PC15, 163 cmbsf | place: Arctic Ocean: Southern Knipovich Ridge | collected 2010 | reverse complement strand
TTCGTCAGCTTTAATCTGGACCGTAGATCCAGTAATAGAATTCTTGACTCTGGTACTATATCCCGTCACAATAATCTCCTCCAGGTTGAGAAAATCTTCTTCCAGAAGGATCTCAATGGAACTGGGATTAGCATAGTCAATTTCATAGGTCTGGGTAACCATTCCCACAAATGAGAACATAAGAGTGGAACTGGTTTCCGGTACATCCAGACTGAAAGCACCTTCGATGGAAGTGGAAGTACCGATCGTGGTTCCCATAACCACAATAGATACACCAGGCATAGGCTGATTATCCACAGCAGTGAGAACCAGTCCCGAAAGTGTAACCGTCTGTGCTTGTACTATGCCAATTGACATAATACAAATCAATAGGATTAGAAACTTCTTCATAAGCATTAAGTTAAATCAAAGTTAGAATTAGCAATTAAAACAATACTCGCTTTCCTGCAGAAAAATGATGAATGTTGTAGCATCTTCGGAGGTTTCAGGATATAGTTACTGTTGCCCCCTTGACAATTAAAGAAGTAACGGGGACTTTTGTCTGTCCTCAGAACTTCTCATTCTCCTTAGGATTGCGAAATGTTAACTTAATATTAATGGTGTACAAAGAATCACCAAAACAGTAATGGGGGGTAAAGATTCCTCATAGATAAAAATTTTAGGTTTAGTAAATCATCGGTTAAATAAAACTATTCACACATTCGAGCTAGCAAATCTATAAAAAAAAAAATAAATCCAAAATGTTTTTAGGATATAATAAAACAATGAATCATGCATTATACCTGACATTGCAGGAGAAATCTTATGTTTTTTAACAGAATCGATGTCCCGGAAGGGTTGTATCCCGTGGCCGCGCAAAAAAAAAGGGTGCCGTGAGACACCCCTTTTTAACACATTTCTAAGATATTTTAGTTAACACCTGTCCTGGTATCCCACCACATCTGCTTGCCCCAGAAATGGTCAACAATACCTGCTGAAGCAGCAGTTACATTGGCTTTGTTGAGGTTCTTCTCATCATTTGCATACGGATAACGGAAAGGCTGGCGGTTATGTCCCGGAAATACTGATCCAGGTGCCACATCCATCAGCGGAACATCTGTCCTTCTTGATTCATGCCATGCTTCATGGGTCTTGAAAAGAGACAACCATTTCTGCAGGTAGATCTTTGTGAGTCCGGCAGCATCAGCCGAATAAGCTACCTCAGCCTGGGCAATATAGGCAGCAACTTCTGCAGCATCCACTTCCATCTCTTCAAAACTGGCGGCAATGGCTGCTTCGTATGCTTCCTGGGCTGTCATGCTGTATGTCGCCAGATTCCTGTGAACGGCCTCAGCAATGATAAACAGCACTTCGGAATAACGCTGGAAATAAGTCAAGCCATTTGGCCTGTCACGAAACATCTCACCGATCCTGGAGATCGAAGTCAGCGCGAATCCTTCATCATCAGGATGTAGTCCGGGAGCAATCCCCCTGTATTCGCCATCTGATCCAGCGGGTAATGCAATACTGGCGATTCTGGGATCATTCAGCGCTTTCATCTGGTCGATAATTATCGTAGCCACACCATGGTCATCCCGGCCGCCTTCATAACTATCTTCCCAGAATGGCTCCCGGTAAGGAGAGGAAGAAGTCCACTGTAATGCTGCACCATCAGCGACACTGCCCATGATGGGATAGCTTGATGGATTGCCAAGTACATCGCTAAATACAGCTGTTGCACCTGAGGGATCAATATTGGACATACGGATGGCAACACGCAACCTGATGGAATTGCACCACATCTGCCAGGCAGCTATATCACCTCCAAAAAGAATGTCTCCCGGTCCCAGGTCCGCTCCACCTGCATCAAACATATCAGCGGCCTTCTTCAGGTCCGCAAGGATCCCGGCGTAAATCGATTGCTGTGAATCATATGCGGGTAGAAGGACACCCTCTTCACCTCTTATGGCCTCTGTATAAGGAATATCGCCCCATTCATCTGTCATTTTATGGAAAAGATAAGCCTGGAAAGTCAGGGCTGCAGCCTCCAGGTTCACGTTCTCTTCCTCAACAGCCAGTTCCATGGCCTTTTTTAGGTCATTCACATAATTGTAGAAACGGGTCCAGCGTCCATTCACAACAGATTCCCTGTACTGGTACCGTGCTTCATCTATATACTGTATCTTGGAGATATGTCCGGCATAGGAACCATGCTCATTTCCAAGTGACCATTCATCATGGTTCCCGCTTGCATGAGCCCATAATGCTGAAGCCAGCACATTGGTAGCTGGTACAATAACCGGATTATTCGGGTCAGTGTTTATTTCTAAGAAATCCTCGGTACATGACCCTGCAACCAGTAATACAACTAGTATGATGATTGCTTTGAATTTTATATATTTCATTTTTCCTGTGTTTTTAAGTTAATTAAAATTTAACCCCTATCTTGAATCCAAGATTTCTCACAGCAGGCAACTGATACTGTTCCATTCCCAATCCTGAGTTAGTGGTTCCAAATCCTGTTTCAGGATCAATGTTTATATCATTGGATTCATGCTTCCACAACATGGCTAGATTCCTGCCAACAAGTGATACATTCAAAGCTTGGATTACCGGTACATTATTCATCGGTATATCATATCCGATCACAAGCTCACGGAGTTTAACAAAGCCACCATTAATGATGGAAGGCTCATGGAGATTCCAGTATCCTTCAAAATAATCCTGTGCCGATATCACTGAAGTATTTACGCTTCCATCTTCGTACACACCATCTATGATTAAACCTCCCTCACGAATGGGTTTTCCAGCCACAGCGGGCTTTATGTAAGGATCACCGTCAACTGTTGCCTGGGAAATTCCCGCATAGGCACCAAACCAATGTGTTACACTGAAGAGGTCACCACCTTTACGGAAGTCAACAAGGAAGCTGAGGTTAATACCTTTCCAGCTGAAAAGGTTATTCACACCCCCAAAGAAATCCGGGGTGATGTTCCCGAGCTCCTGGGCAGCAAGTTTCTGTGGCATGCCAGTTGAACCGACTACAATGTTCCCATTGTCATCCCGTACAAAAGCACCCCCCTTGATCACTCCATATATTCCACCCGGTACAGCTTCAACAGCTACAGATCCCCAATTAGTGGAAATCTGATATGATTCAAGTTCATCACCGGTTTCCGGGTCGATATATAATTTATTCACCTTATTGGTATTCTTGGCCCAGTTAATTACAATATCCCAGTTGAAACCATCATTGGACTGGAAGATCTTACCGTTTAATGCAATCTCAACCCCACTATTTTGAATTTCACCTGCATTCAGGAACATACTGTTATATCCGGTAGATGAGGCAATATCCACGGCCATGATCTGGTCAGTTGTAACGGCATTGTAATAGGTCAGGTCAAGACCGATACGGTTCATGAAGAACCTGAAATCGCCGCCAAGCTCAAAGCTAGTGGTTAATTCAGGTTTGAGACCAAGGGGCGGTAGCTGCCGGCTGTAACGGAAAGGTGTTACAGCTCCAAACGGGGACTGGCCTACATAGGTAGCCGTTGTCTGGTAAGGATCGGTATCATTACCCACCTGTGCCCAACTGGCACGGATTTTTGCAAAGGAAAGGACATTCCGTGAAATTCCGAATGTTTCGGTAAATATCCAGCCCAGACTGACCGATGGGTAAAAATATGACCACTCGTTTTCCGGCAGTGTCGAGCTCCAGTCATTTCTGAAGGTTGCATCCAGGAATAACCAATCCCTGAAGCTAAAGTTCAGAGTACCGAACACAGAGTTCGTTATCTTTTTTCTATCTGTCATTCCAGCGGATGGATTGCCTTTCACGTTGCTGATGGTGAAAAGATCGGGAACAGTTAATTCATTAGCTTCAATGCGCTGGTATTGATAAGTATTATTCCTGTAATTTCCTCCGAGTGAACCACCTAATCTCATATCTGCATTTAACTGCTTGTTGGCCGTCAATATCAGATCAGCATTGGTTTCGGTATAGGTCCTGGTCTGCTGCCAGAAATCTCCTCCAGGGGTGACATCCTTACTCCGGTCAGCCCTGGTATTCTTGCGGCTTTCATGTGAATAATCAGTCCCGATCCTACCCAGGAGACTTAACCAATCAGTAAATTGGTAAGTGAGGTTCACATTCCCATACAGCCTGTTTCTCTCTCTTGCATTGAGTAGCTTGTTGGCAGTCCAGTAAGGATTGTTATGATAGCTGCGGTTCCAGTTATAAGGATTACCATTTGGATCATCACTCTCCCAGTTATCTTTCAGTGCCTGCATGTCGACCTGTCGGGCAAACCATCCACCGATGGATTGCATAATATTCCCGGAAGAATAACCTCCTTCTGGAATATTGTCATTTTTCAGGTTAACATAATTTATATTGACAGAGGCTGTTAATCTCCTTCCAAGATTGGATGTGGTGCTGATCCCGATGTTGTTCCGCATCTGATCGGTATTCGGGATTATTCCTTTCTGCATTTGATTACTCAATGTCATTCTTGCAGCTGTTTTGGCAGTAGCACCACTCAATGCCAATGAATTGGTCATGGTAGTACCGGTTTCGAAAAAGTCCCTCGTGTTATTGGGATTCGAAACCCAGGGAGTGGCCTGATATCCTGTGGCTTCTGAATATGGACTGTTAAACTGTGGGATCATAAGGCCTATGTCAAGCCGGGGTCCCCAGCTTTCATCGATACCGTCCTGTACTCCTCCCCAGTTACCATCAACATATGAAAATGCATTATCGACAGCATATTCATTATAAGCGCTGATATTACCTACATCAATCCCCTCTTGTGCGGCTGAATATTCACTTCCGCCATATCCCTGACCATAATCATTCTGATAATTTGGCAGAATGGCAATATTATCGAAGGTAGTTGTATGGTCGAATTCCACACCAATACCCCTGGTTGCTTTGTCCGCTTTTTTGGTGGTGATTAATATCACACCATTGGCACCCCGGCTGCCATAAAGTGCAGTAGCACTGGGGCCTTTAAGAACGGACATACTTTCAACATGGTTCGGATCAATATCCATGACCTGGTTTCCAAAATCAGTGTCTCCAAATGCATCTACACTTGTTGATGCATTGATAATGGGTGTTCCATCCACGACAAACAGGGGCTGGTTATTCCCGAAGGAAGAGTTTCCCCTGATCACAATCCTGGAGGACGAACTGATCCCTCCACCGGTTGCATTGATAATCTGCACACCGGCCACTTTACCCTGCAGTGAGTTTATTACGTTGGCTTCCTTGGCCTGCGCAAGTTCATCTCCGCCGACTTCCTGTACAGAATAGCCGAGTGCTTTCTTCTCCCGGGTGATACCGAGAGCCGTAACAACGACTTCTTCGAGTCCAAGAATATCAGCATCTAATGTCACATCGATCACGGTCTGATTGCTGACAGCAATCTCCTGTGATTTCATACCAACGGAACTAAAAACAAGTGTAGCTCCCGCTGGAACTGGTAGTTCAAAGTTACCATCAACGTCAGAGGCTGTTCCTGTTGTAGTCCCCTTAACTACAATAGAAACCCCCGGCAGGGGTGCACCACTCGCGTCGGTAACCGTACCACTGACTTGTATCTCCTGTGCCATTATGGCCTGGAAGCCAACAAGCATAAGACATACAAGAATACTTGTAAATCTTTTCATAGATAAAAATTTTAGGTTTAAATAAAAAGAATGCGGTTAAATTAAATTATTCATGGTCCCAAATCTAAAAAAAAAAATATTGCACAAAAAATTTAACACAATTAATAATTTATCATGGATCGTGCATTATACCTGCTATTGAAGGAACTTTGGATGGACAGATAAAAGGACTCCATTTCGGTTTACCAGTTATATCAGTAGTTGCAAGGGGTTTTTGGTTCGGAAAGTACCATGAACACGGCATTTTGATATGTTTTTTTCCAGTATACAGGGGATGTTTATTTAGAATCATTCTAGCTAAAGCCGGGATTCAACAATTTTGAGTATTTCAGCCTCTTTTCGGCACACAGAAGCTTCAAGCTCCCTGCCTTCCGTTAAGATCTTCTCAATAAAGGATTTGTCTTCGAGATTCCCTGCATTGATCTTAACATTCAGAAAGGCTCCCATAACAGCGGACCTGATGGCAAGGGCTCCTACCCCTGCATCAGAAACTGAATTCGGGTTCCCGGTTTCGGCCATGGCTTTCAGGATCTCCAGGGCTGCAGCAGCCGTCTGCATTACCCGGTAGGGCACCAGAATGGCATTTTTGGTAGCCTGTTCTAAGGCTGCTTTCCGTTGATGCTGCTCATCTTCCGAATTTTTAGGCATGGAGAAGGCTTCCATGATCCTGTTAAAGGCAATGGTATCTTCATCCACCAGGGCCAGTAATTCCTCCTGTATGGCCTTGCCTCTGTCTGCCCAGACAGAGAATTCCTCCCAGCGATCATCCCATCCCCTTTTGTGAGAGGATAGATTGGCCACCATAGTTCCCAGTGCTGTACCAAAGCTTCCCATGCAGGCACTGATCGAACCTCCACCGGGGGCGGGTGATTCGGATGCCGTTTTTTCCATAAAATCCCTTACAGACAAACCTGCCAGCGAATCGGACCGCACCCCCTCTATCATGTACTCTATGATCTTTTCTTCCGGTTTAAAAGGATAGAGATCGTCAAGCCCCATGGATTTCACAGCAATTTTGATCAGTTCCCTGTCTGAAACTCCGACGGACCTTTTCTGTTTCCGAAGGAAATATCGGCCTGCATCCAGCATGGCCTTCAGTGGTATCAATCCCACCAGTTCCGAACCACTAACCCTGACACCCCTTGCCTCCGCCCGGTTAAAAACCTCGTCAAAAGCCACATGCACCGGGGTGACGGAGATATTGGTAAGGTTCATGGAGATCTGTGCGATCCCGTATTCCTCGATATACCATCCAATGGCCTTAACTTCCTTGAGGCTTCCCGGTATCATCACCGGGTCTCCCTGCCCGTTCCTGACGATCTCCCCGTTAATGGGATCCCCCTTGCGCTTTGCCCTGCCCCTCTCCCGCACATCGAAAGCAATGGCATTGGCCCGGCGGGTGGAAGTGGTATTCAGGTTGATATTGTAGGCCACCAGAAAATCACGTGCACCCACTGCAGTGGCACCTGTGGCCGGGTTGAATTTTGCGGGACCGAAATCCGGTTTCCAGTCCGGGTCCGCCAGCCTCTCCTGCAGTCCCTCATATTCACCTGAACGAACCTCTTCCAGGTTTTTACGCTGGGCTGAGAAGGCGGCTGATTCATAGCAGTAAACCGGGTATTGTAGCTCATCCCCAATACGCTGTGCCAGTTTCCGTGCATACTCCACAGTTTCCTCCATGCTGATGCCTGCGACAGGTACCAGGGGACAAACATCCGTGGCGCCGAAACGGGGATGTTCCCCTTTGTGTTTGCTCATATTGATCAGGCGGGCGGCCATTTTAACGGACCTGAACGCGGCTTCAACCACCTTGTCCGGTTGACCTACGAAGGTCACTACGGTCCGGTTGGTTGCCTGCCCCGGATCCACATCCAGCAGTTTGACCCCTTCTACAGATTCAATTTCATCCGTGATCTGTTTGATCAGGTTCAGGTCCCGGCCCTCGCTGAAATTCGGTACACATTCGATAAGCTGGTTCATCATGGTATAATTTTATTTGGATTATTTTGCTCAGGGACCCGGGTCCAGGATATCTCCTCCCAGGATCACCGTATCAATAAGATCACTCCCGTAAGCATAAGGGAGGTATGCAAGTCCGGGTACTTTCCTGGTAATGATCAGATTTGCTTTTTTCCCCCTGCAGATGGTCCCGTGAGTTTCCTGCAATCCCATGGCATAGGCAGTATTTATGGTTACAGCATGCAAGACTTCTTCAGGCAGCATCCTGAGTTGTATGCATCCGAGGGACATGATGAATTTCATATCGCCGGAAGGTGAACTGCCCGGGTTGAAATCAGATGCCAGGGCAACAGGCAGCCCGGCCTCCATCATCTTCCTTGCCGGAGCATATTTGAGTCCCAGGAAAAAAGAAGCCCCCGGCAGCAGGGTGGGCATAGTGCCAGAATCCAGCAGGCATTGGATCTCCTCATCACCAGTAAACTCCAGGTGATCCACTGACTGGGCCCGGTATTTTACACCGGTCTGTATCCCCCCGGAGAAATCGAGTTCATTGGCATGGATCTTGGGTTTCAACCCGTTGGTTATGCCGGCTTCCAGTATCCTTTCGGTCTGGTGAACGGTGAAAAAACCCCGGTCACAGAAAACATCGATGAAATCTGCCAGTCCCGCTTCAGCCACGGCAGGTATCATTTCCTCAACCACCAGGTCTACATACCTGTCGGGGTCCTCTCTATATGCAAGTGGAAAGGAATGGGCTCCCAGGAAGGTGGCTTTTATATCTATGGGTGTCGTCTCCCTGAGCCGGCGTATAACCCGGAGCATTTTCAGTTCGGCTTCCGTGCTTAGCCCATAGCCGCTTTTTATTTCGACCGCACCTGTTCCCAGTTGCATAATCTCCAGGACCCTGGACAGGGATTGCTGATAAAGCTCTTCTTCAGATGTTGACTGTAACAGTACGGCGGAATTCAGTATCCCCCCTCCCCTTTTGGCAATTTCCTCGTAAGACAGTCCACGGATCTTATCCATATATTCAAGCTCTCTGCTGCCCGCATAAACCAGGTGGGTGTGTGAATCGCAGAAAGCCGGCATAACGAGTTTTCCTTCTGCCGGGATTTTATGAAGGCCTGGATTTGACCTCTCTATACCGGCCAGTTCTGGCCCATCCATCACACCAAACAAAGCAATCTTGCCACCGGCAATATACAACCAGGCATTCTCAACGGAACTCAATTCTGCCATATGATTGCCTGCGGCATATGGACGCGGTTCGGTTTCCGTCAGCAGGAGGGATTTTATGTTCGTTATCAGTAAATCCATTTACAGGAATCCAGCAGCGAAATTAATTAATTCAAATATTAATTCCGGTATGTTATAGAATACGCTAGGGACTTATCCAAAAGATTGAATCAGGAATCCCATCAGTATCCCGATATAATTGCCGACGGCATAACCGACAAGGCCTATGATCAGCCCTGGCAGTATTATCTCCCGGTTCTTCAGGGAGGAAGCGACAACCGGTACGAATGGAGGTGACATGGAAAGGGCGACGGATATGATCAGAAAATTATCCACATCCACCTTGAATATCCTGGAAAGGATACCGTGCAAAAGAAGCGCACCCGGTACAGCCAATAGTATATAAACCAGTAATGGCATGGATTCCATACTGAACATGCTGATATCAGCCATGGAAGCAAATACCAGGCAGAATACAAGGATCAGGTAGATCCCACCCTGAAATGATTTTTCAATTTGCTTGACACGTGGCACAAATGATGCGGCGATCCCCAAAGTAGTAATGCCCAGGATGACCAGGGCTGTATTCAGCTCCTTGAAAAATAATTGGCTGATTCCGGCTGAAATGCCCAGTATCAGGATGGATAGTCCAACCGCAGCCAGCAAAGGCAGAAAGATCCGGCGGGAGAATATTCCGTCGTAGGACTCATATTTATCATGATAAGATTCCCCGGTATCCCTGACTTCTTCCTGATCCGCCGGCTTATAAGGCCGCATGAACAGCAGGAAGAAACGTTGTGCAACTGTCATCAGGAATAAAAGCGTGACCGCACCAACAACCAGGTCATAGGTCTGGGTAAGGATAAATACTTCCGGCTCCATATCCAGTGCAAGGCTGATGGCTGCAGCATTGGGAGCACCGCCTGAATAGAACCCGACCAGCACACCCGAGACTTTCCAGATATCAGGGATCACATCCCTGAAAAGGAAATACCCCAGGACTACCATAATGATTACCGAGGCAATTCCAAGCACTAGTGAAAGCATTGTCTTTCCTGCCATGGAGATCCACTTCCGGATATCCAGAGAAAACAAAAGCAGTGGGATAGCCATTATTACACAGAAAGAGTAAATGTTTTCCTGGAATTCTGTTATGCCATCAGGCAGAATGCCGATATTCCCGATCAGGAGTCCCATTCCATAACAGATCACAACTGTACCTATCCGGTTTACCAGGGTATATTTCTTATCAAGGTGTATGATCAGGACGGGAAACAGGAAATAGAAAAGTACCAGCAGTACAGGGGTCATGATCTGGCTATTTATTAGTCACACTCATCGAAACTCTTGCTGTACTGTTCAATGGCACGCATACTCATACCCATGCTCGAAAAACCACCATCATGAAAGAGATTTTGCATGGTCACTTTCCTGGTAAGGTCTGAAAACAGGGTGATGCAGTAATTGGCGCAATCTTCTCCGGTGGCATTGCCCAGGGGTGACATGCGTTCTGTGAAATCGATCAGGGTGTCGATCCCCTTCACGCCGCTGCCGGCGGTGGTGATGGTGGGGGACTGTGATACGGTGTTGACGCGGATCTTTTTGTCGCGACCGTAGATGTATCCAAAACTGCGGGCGATGGATTCCAGCAGGGCCTTGGCGTCACCCATGTCATTGTAGCCATAAAGGGTGCGCTGGGCAGCCACATAGGAGAGTGCAACCACAGATCCCCAATCGGCAATCGCATCGTTTTTCCGGGCCAGCAACAGGAGCTTATGAAATGACAGGGCAGAAATATCGAGTGTTTTCAGGAAATAATCATATTTCAACCTGTCATAAGGCAAGCCTTTCCGGACATTCGGCGACATGCCGATTGAATGCAGGATGAAATCTACCTGGCCTCCCAGAATCTGCATGGATTTTTGCAGTACATTCTCCACATCCTGAACGTTTGTGGCATCAGCCGGAAGTACCTCTGACCCGGTTTTTTTGGCCAGTTCATCCAGGGTGCCCAGACGCAGTGCCACAGGAGTATTGGTCAGGGTAAATCGGGCACCTTCCTCATGGGCTTTTACTGCGACTTTCCAGGCAATGGACATGTCGTTAAGGGCTCCAAAGATAATCCCTCTCTTGCCTTCTAATAAACCGTAAGCCATGACTTTATGATTTTAGGATTGGCTGTAAATATAGCAAATTGATTTTACTCGGGAGCTTAGTTCAGCAATTCGCGGGCATTCGAAATGGCGGCCTCTGTAAGCTCCTCACCACTGAGCATCCGGGCGATCTCGAGCACGCGGTCCTCATCGTCCAGCAACTTGATATCAGTAATGGTGGCTCCGGCCTCGTCGTACTTGTGGACCAGGTAATGGAAATCTCCTTTCCCGGCAACCTGTGGAAGGTGGGTAATATTGATGACCTGTTTCCCGTGTGACATCTTTTTGATGATAAGCCCAACCTTCTCAGCAATTTCACCGGACACACCTGAATCGACCTCGTCGAAGATAATCGTAGGCAATTCCCGGGAATCGGACAGGAGGGATTTAATACTCAGCATCAGCCTGGAAAGTTCACCTCCCGATGCGATCTTCGATATATCCTGTGGTTGCACCTGCTTGTTGGCCGAGAAAAGGAATTCAACTTCATCCTTCCCGTTTTCGGTAAAATCACCCAGTTCACTGTGCTCGATCCTGAACAGGGCATTGGGGATGCCAAGGACTTTCAGCATTCCGTTGACCTCACTCTCTATCTCAGGCAGGATCCTTTTCCTCCTGGCAGTAAGTTCAGCCGCCTGCTTCTCAAGCTGGTCCCTTTTTTCTGTCAACTCCTTCTCCAACTTTTCTATCTGTTCGTCATAAGATGCGATATCCTGTATCCTGGCATCGAGTTCCGCCTGCAAACGGATAAGTCCATCTATATCATTTACCCCGTGTTTCTGCATCAGGTTAAAGAGCATGTCCAGTCTTTCCCTGACGATTTGCTGGCGCCCGGGATCCATTTCGATATCAGCACCGCTTCTCTCAGCCTCATCCGCTATGTCCTTCAGTTCGATCATGGCCGACCTGATCCTTTCGGCGAGTTCAGTGGCAGCCGGGTAAAATGCAGAGATGCTGTCCAATGCATGAATGGCTTCAACCAGTTTGCTGACAACTGCATCATCCTGGTCTGAAAGCAGGTAAGATACCAGGTGAAAGTTTCGTTTGATTTCCCCGGCATGATCAAGGGTCTGTAACTCCTGCTCAAGCCCTTGCTGCTCACCTGTTGACAGGCTGGCTTCCGCCAGCTGTTGATACTGGAATGAATAATAATCCAGGTCTTTCCTGGATTTACCTGCCTTTTCTTTCAACCCGGCCAACCCGGATACCAGGTCTGCAAATCTGTGGAATTGATCCTGGCAGGCCGATAAAAGAGCCCGGTTCCCGGCCACGGTATCCAATACCATCAACTGAAACCCATGTTCCCCCATGTGCAGGTTTTCATGTTGGGAATGAATATCGACCAGCCTGGTTCCCAGCTCTCTCAGCAGGTGCAGATTCACAGGTGTATCATTGATAAATGCCCTTGATTTCCCGCCGGGGGAAATTTCCCTGCGTATGATCAGATGATCATCATAATCCATATCATTGACTGTGAAAAAACTGTGGTATCCGTATGTACTAATATCAAAACTGCCCTCTACAATACATTTTTTCTCCTTGTCCTTCAGCACAGATGTGTCGGCCCTGTTCCCCAGCAAAAGTGACATGGCGCCAAGAAGGATTGATTTTCCGGCACCGGTTTCTCCCGTGATGATGGTGAATCCAGGCCTGAACTCAATTTCCAGGTGCCTGATCAGGGCATAATTCCGGACATGAAGGGATTTTAGCATAATGATGGTTAGTACCGGTTCTCCTGATTAATGTCGGAATCAGGTAAAATCAGCTACAAATGTAACCTTTTTACTGCTGAAAAATACGAAAAATGGAATTCACAGGAGCAGGCGGACAGATTAATTTGAGGCCGTCATATTTTCATATTTGGCCTTGTTCGCAGGGTCTATTTCCTGAAGGATCCTCATGGCACGCTGTTTCTCCTCTGTAAAGGATTCCGAAAAAATATTGACCATTTCATCAGCTTTTGCATCCATGGTGATCTGCAACAGGTGCATGAACGGATCAGGTTTGTCACGGTATATCTTCTGCAGGTCCACCAGACCTTCTGCAATCACTGCCCTGCCTTCTGTCACCTTGGTATCCATCAAATCCAGTCCCAGCCTGTGAAATTTGTAATTGAAATCCCGGATGGGTTTATAGCTGTCATTCAGGATATCGTTAATCAACCAGTACCTGTTTTTATGGTCAAGGCTTTCAAATGGTTTCCATCCTGTCTCACGTGCATTCTGGGCGTTGGTGACGATATTCTCAGCCTGGGCAAGGAAGGGCGATCCGCCCAGATAGGAAAATGAATCATAATCCATTCCTAAAATAAAATAGGCCCAGAATGCAAGGATGGAGGTAAGATTGGAGATATGTTGTGTAGGATCAAACAGAAGTGGTTCAAATTCCACGTAACGGAAATGTATATTATTGTCCACATAATTCAACATAACCGAACTGTAATTGGTATTGAATATGGGGCGCCTGGACTGGATCTGCAATGTTCCCCTGAATTCGTCGGCCGACAGCTGCTCGGTGATATTGAACATGAAATTGCAATCAATCCGTTCATCATAAGCAAATACATGGTTGCTCCAGTTTGTATTGTTCATGAACTCATAGATGGCCGTCTGAAGGGTCTGGAATACCTGCTTATTTGTCCCCTGTATCTGCTGGGTAACGATCTGTATATTGCATCTGAGCTCCTGGGATTTCACCCATCCGCCCAGCAGGACTGCCAGGCATATCACAAGGACCAGCTTTCTGCTTGTACTACACATATTCAACCAGTTTTTCAATGATGTCCCGAGCAACTTCCCTCTTAGACTTTAACTCAAAATACCGGATATTATTATCTGCATCAATAATAGTGATTTTATTTGTATCTCCGCCAAAACCTGCACCCTTATCATTCAGGGAATTGAGCACGATGAAGTCGAAGTTTTTCTTTTTCAGTTTGCTTTGCGCATTTACTTCTTCCTCGTCTGTTTCCAGGGCAAATCCCACGAGTACCTGGTCCTTCCGCTTCCTCCTGCCGAGTTCTGCTGCAATATCGGTGGTGGGTACCAGCTCAATCGTAAGGTTTTCCTTTGTTCGTTTTACCTTGCTGCTGTATTTCCTGCCGGGTGTATAATCTGCTACCGCGGCAGTCATGATCCCGGCCTGGCATTCCCCGAAGAGGCCAAAACACTTCTCTGCCATCTCATTGGCTGAGGTCACATCGAAACGGGTGATCCCGGGGTGAACAGCCTCCATGTTTACCGGTCCACTCACCAGCAGGACACTGGCATCTTCTTCTGCACAGGCTTCAGCAATCGCATATCCCATCTTACCGGTAGAATAATTTCCAATAAACCTTACTGGATCGATTTTTTCATGTGTGGGTCCTGCTGTAATCAGGATCTTTATTCCGTTTAACCTTCCGGGGTTATTTTTGATCATCGCTGGATGAGGCAAAAAAAGATTGAACTTTTTCAAGAATGATTTCCGGTTCCTCCATCCTTCCCTTCCCGACAAGGCCGCTTGCCAATTCCCCGGTGCCAGGCTCAATGATCTGGTTGCCATAGGATTGTAAGATCTTAATATTCCGGGTAGTAGACGGATGCTGGTACATATCCAGGTCCATGGCCGGCGCCAGGATGACAGGGGATTTACATGAGAGATAGGTTGTCAGGAGGAGGTTGTCTGCAATGCCGTTTGCCATTTTGCCCAGGGTACTGGCTGTAACCGGTGCAATCAAGTACAGGTCCGCCCAGATCCCCAGGTCGACATGTGAATCCCACTGGCCACTCTTGCCTGAGAAGAATTCTATATGGACCGGTTTACCGGACAGGGCAGAGAAGGTAACCGGGGTAATAAATTCCTTTGCCGTGGGGGTCATGATAACCTGCACTTCAGCCCCGTCCCTGACCAGCAAGCGGACAAGGGTTGCTGTCTTATAGGCTGCGATGCTGGCCGTCAGGCCAACCAGTATTTTTTTTCCTTGCAGCATGTTTGCTGAAAGAGATTGGGTATTTATAAATTCTCGGGCTCGGGTTCTGACATCCTGTAATAGATGTCATCATCCAGGAATTCCTGGGTAGCGATCAAAGTTGGTTTGGGAAGCCTCTCGTAATATTTTGAAATCTCAATTTGTTCCCTGTTTTCAAAGACTTCCTCCAGGTTATCTGTATAATAGGCAAATTCTTCCAATTTTCTGTTTAGCTCCTGCTTGAGTTCCACGCTGATCTGGTTCGCACGTTTGGCTATGATCATCACCGTCTGATAGATGTTATTGGTTTCCTGGTCCAGCCGGTTCACATCCCTTGTAACAGTCGTCACAGAAGCTTTTGATTTTTTGTAATCTACGCTCATATTAATATTTTGTTATTTATTGACCGCTTAAAATGTTTTCATTCGGAATTTCTTTCAGTGAGGCATCATATATCCTGTCTGCCTGCTGCCTGTACTTACTCTCCGGAAATTCTCCCACGAATGAATAATACTCATCCACCGAATCCTGGTATCTTTCTACCTGCCGGGCTGAAATACTATTTTCGGCCAGCAGGAAATTCGATCTCAACAACAGGAACATGAGTTCCTCCCTGTGCTCCGTATCCGGGAACTCATTCAGGCTGTTCTGCAGGGCTATGATGGATGCCCGGTAATCTTCCAAATTATAATAAAGTATTGCACTCAAATAAGATTTTTGTACCAGCTTGTTACGCATCTCGTCGATATAAAGCTTAGCCATGTCATTACGATCACTGGTTGGATATTTGATCATGAACAATTTGAAATAATTAACGGCCTGTACTGAATTTTCCTGGTCAAGGGAAGGTTTAGGGGACAGCTTGTAATAACAATAGGCAACCATATAATCTGATTCTTCCGCATAAACACTGTTCGGGAAATTAAATGCCAGGTTTTTGAAATGATGCCCGGAAAGGATATAATCCCTTTGATTGAAATAACTTTTTGCCTGATAATAGAAAACTGTATCCGCCTTGGTTGTGCCCCTGTAAACCGTAGAAATCTGGTCGAACAAGGTCCCGGCCCTTACATATTCCTCATTTTCATAATATTCCATCGCCTTGGTGAATTTCAGGCGATAATCGGAACTTTTTAGCAGTTTTTCATAACCACTACAGCCTGAAAACACCACTAAAACAGTGACAACCAGCAGGATAATATGATTCCTGTTGAAAAACATCGTGCAAAAATACATTATTATGGGATGAATTGAAAACGAAACACTTAATAATTTAATGTAGCAACGATTTTTTTGTAAAGATTATTTTCCGTTTTTCTGGATTATTAAAAAAAACTAATTTTGTCGGATTACTAAACCAAAAATCAGCATCGTGGATATTTTTGACAAATTTAAAGAAAACAGAGGCCCCCTGGGCCAGCACCAGGGAATTGGCCATGGATATTTTTTATTCCCCAAACTTGAAGGCGAGATCCAGCCCCGGATGAAGTTCAGGGGTAAGGAAGTGCTCACCTGGAGTTTGAATAATTACCTGGGACTGGCTAACCATCCCGAGGTCAGGAAAGCGGATGCTGATGCAGCACTGGAATACGGGCTCGGATATCCCATGGGGGCCAGGATGATGTCGGGCCAGACTGCCAAACATGAGGAACTGGAACAGCAACTGGCTGATTTCGTTGGAAAGGAGGCCAGTTACCTGCTAAACTTCGGTTACCAGGGTATGACCTCCATCATTGATACCCTGCTGAGCAGGAATGATGTTGTGGTATATGACTCAGACTCACATGCCTGTATCCTAGATGGCCTCCGTATGCATATTGGCAAACGCTATGTCTTTCCGCACAATAACATTGCCAACCTGGAAACCCAGTTGGAGAGGGCAACAAAACTTGCCGAAAAAACCTGCGGCGGGATCATGGTGATCACAGAAGGCGTATTCGGTATGGCCGGTGACCTTGGGAAACTGGATAAAATTGCTGCATTAAAAAAGAAATTCAACTTCCGGCTGGTGGTTGATGATGCGCATGGATTCGGGACCATGGGCGCAACCGGGGCAGGTACCGGGGAACATTTCGGCATGCAGGACGAAATCGATATCTATTTTTCCACTTTCGCAAAATCCATGGCTTCCATCGGGGCTTTTGTAGCAGGTGAGAGGGATATCATCGATATCCTGATGTACAATATGAGATCACAGGTATTTGCCAAGTCACTTCCCATGCCCCTGGTGATAGGTGCCATGAAACGGCTCGAATTACTGAAATCAAAGCCCGAGCTGAGAGAAAACCTCTGGAAGATCGTTAATGCTATTCAAAGTGGTTTGAAAGAGAAAGGATTCAACCTGGGCGTGACGGAATCACCTGTGACACCGGTATTCCTGGCAGGAGGGCTCACGGAAGCCACAAATGTGATAACAGATCTGCGTGAAAATTATAGGGTATTCACCTCCATGGTAGTTTACCCGGTAGTGCCCAGGAATGTCATCATGCTGAGGATCATCCCTACTGCCGTTCATTCTCTGGAGGATGTGGAAATTACCATCAAAGCATTCTCAGCGGTGGCAGCAAAATTACAGGCAGGCGCCTATCCCAAGGAGCACCCAAAGGTGATCTGATTATCAGGTACCTGCAGTATCCCCGAACAGGTCAATCTGAAGACGTGGGGTGTACCGGAATCCATGCTGAATGGCCAGCCTGGCTGTCATGTACATGCTTTCGCGCAACAGTTCCGGGCTGCCTCCGACAGGCATTAAAACAACATCGTCCGGTTCTACAAAGCTCAGGTGATTAAGAAAATCCTGCTTGATCTCATCTATATCCGACTCCCGGGAAATGACGAATTTCAGCTGAAAATCCTTGTTCGACTTTCTTTTGGGAGGGGATCCTGGCTCATCCCCGTAATATGAACCTTTATGCATGCAGGCATTGATATATTTTTGAAGGGTGTCAGGATTGCGCCGGAATTTCTTGTGATCCCTGATATAGTTTTGTTCGACTGGATAGTCGAGCAGCCTGTTTTTCTTCGCATCCGGATCGGAACTTTTCAGTTTTGGAGATATGGAGAAAAGGTCTATATGCGTGGCCAGTTCCGGTATAAATAAGACGCCGTTTGTTTCGAGTGTGATGTGAACGTTCAGCTCCTTTTTTAAATACCTGGCCAGTTCAACCAGTGGCAGGGGCTGGAGGGTCGGTTCTCCACCTGAAATAATCACATGCCTTATCATTCCCAGGTTTGCCCTGACTATGTCTGCCACCTCTCCAGTATCCATGATATCTACCTCCACCGGATAATGAGAAGCATACGGCGTATCACAGATACTCACTTTCCCCGTTGGGGTGGTCCACGTACAACGAAGATTGCATCCGCTGGTCCGGATAAACAGAACCGGGATACCAACCAGTTTACCTTCCCCCTGGAGGGTTCCCGGAAATGCATAGCCCGTATCGGGCAACTGCTCCATCGGTTGCCCCCCGGCAGTCCGGGTAACCGGAAATATGCCGTTTTTTACCAATTTGATCTCCATCGATTATGACTTACTGTCAGTTTTGTGCAAATTTAGCAGTTTTCATCAAAAGGTATGGATATTGTAATGTAGGAGACATTATTAAATTTCGTGATTATATTTATTTGAAACAAAATTGAACCAGATTATCATAAAAACCGGATATGGAATTATTTAAATCAATAGGTGACCTGCATGAGGAGCAGGAAAAGACATCCACACCAGAATCATCTGAAAAAGTACGCTGCCTCATTATCGGTTCGGGGCCGGCCGGGTATACTGCTGCCATATACGCAGCTCGTGCTAACCTTGCACCGGTGCTTTATGAAGGTTTACAGCCAGGCGGTCAGTTAACCACCACTACAGATGTTGAGAATTTTCCCGGTTATCCGGACGGAGTCTCGGGTCCCGTGATGATGGAAGACCTGAAAAAACAGGCTGAACGGTTTGGGTCAGATATACGCTGGGGCCTGGCAACCGCTGCTGACCTGTCAGCACAGCCATACAGGATAACCATTGATGACAGACACCTCATTGAGGCTGACTCCGTGATTATTGCTACCGGGGCTACTGCTAAGTACCTGGGACTGGAATCCGAGCAACAATTTATGGGACACGGGGTCTCTGCATGTGCCACCTGTGACGGATTTTTCTATAAAGGAATGGACGTGGCTGTCGTGGGCGGAGGGGATTCTGCCTGTGAAGAAGCCCTTTATCTGTCGGGACTCTGTAAAAAAGTATATATGATCGTCAGAAGGGATGTCTTCCGGGCCTCCAAAATCATGGTGGAAAGAGTGCTGAATACTGAGAACATAGAGGTTTTATTTGAACATTTACCCAAAGAGGTGGTAGGAGATCAGAATGTGGATGGAGTCATTGTCCACAATAAAAAAACCGGCAAGGACTACAAGGTCGAGGTCGAGGGATTTTTCCTTGCCATCGGTCACAAACCCAATTCAGAAATATTTGCTACACACCTGAATACCGATGATGTAGGTTATATACAAACCACGCCGGGTACATCAAGGACCAACCTGGAAGGTGTATTTGCCTGTGGCGATGTGCAGGATGCACATTACAGGCAAGCTGTTACCGCAGCCGGATCGGGTTGTATGGCTGCCATTGATACCGAGAGATACCTGAGCGAGAAGGGTCTGTAACACCATACCAACCCTCTTCACTACGTTGGTCAATGTATTCACGTTGTTCATGGTCGTTTTATGCAGATCAATAAACATGTGAATAAAATTAAACTATCCAAGGCCTTTCAATCTGGAATATTTCTTAGATTTCAGGTTATCAAATTATGATACTTGGATAACGCTGGTACAATATTCCAGGAACTGATTGACAACTGCCTGATTGGGGTTTATATAACCAATCCATCAGGCGAGATACTTTATGCCAACAAGCAGATAATCAGCATGCTATGCTATGAGAACCTGGATGATTTAAAACGGCGCAACCTCGAGGAAGAAGGATATATTAACCAGTATGATCGCGACGAATTCAAATCCGTGATGCAAAATGAGGGTATCATCCGGGGATTCGAAACCGCATGGACACGCAAGGATGGAAAAAAAATCATGGTCAGGGAGAGTGCCCGGGCTGTTTTTAATAACAAGCTCGAAGTGGTGCGTTATGAAGGCTTGATTGAAGATATTACCGAGACAGCGGAATCAGACTCCGTAGTAAGGGAAAAGAGTGAAATGCTGGAAGCGGCTTTGATACAAAGAACAGCTCAGCTGGAAGCGGTTAACAAGGAATTGGAAGCCTTCTCCTATTCTGTCTCACATGACCTTCAGTCCCCCATCAGACACATGCAAAGCTTCGTAGAGCTACTGGAGAGGAGAAACCGTGATACCCTGGATAAGAAAAGCAAGCTCTACCTGGAACACATACTTGGATCTATCAACAGAATGGGACGCCTGACCGAAGATCTACTGACATTTTCCAGGGTCTCTAGTACCAGCATAAGCAAGATACGTTTCGATCTGAAGGAACTTGTAGAATCTATCATCGGTGAAGATTATTCGATACCGGACGAGGACCGGAAAATCATCTGGGATACGGAACAACTCGGCAGCATTGAGGGAGATCCGAATCTTTTAAGACAGGTATATTCCAATCTCATTTCCAATGCGGTAAAATTTACCAGAACTGTTGAGAATGCCAGGATTGCTTTCGGATTTTTGCAGGAGCACGGAAAGGTTCTATTATCCGTCAAGGATAATGGTATAGGCTTTGATACCAAATATGCGGACAAGGCTTTTGAAGTTTTTTACCGCTTGCATAAAGAAGATGAATATTCAGGCTCAGGTGTTGGCCTGGGTATTGTGAAACGGATCATCAACCGGTGCGGAGGTGAAATATGGGCAGAAGGCAAAGTGAATGAAGGTGCAGCTTTCTACTTTACTTTGCCTGATTCAGCATCAGAGAATAATCATAATGAAAAATAATAATAGCCACTAACCACACAATGAAAACTTTAAGGATCCTCTATCTCGAGGATACAGATTATGACGTTGACCTGGTCAGGGAATACCTGGAAGAGGATGGAATTGTATACGATCTGATCCATGTGAAGACGAAGGAGGAATTTATCACTGCCCTGAAAGAAGAGGAAATGGATATTATTCTTGCAGATTTCTCCCTGCCATCATTTGATGGTTTGGAAGCCCTGGATATTACACAGCAATTGATCTCGGATATACCATTTATCATTATTTCAGGTGTTATGGGGGAAGAACTTGCCATAGAAGCCCTGAAAAGCGGAGCTACAGATTATGTACTCAAACAACGACTCTCCCGTCTTGTCCCTTCAATCAGCCGGGCCTTACTTGAAGCAAATGAACACTCCACCCGCCTCAGGGCAGAAAGTGAGCGTCAGAAATATGATTTTATAGTAAATGCTTCCAAATCCATGTTCACCCTGGTAGACAGGAATTATACATATGAAGCTGTCAATGATGCGTTTTGCAAAGCACATAACCTGATCCGGGACGAGGTCATCGGAAAAACACTGACTGAAGTATGGGGTGAGGAAAGTTTTGATAAATATATCCGGAAAAGCTTTGATGATAGTTTCGAGAACAATGTTGTCAGGTACCAGGCCTGGTTTGAAGTGCCATCTCGTGGCCTGCGTTGTTTTGAAGTGACGTTCTATCCGTATAAGGAAGAAGGCGATGATGTTACTCACACGGTTGTTGATACGATGGATGTAACGGATAAGCAGAAAGCCGAGGAGGCCATGCGGGAGAGTGAGACCAAGTACCGTCTGCTATTTGATCACGCCGCGGAGGCCATCCTGCTTGAAAAAGATGGCCTGATTACAACATGCAATACACGTGCGGTTGAATACTTCGGTTATTCAAAACAACAACTGATGTCGAAGGGTTTACTGGATCTGCTGGTTAAAATCCAGCCTGATGGCAGTAATGCCGGCAAGTATGCCAAAGAGCTGGAAGCAGTCACCCGGAAAGGGGAATTGTTTGAGATTAACTGGGAGTTTAAAAAGAAAGACAGAAGCACATTTATTGCTGACGTCATTGCTGCAAGTTTCCAACTGAAAGGTGAAACATTTTACCAGTTTTTTATACACGACATCACGGAAAAGGCGAAAGCCGAAGAAAGTCTGAAAAGGCTTGCCGAGGCCATGGAACAGTCAGCTGAGCTTGTGGCAGTTACGGATATAAAGGGGCATTTTGTATACGTAAACAAAGCCTATGTGGATAAACTCGAATACTCAAAGAAAGAGATTATCGGGAAACACATTACCCAGATCCTTCCGCCAGCATTTTCAAAGGAAACACTTTACCAGATGAATGCTGTGCTGGCTGATCATAAAGTCTGGTCCGGAGATTTGGATATCATGTCGAAAAAGAAGCAGCAACTGCTTGTGTCAGCCAGGGTATCCCCTATCCGCAGTAAGGAAGGAGACATTACCAGCTACGTATATGTACTGCGGGATATCACCGAAGAATCAAAGATAAAGGCCTATCTCCGCCAGGCTCAGAAAATGGAAACCATTGGTACACTGGCTGGCGGTATAGCGCATGACTTCAATAATATTCTCGCTACCATTACAGGCCATACCGACATCGCTCTCCAGGATGTAAAACCTGATAATCCTGTATACGAAGACCTTGAACAGATTGAAAAAGCAACTCAGCGTGCCAAGGGCCTGGTCAACCAGATCCTGACCTTCTCACGCCAGGTAGAAACCAAACCTGTGGAGGTAAGCATAGACATGCTTATCACAGAAGCAATTAAGCTCCTGACTGCCTCTGTTCCAAAAAATATCAGGATCAAGCAGGATATGGCTGCTGATTGTGGAGGTGTCATGGCAGATCCATCCCGGTTACACCAGGTCATAATGAATATTTGCACCAATGCCATCTATGCCATGAAGGATAGCGGAGGGATTTTACACATCAGATCAAAATGCATTGTACCAACACAAAGGCTTAAATCACGGTTCCCGGGACTGGAAGACAGGCAATACATCAGCCTTACATTTAAGGATACGGGAACCGGGATGGATGCCGGTACGGCAGAACGGATATTTGAACCCTTCTTCACCACCAAGCCTGTGGGAGAAGGAACAGGACTTGGACTGTCGGTTGTCCATGGAATTGTAAAGAACCTGGGGGGTGAAATTTTCGCTGAAAGTTTACCAGGAAAAGGTTCAACATTTACTGTTTTATTGTCCCATATGGATGAAAAAAAACAAAAATCCCTAATAAATGCAAACCATACTGATAATCGAGGATGATACCGACCTGCGCAGGATGCTGGTAAAATTGCTGGAGAGAGAGGATTTCAGGGTACTTGAAGCGGGAACCGGACTGGAAGCCCTGCAGATCCTTGATTATTTCATCCCTGATATGGTTATTACAGATATCATTATGCCAGACCAGGATGGTATCGGAACCATAAACGAGCTGAAGAAGCGATATCCTGAGATCAAGATCATTGCTATATCAGGGGGTGGCAGGATGCTCAGCAAAGATTACCTGGAAATTGCAAAAATACTCGGTGCCCATCATACCTTCTCCAAACCATTTGATACAAAACTTTTCCTGAAAAAAGTGCATGAATTGATCAACCTGCAGGAATCTGATAATCATTACTCTACATAGATCTTTGATTTTCCGGACACCATCTGGCCATCCGAAGTAATTCCCCTGAGATAAATTAGATATTCGCCTTTTTTATCAGCAGTGTAAAATTGTACGTTGGCAGAACCATGCTCGTTCAGGTCCAGATCGGGAAGCCAGATCAGGCAATTCCTGAAATCAGGTTCCCTCAAATCTCCTTTATCATTTTCATACGATGGAAAGGAGATCATTTCCTGGACGGCCATTGTTCTTAATCCAAAAAAATATGAGTATCCAGGCAGGTCCACACCGGCCAGGTCATGATTCCTGGAAAATATACTGATGATCCCGCCATAATTGATGTTACCCCTGATATAACTGGCATTGATGACATCAATAAAATCGATTTTTTCCGGCGAGACAGCCAGTATGGAAGAAAGATCCGAGATAGCCACATGGTCAAGCAGAATGAGGGGTCTGTAAATCGAGAGGTCTGAATAATCTCCGAATACTTTAAGATATTTATTACCGCCGGCACGACTCACTGTAACCAGTGGAACAAGTTCGTAGATGAATTCCTCCAATGATGGTAACTTGACAAATTCATCCGTTCTAACTGTCATAAGGGGTTTTCCGTAAAAGTTTGATTTATCCAGGTGATCGGTAACAATACTGTCGACTGAAGGGATATCAGGCAGATATGCATTTTGCACCTGAACATTCATCATCATTTCCTCAGCCAGTGATCTCTCGTCTTCAGACAGATGAAATGGCCATGCTCTGAAATCCACATACTCAGCCGAAAAATCCTTGTCGACAAGGATCTCAAAATCTGTGGCTGTTCCCGTTTCAGCACTGATATAAAAATCTTTCAGTCCGGTATAATCGGGTATCGCAATATAAAATTTCCCATCCTCTCCTGTAAGGTACCCGAAGTAATCCGGATCTTCTCCAAGAACAGATAATTGAACCCGTGTATTGGGTATGGGACGCTGTTCCAGCTTATCAATTACCTCCCCGGTAACAGCCATGCCCCGTGTTTCGGGAATATAGATCTCTGCATCCGCGCTGCTGACACCTGATCCATCTGTATGATATTCAAAGTAGCCGCTTGTATCCATAGCAGCTTCCCGTACCACAGTGAGGCACAGACCGGTTAGGTTAATCATCTCCATGCCGCTTATTGAAAAGGACAGCTGAACTTTTGATCTCTGGCCATATGTTTTTTTATCTGAATTTATCTTTATGGCCATGTTATCAACCGGATCTCTCAGGCAGGCAAGCCTCTTGTATTGCTCTACCTGGGATTTTTGCGAAGCATGTAAAATTTCTGATTTATTAGGATTCACAATTTTGATTCGGTAATAAGCATAATTTTCAGGGGTATTATTTCTCATCCACCTGGTATAGACCCTTATATAATAGGTCCCAGACAATATTGATTGGGGAATCTCGATATATCCGTTTATCCCTTCCTGATGAAGCCTGAATTTTTCCTGAATAACCGGTTCTTTTTCTGATGAAACCAGTTCGATGTATAGCACCGTACTCCAGCCTATATCTTTCAAGGCCTTATCAGACAGATTAAATACGGTAAAGAGGATCTTTTCCCCGACAATGTACAGGTTTCGATCGGTAAATACGGCAAATACTTCCTGATGCTGACCAGGGGGGTTGTCAACCTGTTCAGGGTCGGCTTGCTGACATAGAACCAATCCGGCAGGCAAGGCAGTTAGAACAATAAAAAATGTTGCCAGCCGGATAAGATTCTTATTTATATAATCTACATTCATCATTCCCAAAAATCTGGTGGATCAATACTTCCGCCTCCCTTCCGGCAATCGAAACATACATCGTCAGCATTTGCGTATGGAGGACCAGTTCCTGACTCTGATACCAAGTAGACCGGGTAATCGTAAACGGTATAGAAACCCAGTGGGTTATTCGGGCCAATAGGAATCAGCCTGCATTCATAATCAATGATAGGAAACTGAAAGGATTCCTCTGTAAATATCCTTTGCTGTGTTACAGAGGAAACATTGAAAAACCCCAGTACCCTTTCACCAGGATCTGAAATATTGTGGATATTACCCTGTATCCTGGCTGGCTGGGTCTCATATAAGCCCCCGCTTTCCTGGTTTTGTTCCTCCAACTGGTTCCAGTATTGATAGGCGGTGTTGCTCAAGGCGTACTGCTTGACAAGCAGGCTGTATTTTACACTCAGCCTGTTGCTCTGGTTGGAAACATAGGCGAGGGGAATTTTTTTTACATCATTCCCTTCAATATGTTCGGCGCTAAAGGTATTGATGGCATTGACCTTCTCCGTTTTCCAGCAGTACATCAGGGAATCTGAATCATAACCGAGATCCGTGATCCGTCCAACGTAATAGTACCTGATCGTATAGGGGGCATGATACTCCCATGTCTCTTCCAATTCCCACCTGTAGTCCCTTGCATACTGATCCGGAATGTGAAGATCTGTATAAAATTGTATGCCATAGTGCGGAAAATCCGGGTCAAAGGTTTCCCTGATTTCCTGCTCATAATAAAGTCTATTTACTGGTGGACAGGGCAACAGGGAATCTGCCTCAGACAGGTACTCCTTGCCATCTGTGGTCCTGATATACAGCTGGTATGCTGTATTTGTCCGGAGAAATGACTGTTCTACAAACTGCTCGTATAGTCCGGGTTCAGTCTCCATCAATACCACCCTGTTTCCTTCTGCATCCTCAATTGCTACCTGGCAGCCCTGCTCAGGGGTATACTGGGGCTCACTATAGGAACCTGACCTGGAGATCCGTACCTGGTGGTACCCTTCCCGGTTGCTTAGCATTCCATCTACCACCAGGATGATCTGTTCCTCATCTATCTCAGGGGAAAAGGGTTCTATGCATCCCGGAAGAGATACGATCAGTATCAGGTATATTATGTATTTATTCACTTGCATAATTTCCAAACCTGAAATTCCATGACAATGTGATAATCTGGGTCCCGAAAACTGACATCTTATAGCCGTTGATCCTCCCATCCTCCGAACGGAAAAATATGGAATAGGCATTTTTCCGACCGGTAAGGTTATAGATACTGAACATCCAGTAGCTATGAGCAAGTTTCCTTGCTTTCAGGTTTCCCTCAATATTCATTGAGAAGTCAACCCTGAAATAATCCGGCATGCGGTACTTATTTCTCAGGGAATAATCAACAATTTGCTGCTCATTGTAATAATACAGGGATATCGGGTAGGTTACAGGCCGCCCGGTAGCATATACCAGGTTGGAGGAGAAACTGAACCTTCGGTTGATCCGGTAATTGGCCACAACATTCACTGCATGTGGTTTATCATAATTGGCCGGATAAGGCTCCCCCAGGTTTATGCTGTTCCAGGGTTCGTCACCACGTACCTGCACCATGGCCCTGGACAGTGTGTATGAAATCCACCCGTTAAGTTTTCCGAGATCCTTCTTCAATAAGAATTCCAGTCCGTATGCCTGTTGATTACCCTGGAGTATTTCTGTCTCCACATTGGGACTGGTGATAAAACTTGCACCATCTTTATATTCTACAACATCATAGGTTTTCTTGTAATAAGCTTCGAAGGAAGTGCTGATGCCCCTTCTGGGGAAATCTTTATAATACCCCGCGGAGAACTGGTCAAGATAGGGCGGGCGGATGTGATAATCACTCAATTTCCATTGATCGGTAGGAGATATGGCTATTGTATTACTAAGCATAAACAGGTATTGCCTGATCCGGTTGTAGGACAGTTTGATTGAACTGTTGGCGCCTGTACTGAAGTTTGCAGCCAAGCGAAGTTCCGGTCCGGAATAAGTTTTAATCGCCTCACCACCGGAATAGTACAAGGTATCGGAAATATTAGCCGGATCCCTGGGACCGTTCCCATAATAATCATAGACAGTATTTGGGCCCAGGTTGGAAAACAAACTGTATCTCAGTCCACCGTACAGCGTAAGCCAGGACATCACTTTAAACTCATCGGCAATATAGATTGCTGATTCAATCCCATTTTCATTTCCCAGGTGGGTCGGGATCCTCGAGGATTCGGGACCGGCGGGCAGTATATCCCCCCGGTTCATCCGGTAATTTATGATCGATGCTCCAAAGTTCACAGTATGCTTCAGGCCCGTTATCCACCTGATATTCGCCTTTGCCTCATAATGATCAATGAGATAATCATGCGTATATGAGGCCGATGGATATGTATTATCAATGGTCTGAAAAGTATACCTTCCGGCCAGGGCTGTAAGATCAGCGGAAAGTGATGGTGACAAACGGTGCCTCCAGTCCACCGATCCCCCGGAATTAGAATATTGGTAATGATTGCTTGTAGAGAGCGAAAACCTATCATACGAATGATAAGCAAATACCTTGACCAGGTTACGGTCGCTGGGCTCAATGGTGACATTCCCGGCAAAGTCATAAAAAAGAGCATTGCTGTTCCTGAGTTCCGGATTATCAAGCCTTTTCAGTATCCAGTCAGAATAGGTGGAACGGGCGCTCAACACAAAAGAAGTATGATCTTTTTTGATGGGTCCTTCAACTGCAAGGCGGCCGGTAATGGGACTGATGCCCCCCCGGGCTGTAAATCTATTACGGTTGCCATCCCTGGTGCTAATATCAAAATATGAAGCAAGCCTGCCTCCATATTCAGCAGGTATATTGCTTTTATACAACCTGAAATCCTTCACTATATCCGGACTGAAAGAAGAGAAGAATCCAAACAAATGTGAGGGATTGTATACAGGTACCTTATTGATATAGAAAAGGTTCTGGTCAGCCGGACTGCCCCTTACATTGAAGCCGGATGATCCCTCCCCAACATTTTGTACACCAGGTAACATCTGGGCTACCCTGAGCAGGTCCTTCTCTCCCATAACCACGGGAATCTCCTTTATGGATTTAATATCCAGGCGTTCGAAGCCCATCTGCATGCCGGTTACATTATGATACCTGTCAGCCTTTACGGTTACTTCATTGATGGGAATGAGTTCCTTCTCCATACTGACATTCAGTTGTCCATCTGAATATACATCAATAAAATAACGTATCTCCCTCATACCCATACAATTAAAAACCGCACTATAACGGCCGGACGACATGACAACGGAATAATGCCCGACCACATCCGAGACTGCACCTATCTGCAACTCTTCGATGTAGATCGTAGCGCCAATAAGTGGTTCACCTGTTTCATAATCGTCCAACTTCCCATTGACGATTACATTCTTCCCGGATCTTCCGGCACTCCTGTTACCTATGATTATGGTCTCGGCTTCTGCCGTCCGTCTGCCATTGATGTATCGCCTTTCTGTATCCGTGATCTGTTCTTTCCCGTCATATATTGCTCTTTCCCCTGACTGCTTATAATCTGGCAATGATCCAAGCAGGTCAACACCTTCGGTGATAATAACATGTTGATCAGCATCCACCAGGTACCGGAGAGAAGTCCCACGAAATGCATTATTCAATATGGCCGATAACCTGACCTGGTCACCGGAGAAGGAGATTGAAATACCTTCAACCCAATTGGGCTGATAATAAAAGTGACAATCTGCCTGGCTTTCTACCATCCTGACAAATTCATCGAAAGCTCCCCCATCCAAATGGCCAGATACCAGGATTTCTCCTTCCTGTGAAAAGACCGGCACAGCAGCAAAACCAATGCCCACTGCCCAAAATATTATGGCAAATATTTTAATTCTCAGATAATTCATTACAATATTTCAGTAATTCCTGCATTTGACTGTCTGAAATGAATTTCAACTGAATATGCCACTGCTTGAAAAACAGCTTAATCTGTTTTTGATGTTTTACCTCAAAGAGCTTAACAAAGCTTTTCTTTGAATTGAAATTATGTAACTGTCCGCCTGTCCACAGGTAAAATTTCCGCTTTGGCTCTGAGTAAAAGTAAAAACCGCTGACAGAAGTGGTGGAACGGTTAAGACTCTTATTCCACCGATAAAGACACCGGAGATTCTTTTCCTCTATCACCTGGAAGAAGGCTGTACCAGTCATGTCAAAGGTTAATTTTTCAAACTTCTTCTGATCCATTTCGAACACATCAATAGTTTCATTGTGCAGTACGATCTGTTCAGTGGCCCCGGCAAAATTGAGATATTCCAGGATGACCGACTGGTTATAAATATTGTATCCCAGCCGAACCCTCTGGTAGTGAAGATTGTTTATCCTGATGTTACCAGTAATGATTTGTCGATCTTCAAGAAATGGATGACCCTCTGAACCAGGATATTCAGGCTTATAGCGAATTCCATTGATAAGATTCTGATCCAGGCCGTACATCCTGTCAAAGGAACGATAATCAGCAGCTACTTTTTCGGTATATGTTTCCTGACCCTGAAGATCAATAAGAATGAGCAGAAATATTAATATCGAAGCAGCCCGGCGAGGGTTCATTGAGAGTATTTTATACTGATTGGTCTAAGGTATCAGAAGACCCGAATTTAGCTATTTTTCAGCAATACATGCTCTATCTGGCTCCATAAGTAAAAATATCAGATCCTCTATGGTACATAGGAACCCGAACTAAGGATCATCTGATCTATTCGTGAACACCTGGCAAAACACATCTCTCAGTGCCAGGAACTTTTCATCCTTGTCATGGTAGGCTATGAATGTTTATACATGTTTGAAGAACTATGAAACCAATCAAAAATGACAGACAAAGTCCCCCAGGTATATAGCTTGCAGAACCACTAGAAATTATTAAATTTGCCCCGCTGATATTACATCACATTCCCCCACACACACCATCACACCCACACTCATGCCATCATCGGGGTGTAGCTCAGTCAGGTTAGAGTACGCGTCTGGGGGGCGCGGGG